>Ga0157369_10001200_pt1 | contig 32252 bp, 30 predicted proteins | sample C25metaG_FD_113461 | JGI IMG/M metagenome (GOLD analysis project Ga0157369, IMG submission 113461) | Corn rhizosphere microbial communities from Kellogg Biological Station, Michigan, USA - C2-5 metaG | ecosystem: Host-associated > Plants > Roots > Rhizosphere > Soil | place: USA: Michigan... | reverse complement strand
CGAAGAAGTAGATCGCTTTGAAGAACTCGAGCAGGTCGCCTTCCTGCAGGAGCAGCTTGCGATACATCACCGTGCGCTGCGCGTCGTAGCCGGAGAACAGCGCTGCCCAGTCGCTGTATTGGCCGTCGAGCACGTAGGTCGCATCCAACGGATCGTCCGGGCCGACGATGCGGCAGTCGGTGACATGACCGCCGCCCCACTGCACGAAGAGGTACGACGGAGACCCGGCCAGCTCGCGCGGCAGGTCACGAACGCCGATCGCCCACGAGGCGGAGTAGTTGTCGCGGACCAGCTGGTAGAAGTCCCAGTACTCCTGCAGCTTCGTCGCGCGCGCCTCTGCGCCCGGCCCGGCTTCGAGCGCCTCGCGGACCTCGTCCGCCCACTCCTTCGAGAAGAACGTCGCCATGGGAGCCGTCACCCTCCCGCCAGGACCGGCTGCACCATCTGCAGCAGCTCTTCGAGATCTTCGGACAGGCTGATCCCGACGTCGTTGAGCTTGCGACGTAGTTGCTGGAACATCAGCAACCGCACTTCGTCCTCGGTCCAGCCGAGCGGCTCGTAGATGATCTCCCGGCTGTTGACGCCGCTGATGGTCAGGATCGTGCGCAAGGTGTCGTGGATCTCGTGCAGCATCGTCGGGTCCTTGGTCACCGCGTCCTGCAGGTACTTCATCCCGCCTTGCACGTGCCTGCTCTCGTCGCGGCAGGTCGCGGTGAAGCCGGTGTAGTAGGCCGGCAGGAACCCGCGCCAGCGCGCATACGACAGCGTCACCTTCATCACGGACAAGGCAAGGACGCCTTCGATCCAGAGGAAATACGTCGTGCCGTAGCGGACGCGGGCGCGTTCGTCGTACGGGTTGCGACGGACCTCGTCGGCCTGGTAGGCGAGCAGCCCGAACGGGCCGACGAACACTTCGCTGACCCACTGGAACGACTGGTCGAGCACCGCCATCAGGTCGTCGCCCTCGAGCCCGACGACCTCGCGGTAGAAGCGATCGAAGAAGACGGTGTGACGCGCTTCGTCCTCGATCTGCGCGGCGATGTGCAGCTTCTCCTCTTCGGAGGCGCCCATCATGAACACCGGAAGCTCGATCTCGACCTGTCGCTCGCCGTGGTGGAAGCCGGACGCGATCGCGAGGAAGGAGTTGCGCTCGTCCTCGGTCATCTTCTCGCGCCAGTCGATGGCGTCCTGGCTGAAGTCGAGCTCGTAGACGTCCCACCGCTGCTTCAAGTACTTCTTGTACAGCAACGTGAAGTCGGGCAGCTCACGCAAGTCCTTGTGCACGTATTCCAGGACGTCGTCGATGTCGACGTCGCGGATGCCGCGCAGGTTCGTCGTGTCGATCTCGTCGACGGTCTCGCGCGAGAGCTGGCGGGGCGGCTGCGTGAGGGCAGCAGTAGGTGACGGGCGTTCGTCGATCGTCATGACCGGACGTTATCGCCGCGATCGACAACCGTCGAGTGCAACGAAAATGCCCGTTTGGCACCTGCCAAACGGGCATTTTCGTCACACTGGGCGTCTTCACACTCGGTGCTTACTCCTTGGGGGGTTGCCCGCCCATCGTGCTGTTGGGACGCGCCGCCGCGACGAGGCGCGGCACGACCTCGGTGAGCTCGCCGGGTTCCCAACGGGCGCCCTTGTCCTCGGACGGTCCGGCGACCCAGCCCTCGGCCACGGAGATGTGACCGCCGCGCACGTTGAACACCCGGCCGGTGACCGACGCCGCCTCCTTGCTGCCCAGCCAGACGACAAGGGGTGCGATGTTGCTGGGGTCGCGCGGGTCCCAGGCCGGCTTCTCCTTGTCCTCGTCCGGCGTCCAGCGCATCAGGTCTTCGGTCATCCGCGTGAGTGCTCCCGGCGCGATCGCGTTGACCGTAACGCCGTAGCGGGCCAGTTCCTGCGCGGCGATGATCGTGAACGCCGCGATGCCGGCCTTGGCCGCGCCGTAGTTGGCCTGGCCAACATTGCCGTAGATGCCGGATGACGAGCTGGTGTTGACGATGCGCGCGTCGACCGGATCGCCAGCTTTGGACTTGTCCCGCCAATAGTTGGCCGCGAAGTGCGACGTCGCGTAGGTGCCGCGCAGGTGCACCTTGATCACCGCGTCCCACTCTTCCGGCGTCATGTTGATCAGCATCCGGTCGCGCAGGATGCCGGCGTTGTTGACCAGCACGTCCAGCGTGCCGAACGTCTCGATCGCCTGCTCGACGATGCGTTTCGCCCCGTCGGTTTCCGAGATGTCGTCGGTGTTGGCAACGGCTTCGCCGCCCAACTGCTTGATCTCGTCGACGACCTCCTGAGCAGGGGTCGCGTCCGAGCCGGTGCCGTCGCGCGCCCCGCCGACGTCGTTGACGACGACTCGGGCGCCCTCACGGGCGAACTCCAGCGCTTCCTCGCGGCCAATGCCGCGGCCGGCGCCCGTCACTATGACGACCCGGCCATCACACAACGCAGTCATGCCGTGCATTCTGCCGACCCGGGGTTTGCCAGCGAAACAGAGGTACGCAACCATGGGCCCTTCCGGGACCGCGGCTCACACGCCGCCGCGGGTGGGCCCGCCCTCGACGTGTAGGCGGTGGCGATGGCTCCGGACCCCGGGCCGTTCATCAGCGGGTTCTCCGCATGGTTGGACGCGGGTCACGGCGTGATCACCTCGCGCTCTCGAGCGGTGCGCGACGTCACCGAGTTTCTTGCCTGGTACGACGTCAACCCTCAAGACGACGTGATGAGCGCAGCCCGGCAGTTCGCCGAGTTCGGCACCCACCACCAGGCCACCTCGATGCGGCTGCTGGTCGAGTGGCTCGCCGACGCCTAGCTCGTCGCGACGCCTAGACGGCTAGACGGCTAGCCCGGGCTCGGCCCGCTCGTCGTCGTCGATCGCGACGGCGTTGCGGCGGGCCAGGTCGACGAGCCCGTCGAGGTGGCTCTGCGACGCCTGGAGCAGCAGCGGATCGCCTCGGCGCTCGGCTTCCTGGACCGCGGCTCGAGCCGCGGCAACCTGGTCCTTCATCTCGCGCTCGAAAAGCGAGAGCGTCTCCGGCTTCGGAGTCTGGGGCTTCGGAGTCTGGGGGTTGGGGGTCGTCGGCTTGCTGGTCGACGGCGTCATGGCGGCACGGTACCCCTCGCCAGGAAGACTGAAAACGCCGGTGTGACATCCGTCACACCGGCGTTTTACGGCTTGTCCACGCCCGGGCCCGCACCGCGCCCGACGCTGGGCCTCAGGCTTGCGCGTGCGTCGAGGTCAATGAGGCGGAGCACGGTCAGGCCGCGGACGTGTCAGAGCCAGGCCTTCAGGGCGGAGGCGGACTCGGAGCGGCGTAGATCCTTGAGCGTGTCGCGCTCGATCTGGCGGATCCGCTCGCGGGTGAGGCCGAGCGCCTTGCCGACCTCGTCGAGCGTGCGGGACTGGCCGTCGTCGAGGCCGAAACGCATGCGCATGACCGCTGCCGAGCGGTCCGGCAGGGTGCCGAGTACGGCGCGCAGCCGGTCCTGAAGCAGGCCGAAGTCGACCACGTCAGCCGCGATGGGAGCGTCGGCGTCCTCGATGAACTCACCGAACGTCGCCGTGCCGTCGTCGCCGACCGGCGTCTCCAGCGAGAGCGTCTCGCGGCCGTAGCCGAGGATCTCCTCGACGCGCTCGCCGGTCATGTCCAGCGCCTTGCCCAGCTCGTCGAACGTCGGCTCGCGACCGAGCTCGGTAGCGAGGTCACGCTTGACCCGCAGCGCCTTGTTGATCTGCTCGACCATGTGCACCGGCACGCGGATCGTGCGGCCCTGGTCGGCGATCGCACGCTGCAGCGCCTGGCGGATCCACCAGGTCGCATAGGTGGAGAACTTGTAGCCCTTGGTGTAGTCGAACTTCTCGACCGCGCGCACCAGGCCGATGTTGCCCTCCTGGATCAGGTCGAGCAGCGTGAGGCCCTTGCCCTGGTAGCGCTTGGCCAGCGAGACCACGAGGCGCAGGTTGGCCTCGAGCAGGTGGTTGCGCGCGCGTACGCCGTCGGACGCGATCCACTCGAGGTCGCGGCGCAGCTTGGCGGCGATCTTGCGCGTCTCCTTCGCGTCGGCGGCGCGGAGCTTCTCCGCGGCGAACAGACCCGCCTCGATCCGCTTGGCGAGGTCGACCTCCTGCTCGGCGTTGAGCAGGGCAACCTTGCCGATGTCGGTGAGGTAGACCCGGACGAGGTCGGTGGTGGGGACTTCCTGGTCCCACGACCCGTCGTCGACGAAATCGTCTTCCTCGGCCAGCGCCTCGGATGCAGGCGCGGTGCCGGGAGCGTCGGCGCCGATCGTGATGCCGCGCTCGGTGATCAGGCGGATGACGCGCTTGGCCTCCGCCGGTCCGACCCCGGCTTCGTCCAAGGCCTTGCGAACCTCGCCGAAGGTGACGGCGCCCTGCTCGCTGGCAACGTCGAGGAGATCCTCGACCTGAGCGGGCAGGCCGGCGTCACTGTTGGCGCGGGCGATCGTGGCAGTGCTCATGGCTGTTTTAAGCCCCCCAAGGGCTTCTCGAAGGAGTGCGGCTTGTCCTTAGTCTTGACGCAGAACCTGAAGGCAAGGTTCACGAGCTTTCAGACTCGTTACCCGCCGGTAGTCCCAACGCGCACGGCGCCGCGGATGTTCCGCGGCGCGACCCGCCATTCTGCCACGCCGAAAAGTCGATGTCATCTCCGGGGTCCACAGGGATGATCAGCGCATGCCACGCGTGTCGACCTGGGCCGTCTTCGCGGCCGCCACGCTTGCCATCCTCCTGGTTCCCGGTCCTGCCGTGCTCTACATCGTCACCCGCAGCCTCGAGCACGGCCGGCGCACGGGGCTCAGGTCGGTTGTCGGCATCCATGTCGGGACATCGGTGCACGTAGTGGCCGCTGCGCTGGGCCTGTCGGCGCTGCTCGTGTCCTCCGCGGTCGCGTTCAGCGTGGTCAAGTACGTCGGCGCGGCGTACCTGATCACGATCGGCGTACGACGGCTGCTGGCGCCCCGGCCAGCCGAAGAGGCCCCGGTCAAGGCCCGAAGCGACCCGAGCCGGGCTTTCGCCCAAGGCGTCGTCGTCAACATTCTCAACCCGAAGACGGCGCTGTTCTTCCTGGCGTTCATGCCGCAGTTCCTCGATCCGGCGCGTGGACCGGTCTTCGTGCAGGTGCTTGTGCTCGGCATGACCTTCATCACACTGGGCCTGATCTGCGACTCCGGCTATGCCTTGGTGGCGTCGTTCGTGGCCGATCGCTGGCGTGGCCGACGGGCGCAGCGGCGGGCGGTGCGAGCGGAGCGGCTGTCCGGCCTCGTCTACATCGGCCTCGGTGTCCTCGCCGCCGTCACGCCCCGTCACACGTCGCCGGCGCGCGCCCGCACCTAGCCACGGCAACCCCGCACTTCGGCGCGGAAAGATTCGCGGACCGGTGCGGTTGATTGTGCCGGCGCGTCGACACCAACCGGGCGAACCCGTCTCTGTGGCGGGACCACCCTGGGAGGCCGGATGCGAATCACCGCGGTTGCCGTAGCGACAGCAGCGACTGCGTCTGTTGTCCTCACCGGGTGTGCCGGCGCTCACGACCTCGGGCTCCGGGGACCGGCGGTGCACCTCGAGCCCACCCCGCCGGGAGTCCATCCAACAGTGCGCATTCGCTCTACCGAGGCGCGCCCGCTGCCTCATCTGGAGCAGTTCAACGACTGCGATCAGCTCCTGCACACGATCCAGCAGCAGGCATTGGCGCAGGTCACCGCCGACGGTCTGCCCTGGAACCAGGGCCCGACCAGCATGGTGGGTGCGGCAGTGCCGGCGCCCATGCCGGTGGGGGCCCCTGGGGCGGCGACCGCCGCGGGTGCCGGCGAGTCAGGTGGGGCCGCGTCCGCCGCCGGTGCTCCGGGCTACCCCGGCACCTATTCCGGCACCTACTCCGGCACCAACGACCAGGAGAGCGGCGTCGACGAGCCGGACGTCGTCAAGACCGACGGCAAGATCATGGTGGTCGCCCGCCAGCAGGAGCAGAAGCTCGACGTCTACGACGTCAGCGGCACGGCTCCGCGCCGTCTGTCGTCACTGTCACTCCTGGGCCGCATCGAAAGCCCCGAGCTGTTCCTCGCCGGATCATCGGCCGTTGTCTTCGGCCAGAGCATCAACGACGGCATGAGCAGCCAGCCGCAGGCCGCGGTGGCAGCTGTCGTCGATCTTGCCGATCCCGCCCATCCCCATGTCGTGCGCACCTTCAAAGTGACGGGCCAGGAAGTCGACGCCCGCTTCGTCGGCGGGCGGGTGGAGCTGGTCGTGCAAAGTGCGCCTGCGCTTGCGATGGAAATGCCCGCCGCACCTGTCGACTCGAAGGACACGCTCAGGCACAACCAAGCCGCGATCTCGCGGTCGACCATTGCCGCCTGGCTGCCGAAGGTCACGACCACGCCGTCGCATCGCAGCGTTGCGTCGCCGTGCAGCGACACGTGGCACACCGTCGGGGCCCGCGACGACAACCTGTCGACCATCTCGGTGGTCTCGTTCGACCCCGGCAGCGAGGCCTCCGTCCACCAGACGACGGTGTTCGGCTCCGCGACGGTCGTCTACGCGAGCACTCATGCTCTTTATCTGGCAACGCCGGCCGACAACGCACCGCCGCCGGTTGCGGCGATGGGCAGCATCTCCGGGTCGGCGGACGCCGGTGTCGCGGTGCCCGGACCGATGCCCGCCATCGCCGGAGCGCCGTACGTGTCGGACACCACCACGGTCCACGAGTTCGACATCAGCGACCCGGCGACACCCCGTTACGTTGGTTCCGGCGTCGTGCCGGGCACTCTGGTCGACCAGTATTCGATGGGGGAGTACGACGGCTACCTGCGGATAGCGACGACGGTGGGGATCGCCGACCCGGCACCCGGCGAGGGACTGGCGCCACCGGTGAAGTCGGACAACCGGGTCACCGTCTTGCATGCCGCCAACGGCGTGCTGGTGCCGGTCGGTCGCGTCAGCGGGTTGGGCCGCGGCGAGAAGATCTACGGCGTCCGTTTCCTCGGTGCACTCGGCTACGTCGTGACGTTCCGGCAGATCGATCCGCTCTACGTCCTCGATCTCGCCGATCCAGAGCACCCGCAAGCGCTCGGCCATCTGAAGGTCACCGGCTACTCGGCGTATCTGCACCCTCTCGGCGACGGACAGCTGCTCGGGCTGGGTCGCGAGGTGGACTCCCGGGCGCATCCGATCGGCGAGCAGCTGTCCGTGTTCAACGTGTCCGATCCGGCCGCGCCGACGTTGCTGTCGCGGGTGCGCCTGGCCAATGTCTACTCGCCGGCGGAAAGCGACTTCCACGCGTTCCTGTGGTGGCCGGCAGACCGGCTTGTGATCGTGCCACTGCAGGCGTGGGGCGGCGCGCCGTACGAAGCCGAGTCCGTCTACCACGTTGACGCCAACGGCGGGCTCAGTCGAGTTGGTGCTCTGAAGCAACCGGGTGGATCCAACGAATATCTCGGCGGCGCCATGCGCAGCGTCGTGATCGGTGGTCTGCTTTACACCGTGACGGACCGAGGCGTCATGGCCAACGACCTCCACTCGCTCGAGCTGGTTGCGTGGCTGCCATCCCGCTGAAGCGACGCGCAGAGCAGGGCCCGGCTCACGACGAAGCGCGGCTGCTCAAAGCGGCTGCCGCCGGCGAGCCGGCGGCAGTGCGCTGGTTGCTCGACGACGTCGCGCCGACGGTCTTCGGCTTTCTTTATGCCCGCGTCGGCGCAGACCGGGAGGTCGCCGAAGACCTGCTGCAGGAAACGCTTCTGGAGGTCGTGAAGTCGGCACAGGACTTTCGCGGCGACTCGTCCGTGTCGACGTGGATGTGCGCCATCGCGCGGCGCCGGCTTGCGCGGCACTACGAACGGGAACGCAAAGCGGCCGTTGTCGAGTCGCGGCTGCGGCTGGTCAGTGACGGCGCCGAAACGACGCAGGCACTCGAGCGGCGAGACGAAGTTGCGCGTGCGCTCGGCCGGTTGCCGGCAATGCATCGTCAGGTGCTGGTGCTGAAATACCTCGACCAGCAGAGCGTGCAGCAGATCGGTGCCGAGCTCGGCAGGTCACCCGTGCAGATCCAGTCGTTGTTGCAACGGGCGCGCGAGGGCTTGAAGCGCGAGCTGGCGGCGGACGATGAGTGACGACGTCGAGCGCATGCTGTCCGGTCTCGACGATCCGCGGCCGCTTCCCGAGGAGCTGCGCGAGCGGCTGTTCGAGCGGCTGACCACGGGTGCGGAGACAACGCCGATGCCGCTGGGCGACGAGCTCGAAGGCCGGCTCGAGCGGCAGCTGAGCGACCCCGTCGCCCTGCTGCTAGCCGATGTTGACGCTCCGCGTGCGCTGACGCCGGCGTTGCGCGATCGGCTCCGGGAACAGCTCAGCACGTCACGGGTGAGCGCAGCCCGCCGCGCGCAACGCTTTCTCGGCGCCGCGGCTGTGCTCGTTTTCGTCGTTGCGGTCGCCGTGGTGGCGACGTACGGCGGCCCGCATGCCACGCGTCGACCTTCGGCGCAAGGTGTCACCGGCGCGACCGTCGGATCGCCGCCGAGTGAGTCGGGCGGCACCGCCGAGGCTGGCGGCGAGACAGGGACCACCACTGGCGGCGCGCCTGGATCTCAGCAGCAACCCAGTGCGCCGAGGCCGGCCCCGAGCCAGGCCGTCGCCGGCGAGGTGCCGACGGGAGAGCAGGCCGGCATAGCGTCAGTGCGCGACGTCTCGCCGGACGCCGGACCGGTCGCCGGTGGCACGGCCGTCACGATTCACGGCTCCGGCTTCACGGATGCGGTAGCGGTCACGTTCGCCGGACGCTCGGCGCGCTTCACCATCGGTGGCGACGGCAGCATCAGCACCGTCACCCCGCAGGCACCCGGCCCGGCGACCGTCGACGTGATCGTGCAACTGCGCAGCGGCGAAACAGCCCGGTTGGCGAACGCGTTTGCCTATCTCGACCGGCCGAGTGTCAGTGGTCTCTCGCCTGCGACCGGGTCGATGCGGGGCGGCACGTGGGTCACGATCTCCGGAAGTGCGTTGCTTCGGGCGAGCCAAGTTCGTTTCGGGACAACGCCGGCCAGCAAGTTGCAGGTCGTGTCGGACAGTCAGCTGCGGGCTCTGTCGCCACAACATGCTGCCGGGCCGGTCGACGTCACCGTGACAACGCCCGGCGGGACGAGTGCGACCAGCAACGGTGACCGGTTCACCTACCTGCTCTGACTGCTACCGGAACGCGAGCCCGTCGAACGTGCCCGATGAGCGCCACTCGTTGAGATAAGCGAAGTACGCGACTGCGCCGTACGGATATCCGACGAAGAACTCGGAGCGCTTGTTGGGCTGGCCCTCGTTGTTGTAATAGCCGGGCGTGCAGTCCTGCGAGCCGATCATTCGGCCCGGCCCGGACAACAGGATCTGCATCCACTCGTCCTCGGCCGCCTTCGTCACCTCGACCTCGCGACAACCGTTGTCCAACGCGTGCTTGACGATCATCGCGATCGTCCGGCCGGACTCGGTGAGGTTGTGCGGCACGTTGGAGATCAGGTTGGCGCCTTGGGTCGGCTGCACGATGAACAAGTTGGGGAAACCGTGCACGTGGGTGCCGTGCTTGGTGCGCATCCCATCGGCCCAATGCTCGGACAGCTTCACTCCGTCGCGGCCGGTGATGTCGTAACCGGTGCGCTGCGTGTATTCGGTGCCGACCTCGAAGCCGGAGGCGTAGATGAGGCAGTCGAGTTCGTACTCGACCCCGGCAACGACGACACCTTTGGACGTGATGCGCTCGACACCCTTGCCTGCCGTGTCGACGAGGGTCACGTTGGGGTTGTTGTAGGACTGCAGGTATTCGTCGTGGAAGCACGGGCGCTTGCACAGCTGGCGATACCACGCCTTCAGCGCGTGCGCCGTCTCCTTGTCCTTGACGATGGTGTCGACGCGGGCGCGGATCTCCTCCATCTTCTCGAAGTCGGAGTCCTCGAAGGCGGCCCACATCTTCTGCGGTGTGCGGTCTTCGTCCGGCAGGGCTGAAAGCCGTGCGCGGATGCGACGCGACAGGTCGGTCCACCCGTCCATGACCAGGTCTTCCTCGGCCTGGCCGCCGGCCTGGTTGGCGGTGAAGTTCTCCAGCCAACGCTGTTGCCAGCCGGGTGTGGCGATCTGCGCGAACCACTCGGGGTCGGTCGGTCGGTTGTCGCGCACGTCGACCGACGACGGTGTGCGCTGGAAGACGAAGAGCTGGCCCGCGGTCTTGGCCAGGTGCGGCACGCACTGCACCGAGGTTGCGCCGGTGCCGATGATGCCGACGCGCTTGTCCGCCAGCTTGTCCATCGGTGCACCGAGCGGGTCGCCGCCGGTGTAGCCGTAGTCCCAGCGGCTGGTGTGGAACGAGTGACCTTCGAACGACGCGAGGCCGGGAATGCCCGGCAGCTTCGGCACGTGCAGCGGACCCGGGCCCATGCCGACGAACTGCGCGGTGAATTCGTCACCGCGGTTGGTGCGGATGACCCAGCACCGAGCCACCTCGTCCCAGGCGAGGTCGGTGACCTCGGTGTGGAACAACGCGTTGTCGTAGAGATCGAACTGCTTCCCGATCCGCTGGCAGTGCTCGAGGATCTCCGGCGCATGCGCATACTTCTCGGTCGGCATGTGTCCGGTCTCTTCGAGCAGCGGCATGTACACGAAAGACGCGGTGTCGCACTGCGCGCCCGGATAGCGGTTCCAGTACCACGTGCCGCCGAAGTCGCCACCTTTTTCGATGATGCGCACGTCGTCGATCCCGGCTTCCTTCAGCCGAGCACCGGTGACGAGCCCGGCGAAGCCCCCGCCGATGAACGCGACCGTCACGTGATCGGTTTTCGGCTCGCGCGGCGATACCGGGGTGTACGGATCCTCGAGGTAGTGCGACAGCTGCCCGGCGATCCGGATGTATTGGTCATTGCCGTCGGGGCGGAGCCGCTTGTCCCGCTCTTCGCGGTACTTGCGCTTCAGGGCTTCCTTGTCCACGTCAACCACAGAACGGGATTCTGGACCGATTGCACGGTTAGTGCAATAACCCTCCGTCAGGCGCGTCGGGTGGCTTGGCGATTGTGGCAGCCCACCAGCGGCCCTGTCGGGCTTCGTCTCGATGAACATGGTTTCGGCGGGAGCCGCTGCCTAGCGTCTGCCCCAATGTCCGTGCGCCTGCCCATTGCGTCTGCGGCGGTCACTGCTGCGGCCACTCTGCTTGCCGGATGCGGCACGACCGTCGCGACGACGGCGAGTCAGGCTCCGACTCTGGGCGGCCCGGCGCGGAGCGCGATCGGCGGATCGGAACTGGGAGGTGCTCCAGCCGCCTCCGTCGGCGGCGCCGGGACCTCGTCCGGCGAGGCGTTCTCCGGCGTCGCTGCGCCGGCATCGGTCAACGCTGGGAGCGTCGGGGGACCGGCCGGCAGCCGAACCGGGGTGGCCTCGAGTGTTTTGAACGGACCGGGGATAACCGCGACGACGATTGCGATCGGCATCCTCTACGCGACCAACACCCAGGCCTACGAAGCGGCGCTGGGCAACACATCGGTGACCACCGGAGATGTGGGCAGCGAGTACCGCTATCTGGTGGCGGACCTGAACGCGCACGGAGGCATTGCCGGACGCAAAGTAGTCCCCGTTTACCACTCGTACGACGCGACGTCGACCGAAAGCGCCCAGCAGATCGAGCAGGAGGCCTGCGCCGACTTCACTCAGGACCATCACGTCTTTGCCGTCGTGCCCGGCGGCACGCAGAACATCCTGTCCTGCCTGGCCAAGGCGGGCGCCGTCGTCGCCGAGAGCGGTGGGCTCACCGGACAGACGACGGCCGAATACAACAGTTTTCCAGCGGACTTCGACGCCACCTCGATCAGCCTGGACCGTCTCGTCGCCAACCTGGTGCCCACCCTCTCGGCCGCCGGCTACTTCAGCCCGTGGAACACGTCGACCGGAAGTGCGGGTACGGGTAAAGCCGTTGTCGGCACAGTTCTGCCGGACCGTCCTGAATACCACCACGCCGCCGCACTGCTCGTGCAGGCGGTGCGCTCACTAGGGCTCAACATGCCCTCGCGCGATGTCGTTTTCTACCACTGGCCCAACTCCAACGCCGAGGACGGTCAAGCGATCACCGACATCCAGAGCGCGGTGCTCAAGTTCAAGACCGACGGCGTCACCCATGTCATCCCGCTCGAAGTCAACGGCCAGGTCTTCTTCGCGTCTCAGGCGGACAAACAGCAATACCGGCCTCGCTACGGCATCAACTCTGCGTCTGGCGACGAGGCGTATCTCGGCAGCCTGATTCCAGCGTCGCAACTGCACGGCGCGGTTGGCCTGGGCTACTTCCCGGCGGTCGACTTGCCCGATTCTATGAACCCAGACAACGGTCCCTACTCCGGACCGGCCCGCCGCTCTTGCCTCGCGGTGATGAAGCGCAACGGCGTGACGTTCTCGAGCGCCAACGCGGAGGCGGTCGCCCTGGCGCTATGCGACGGTCTGTATCAACTCCGGGCCATCCTCGACAACATCGACCCGGCCAAGGGTCTGACCCAGCGCACGGTGGCCGCGTCGATCGATGCGATCGGGGAGCTGCCGTCGGCGACGTACGTGTCAGTGCACTACGGCCCCGGCCGCCGGGACGCGGTGTCGATCGGCTACCGATATCAGTACTACGCGGATTGCGATTGCATGCACTACGCCGGGCCGGGTTTCCACCTGCACTAACGGCTTGAGACCGCGCGGTCGATGGCAGCGTCTACCGCCCATGCCCTCTGGTGCTTACGATCACGCCGTGAAGACCATGTGCCTCGCGCAGAACCCCGATGCCGATGCCCTGCTGACCAGCGACTCGCTCGCGTTGCTGATCGGGATGGTGTTGGACCAGCAGATCCCGCTCGAGTGGGCGTTCACCGGTCCGCTGACGCTGACCCAGCGGCTGGGTCGAGACCTCGACGCTGCGGACATCGCCGCGCGTGACCCGGACGAGCTCGCCAAGTTCTTCGCCACGCCACCCGCTCTGCATCGCTTCCCTGGGTCGATGGCCGCACGCGTGCAGGACCTCTGCCGGCAGATCGTCGCCGACTACGGCGGCGACCCGGAGAAGATCTGGGCGGGCGTGTCCGACGGCAAGGAACTGCTGAAGCGGATCGAGGCGCTGCCGGGGTTCGGCAAGCAGAAGGCCAAGATTTTCGTGGCACTGCTCGGCAAGCAGCGCGGTGTGCAGCCGAAGGGTTGGCGCGAGGTCGCGGGGGAGTACGGCGCTGCCGGGTCGTTCAAGTCCGTCGCTGACATCACCGACGCGAAGAGCCTCGAGAAGGTCCGTGCCTACAAGAAGCAGATGAAGGCGGAGGCGAAGGCGAAGGCCGGCACCAAAGCCTGACCCGGACCAAGGCCTAACCGCAAAATTTTGCTGCGGCGCAGGGCCGATTCAGGTGTCGATGCGGCGGGCGTCGCCGTCCCAGTGCCCGTCTTCGTCGTCGAACCAGCGTCCGTTCTCGCCCAGGTAGCGGAACCGGAAACTGGTGCCGGCAGGCACCGACACCGCGATCGAACGGGTGCCGTTGGTGCGCTTGGCCAGGACGTGTTTCCCCGGCGTCCATTCGTTGAAGTCGCCGACCACTGACACAGCGCCGTTGAGCCCTTCCTCGGGCAGGCTGAACGTGATCTTGACCTCGTTGGTCTTTGCAACCTTGCTGCGGCGGATCAACGGTCAACTCCTCGTTCCGGTACGACTAGGGACACTCTTTCCCATTTCTCCCTTGGTAGGCCCCCTGTCCAGGAGAAAGTAAGCCTTCGCTAGCCGTTCCGCTAGGTCACATTTCGGACAGCCCGGAGGCGCTTAGCGAGGGCCGACGTACAGGGTCTGTGCCCCGCGCCCCACTAACCGGGTCTGGTCGAACAGCCGCGACGCTGCGAGCCCGAACCCCCGCGGATCCACCCGGGTGCGGGCGTCCAGGCAGATCCACTCGCCGATCGGCACCGCGGCGACGTGCACGGTGAGCTCGGGGTTGATGAAGAACCAGCCGGTGAGCGGGAGCACGTTGGAGACGCCGTTGCCGGAGTCGGCGATCGTCATCATCCGCTGCAGGCCGGTCGGGTCCTCATCGGGCACCAACGGGTAGCGCATCCGCCCCCAGATCGTCGCCGGGCCGCGGTCGGACCACGCGCCACCGGCCAGGCGCCACTCCATGGCGTGCAGGTAGCCGCCGCCCCAACCGGGGGCGAGCGGCGAGGCGGCCGGCGGCAATGGTGGGGGCTCGTCGACTAGTTCATCCGGCTCGGCGTCGTCCGGAAGGGGCGGCAGCTCGAGGTCGGAAACACGGATCCGCCAAGCCCGCGCTGTGACGACCGTCCGTCCGCCGGCGTCCATCTCGGCCTCGACGAGCTCGACACTGCGCCCCGCGCGAAGCACCCGGCTGCGCACCTCGACCTCGGCGACGGGGACGGGACCGAGGATGTCGACGCTCATGCGGGCGACGGTCGCGGGCCATGCCGGCGACTCGCGCTCGACGGTGCGAGCGAGCAGCGCCGCCGGCGGTCCACCGTGCTGGAACGCCGGATCCCAAGGGCCCTCGGTGTGGGCGGTCGCTTGGAAGTGGCCGGCGCCGAGGGGTGTGAAGAAGGCGTCCGGCGTGGCTGACATGGGGGTGCAATCTAACCTCGACCGCGATGACCCCCCTCGACGCGGCGGCGGTCGCCGCTGCCGGCCTCGCCGCGGGGGCGATCAACACGATCGTGGGCAGCGGCTCGCTGATCACGTTCCCGACGCTGCTCGCGGTCGGCTACTCGCCCGTCGTCGCCAACGTGAGCAACACGGTCGGGCTCGTGCCCGGCTCGGTGTCCGGGGCGATCGGCTACCGGCGCGAGCTTCGCGGCCAGCGCCGCCGGGTCCTGACGCTGCTTCCGGCGGCCGTGTTGGGCGGGGTGTCGGGGGCGCTGCTGCTGCTTGCCGAGCCAGGCGCGTTCAAGGCCGTCGTACCGGCCCTGATCCTGCTCGCCGTCGTGCTCGTGCTCGTCCAGCCGCGCATCGCCCGCTGGCGCGCCTCGAAGGGCCACGTCGCCGAACATCCCGGTCCGCTGCTGCACACGGGCGTGTTCCTCACGGCGGTGTACGGCGGCTACTTCGGCGCTGCGCAGGGCGTGATCCTGCTGGCTCTCCTCGGCATCACCCTCGACGACGATCTGCAGCGGCTGAACGGCGTGAAGAACATCCTGGCCGCCGTCGTCAACGCCGTGGCGGCGGTCTACTTCATCTCCGCGGCGCATGTGGCGTGGGCGGCTGCGCTGATCCTGCTGGTCGCATCGTCGGTCGGCGGCCAGATCGGCGCGATGCTCGGCCGGCGCATCCCGGGACAAGTGCTCCGAGCAGTGATCGCCGTGGTCGGCACCGGAGTAGCGATCAAACTCCTCGTCACCGGTTGATCTCCCGCGAAGCTCTCCGGCGAAGCCGGAGGCCTTACTCGAGGTAGTCGCGGAGCTTTTGCGAGCGGCTGGGGTGACGCAGCTTCGACAGCGTCTTGGCCTCGATCTGGCGGATGCGCTCCCGGGTCAGGCCGAACTCGCGCCCGATCTCGTCGAGCGTGCGGGGCTGCCCGTCGGTCAGACCGAACCGCAACGCGACGACGGCGGCCTCGCGCTCCGGCAGCGTCTTGAGCACGCTGTCGAGCTCGCGCTGCAGGAGACCGAAGGAGACGACCTCGGCGGCGATCGGTGCGTCAGCGTCTTCGATGAAGTCGCCGAGCTGGCTGTCGCCCTCGTCGCCGACGTTCTGCTCCAGCGACACCGGCTCGCGCGCGTAGCCCTGGATCTCGACGACCTTGTCCGGCGTCATGTCGAGCTCGGTGGCCAGCTCGTCAGCCGTCGGTTCGCGACCGAGGTCTTGCAGCATCTGCCGCTGCACGCGGGTGAGCTTGTTGATCTGCTCGACCATGTGCACGGGGATGCGGATCGTGCGGGCCTGGTCCGCCATGGCACGGGTGATGGCCTGCCGGATCCACCAGGTGGCGTACGTCGAGAACTTGTAGCCCTTGGTGTAGTCGAACTTCTCGACCGCGCGGATGAGGCCGAGGTTGCCTTCCTGGATCAGGTCCAGGAACGCCATGCCGCGACCCGTGTAGCGCTTGGCCACCGACACGACGAGACGGAGGTTGGCCTCGAGCAAGTGATCCTTGGCCCGGAGGCCGTCCGCGGCGAGCCAGTCGAGGTCCTTGCTCAGCTGCTTGGCGACCTTGAGTTCGCCGGCGTCGGACTGGCGGAGCTTTTCGGAGGCGAAGAGCCCGGCCTCGATGCGCTTCGCGAGCTCGACCTCCTGCTCAGCGTTGAGCAGCGCGACGCGGCCGATCTCTTTCAGATACGCCCGGACCAGGTCGGTCGAGGGACCGGCCGTGTCCTCCTCCGCGACGACGACTTCCTCTTCTTCGTCGTCCTCGTCGACCAACTCCGCCGCATCCGGCTCGGCGTCGGGATCGACCGGGAGGCCGTCCTCGGCGAGGGGCACCTCCACGGTGGCCTCGGCCTCGACCGGCGGTGCGTCAGCGGTCTTCGCGCCGCGTTTGCGCGGCGTGGCCCGCGTGGTCGTGGGCTCGACGTCCTCAACGATCGCGACGGGCCGTTTGGCCGCCGGAACCTTCGCGGCGGTCTTCCGGCCGGTCGCCTTGGCGGCCGGCTTTGCCGGTGTGTCGGCCTTGGCCGACCGGGCATTCGCCTGACTTGGCCTGCTCAACTCCTGCCCTTCCCCTGCCTCGCAGCGCACGTGACTACGCACCGTGACGTCGACGTTGCCCGGTTGGGAGCGTCCGATCGTTACCGCAGGTGAGAGATACCCCGTGGGTCACTGTCGGTCACGGCCGCTGTCGGCGAGACAGCAAATTCAGACTAGCGCGGCTAACGGGGGCCGAGAACCATCATGAGCCGGTGATTCGATGAACCCGATGAATGGCTCCTCGGGAGGTCGGATCCTGGTCGGCACCGCGTCGTGGACCGACCGGACGCTGCTGGAGTCCGGCTGGTACCCCGCCGACGTCACCACGCCGGAGGAGCGGCTCCGCTACTACGCCGATCAGTTTCCACTCGTCGAGGTCGACTCGACCTATTACACGCCGCCCAACGAGCGCAACAGCGCGCTCTGGGCGGCCCGCACACCGGACTACTTCCGCTTCAACGTGAAGGCCTTTTCGTTGCTCACTCAGCACCCGACGCGGGTCGCCGCCCTCTACAAGGACCTTCGCCCGGACACCGACAAGCGCAACGTCTACGCCAAGGGCCTGGACGCCAAGATCGTCGACGAGGTCTGGGAGCGCTTCCTCTCCGCGCTGCAACCCTTGTACGACGCCGGCAAGCTCGGGGCGCTCCTCTTCCAGTTTCCGCAGTGGTTCACGATCCGGCGGTCCAACAAGGACTACCTGCTCGAGTGCAAGGAGCGGGCGGCGCCGTACCGGATCTGTGTGGAGTTCCGGTCCGCGACCTGGTTCTCCGACGAGGAGACCGCCGGCGAGACGCTCGACTTCCTGCGCTCCTACGGGCTGCCCTACGTGTGCGTCGACATGCCGCAAGGCCACGCCTCCTCGGTGCCGCCCGTCGTCGCGGCGACCGCGGGGGATCTCGCCGTCATGCGCTTCCACGGTCACAGCGACAAGTGGAACAGCCGCGACATCTATGAGCGGTTCGGCTATCTGTACGGCGAGGACGAGCTCGCACCTTGGGCGCCGCGATTGCGCGAGCTCGCAACCCAAGCGCGGGAGACACATGTGCTGCTGAACAACTGCTACCGCAACTATGCGCAGACCAACGCGACGCAGCTGGCCGCGCTGATCGCTGCCGCCTGAGAGATCAAGCCGCGGCGGCCGGCGCGCGAAGCGCGAGTTCGACGACCTGTTCGAGTGGCGCATCCGTCTTGTCCACGACCGCGTCGGCGCCCAGAGCGATCACGTCAAGGTCGCTGGCGAGCAAGGGGTCGCAGGTAAAGATGACGATCCGCGCACCGGGTGCCGCCGCGCGGAGGCCGGGGAGATAGCGGTCACTCGTGACCGCGCCGAGGTGCAGGTCGGAGACGATGGCGTCCGGCTCGTCCAGGGCGAGTACGACGAAAGCCGCTTCGACCGAGGGCACCGCCATGACCGACAGGCAACGTGCGTCGTCACGGAACCACAGCTCGAGGAGTGTCCGCATCGACGCCTCGTCGTCGATGACGAGCACGCGTCGCGATGTGCACGATGGTTGTTCGCCGGTGAGGTCGATCTGCGTCAAGAGGAACGGCGCGTCACATTGATCGCAGCGGCGAGCGCCGCCGCAGCGATGGCACAGGCCGGTCCTGGTCTCTGGGCACCCGTAACCCGTGCCCAGGCAAACCCAACAGCGGCCGTTGCCCAGACATCCGACACAATCCGACGACGTCATCGCGCCTCCTCGCCGAAGTTCCCGAGCCTCGCGTTGACCCCGTGTCGCGGGTGGTATGCGCGCGCATTACAACCGCAAACGACAACGACCCGAAAATGACTAACAATGACTAGCCGCAGATCCGCACGAAGCAATGCCAACCCGGCAAAGCTGACGAGTGCTGCGGTCGACTGGGTGCACGATCACGTCCAGGTGACGAGCGCGGTCGAGGTCACTCGGCAGCGACCCTGGTCGACGGTGGCACGCACTACGGACGCCGACGGAGTCGTGTGGTTCAAGGCGTGCGCACCGGTGCAGGCGTTCGAGCCGCGGCTGACGGCCGGGTTGTCGGACCGGTGGCCCGACCGGGTGCCCGAAGTGATCGCCTGGGACGAGAAACGCGCCTGGTTGCTCTTGCGTGATGCGGGAGTCCTCCTGCGTGAGCACGGCAATCCGCCCGAGGTGTGGCTGCACGTGTTGCCGCGCTACTCCGAGCTGCAGCTGGGCGAGACCACTCGCGTTGCCGAGCACCTCGCCGCCGGTGTGCCGGACCTTCGGGTCGAGACACTGCCGGAAAAGTTGCCCGAGCTGCTGGAGCATCCGCTGCCGTTCGACCCGGGCGCGGTCGCGAAGGTTGGGCGCTTTGCTTCGACGTTCGCCGGCTGGTGCGAGGACCTGGCCGCTCGCGGCATCCCTGCCTCGGTCCAGCACGACGACCTGCACCACGGCAACGTCTATCTCGATGGTGACTCGACGCGGGTGCTCGACTGGGGCGACAGCTCCATCTCGCATCCGTTCGCCAGCGCCGTCGTGACGTTTCGCTTCCTCGAGCAGGTCAACGGGCTCGCCCCGGACGATCCCTGGTTCGACCGGCTGCGCGACGCCTACCTGGAGCCGTGGGGCTCCGGTCTCGCCGACGTGTTCGACCTCGCCGTACGCGTCGGTCGGTTTGCACACGCGATCGCGTGGATCAAACAGCGCCAGGCGGTGCCGGCGTCGGAGCGCGCCGCGTTCGACGAGGAGTACGCCCGCGTGTTGCGACGGGCGGTTGCGGTCATTCCGTGATGGTCAGCGGCGTCCCGGCCGGAATGACCTGGGCGAGCTTTTTGATGTCGGCGTTGTGAAGGCGAATGCACCCATGGCTGATGCTGGCGCCGATGCTCGCCGGATTGTTGGTGCCATGTACGCCGATCTGACCGTTACCGCCCTCGAACTCGCTGAAGACGTTCGAGAAGGCTGACGTGCCGTAGGCATAGGGCCCGTACGGCCCGCCGGGATTGGCGGCGATGAGGAGCTCGGTCAGGTAATAGCGGCCGGTTGGCGTCGGAGCATCTCGCGCGCCCACGCCTACTCGCAGTCGCCACATAACCTCGCCGTACTTGTAGACGGTCAGCACGTGACGGTGCAGCGAGGCCGCCATCGAGTAGGGATCCAGCTCGATGCGGACGTCACTCGCCGACACCCAGCCGAGCGACTCATTGGGCCGGGCCGGCACTCGCACCTGCCACCACCCTGGTTGCTGACCGACGACTTCGAAAACGAGCGGTGCACCGAGATTGTTGGGGTTGGCCAGCCGCCAGCGCGGCTTGGCAGGGCCCGACGCGGCAGTGCGCTCGACGTCGACATGCTTCGTCACCGCCGTTGCGATGAGAGTTGATCCCGGCGGGATCTGTGTCGGTGAGGGTGACGGCGAAGTCGTCGGCGAGGTCGTCGCGACGGCTCGGGCGCTGTCGGAGCGCACCGACGGCTTCGTGCCTTGCGCGCAGCCGGACAGCGCGACCATCGCGAGAGCGACAGCGACCAGCGCACCGGTCTCGCGCGCGACCGGTGCGCTCATCGGTCAGCGCCGGCGAGGGGTGGCGCTGCGCAGGAGCCCTGCACCGAGGAGCAGTGCTCCGCCGGCGAGCAAGACGAGCCGCGCCGTGGGAGCACCAGTGAACGGTAGCCGTTGCACCTGGACGCCGCGCACCTGCGCCGGCGGGGGAAGCTGCCGGGTGACGCGGACTCCGAGCACGGTCGGTGTCACCGATGGCGGTGGCGTCGGACCGGTCGGCGAAACAGTCGGTGTGGGTGTCGGTGTCGACGATGGCGCCGGGTTGCCGGGCACGACCGGAGGGATCGGAGGGATCGGCGGTGGTGGCGGTGGAATGACGGCCGCCGGCGTCAACCAGAACACCTTGAACTTCGTCGTGTGTGAAATGGCCTTTCCGTTGCCGTTGCCACCCGCGTTGCCGTTGCCGCCACCGTTGCCGTTGCCGCCACCGTTGCCGTTGTTGGCGCCGTTGCCCTTGCCCTTCCCGTTGCCGCCGGCAGCGGCGAGTTGGCGCGCGGCCGGCTTGCGGCCGCCGATCACCGGCAGGGCGCCGTTCGACCCCGGTGTGACGACGACTGTCACCACGAGATGGACGCCTTGCTGCGGCTGCACCTTGAGGCCGGACGTGTCCAGGGTGTAGGTCTTCGCCACGTCGAAGACGTGCTTGTCGCCGCTACCGACGAAGGCGAAGGTCGCCGGTCCTGACGTGATGGGCACCGCTTGGCCTTGCGGGCCACTCGGCGGCTGCGCGGTGAACGCGACGGAGGCCGTGTCCGTTCCGGCATCAAATCCCCAAAGGCTCAACTGGAACGGCGAAGTGACGTGCGGGTCGTTGCCCGAATCGGTATCGCCGACCCCGTCGACCTTGATCGTGGCGTTCGACCCGGACGGGCTGCCGCCGTTGCCGTTTGCCCCGTTGCCGGCCGCTCCGGCCGGGATGACAGCCGCTGCTACGAAAGCGCAGCCGGCTGCGACGAGCAGCAGCCAACTACCACGCCTTGATTGCGGCGTCGCGTGAGTACCGACAGACATGCGTGGCCACCCCCTTCGGTCACACGAAGAGGTCGTCGCCCCCGCTAGACAAAGCGTCCGACGGCCGGACCCTCAACGTGTTCCATCCCAATAGCCGCTGCAAGACCTGAACTGGCCATGCGCGACTGATCAGTGCGGGGGAGAGCCGATGAAGAGACGCGAAGCAGCAGCGTCCTTGTCCGACGTAGCCGATTATTCCGACGACACGTTCGGTGATGCGTCCGATGCGCGCGGTGAACTCGTGACGTGAAACACCGGATGGTTCGGCGCGATTGCGCGCAGCTCGTCATCAGTCGATTTGGCGCCGACGCCGCCGAAGAAGATGCCGACTTCGGCCTTCCAGCGCTTGAGGTAGGCGCGCAGCACGGCGACCTTGTCGTCATCTGCAAGCTCTGTCGCGGCGAAGTGCTCTCGCCGGCGGCCGACTAGCAGATCGCCCTCGCCGGCGACACGCAGGTTGCGTACCCATTGTGTATGGCCGCGCGGCGCGACCAGATAGCGCTCATTTTCGTGCGTGAGCAGATTGACCGGGGTCGACCGTGGTTGTCCCGTCGTACGCCCTCGTACGACGAGGATGCGTGATCCCCAGACCGAGATGCCGACGCGGGTGAAACCGGCGACTACACGGTTGAACACGTGCTTCGTGAACGGATCTGGTTTGACGTATCGCGACGGCTCGGTCACGAGCAGCAGTCTGGCACCCGCCCCCGATCAGAGATCCACCGCGACGTATTTGATGGACAGATATTCGTCGATGCCCTCGGCGCCACCCTCGCGCCCGAAGCCTGACTCCTTCACGCCGCCGAACGGCGCAGCGGGGTTGCTGACCAGGCCCTTGTTGAGACCGAGCATGCCCACTTCTAACGCCTCGCTCACGCGCAGGGCTCGTCCTAGGTCACGGGTGAACACGTAAGCGACGAGCCCGTATTCACTGTCGTTCGCCGCGCGAATCGCCTCGTCATCGCTGCGGAACGTCTTGACCGGCGCGACCGGTCCGAAGATCTCCTCGCGCAATAGCGCCGCATCGTCGGAGATGCCCGTCATGACGGTCGGCGCGTAGAAATAGCCGCGGTCGCCGACCCGCTCGCCGCCGGTCAACACCTTTGCGCCCTTGCTGACCGCGTCCTCGACCAGTTGCGCCACCTTGTCCCGCTGGTCGTCATCGATGAGTGGCCCGACCTCGACACCGGCTTCCGTGCCGCGGCCGACCTTCATCGCGCTCAGCTTGCCGGCCAGCCGTTGGGCGAACTCATCCGCGACGGACTCATGCACGTGGAACCGGTTGGCAGCGACGCACGACTCGCCGATGTTGCGCATCTTCGCGATGACAGCCTGCTCGACCGCCGCGTCCAGGTCGGCATCGTCGAAGACGACGTACGGCGCGTTGCCACCGAGCTCCATCGACACGCGGAGCAGATGCTTCGACGCTTGCTCCATCAGTTTCTTGCCGACCGGTGTCGACCCGGTGAACGACACCTTGCGCAGTCGCGCGTCGTCGAACAACGGGCCGGTCACCTCGGATGCCTTTGTCGTCGGCACGACGTTGAGCACCCCGTCGGGCAGGCCGACCTCGCGCAGCAGGTCGGCAAGGAACAGCATCGACAACGGCGTCAACTGAGCCGGCTTCACCACCATCGTGCAGCCGGCCGCGATTGCAGGGCCGATCTTGCGCGTGCCCATGGCGATCGGGAAGTTCCACGGCGTGATGAGCAGACACGGCCCAACGGGCTGCCGCATCGTGAGCAACCGCCCGGGGCCCGCCGGGTTGCGTGACCAGCGGCCGTCGATCCGCACCGCCTCCTCGGCGAACCACCGGAGGAACTCGGCGGCGTACGTCACTTCGCCGGTCGACTCGCTGAGGGGCTTGCCCATCTCCAGCGTCATCAGCAGCGAGAGGTCCTCGCTGCGTTCGTTGAGCCGCTCGAAGGCGCGGCGGAGGATCTCGCCCCGCTCGCGTGGCGGCGTCGCAGCCCATTCGGATTGCGCGGCGCATGCGGCATCCAAGGCGGCCCGGGCGTCGTCGGCAGTGCCGTCAGCGACCGTGCACAAGACTTGCTCGGTGGCAGGGTCGACGACGTCGAATCGCTTGCCACTGCTCGCATCGCGCCACTTGCCGCCGATGAACACTCCGGTCAGCGCATTGTCGATGACTGCCTTCTCGCGGGCTGCACTCATGTCTTCGAACCTACGCGCGGTTTGCTGCGCCTGCTCTCGGGCACGAGATCGGCGTGGCTGACGTAATCGAACTCCTCGAACATGACCACCGCGAAGTCGAGGAGATGTTCGCGGCATTTGATCGAGCAAGCGATGCCAAAGACAGAGAAGCGCTTCGCGACAAGATCATCATCGAACTGGTTCGGCACGCAGAGGCGGAGGAGCAAGCCGTCTACCCGACTGTTCGGAAGGTGATCGAAAACGGCGACCAGATCATCGAGCACGAGATCGACGAGCATTCGCAGGCCGAACGCATCATGAAGGAGCTCGATCGGATGAGCTCCGGCGATCCGCAGTTCGGCGTACTGATGCAGCAGCTGATGGCCTCGATCAGGCAACACATCCAGGAAGAAGAAAGCGAAGTCTTCCCACAGTTCCGCGACAAGGTCGACGACAGCGAGTTGAAGTCACTCGGCAAGACGGTGCAGGCACTGAAGAAGGTGCTGCCGACACATCCTCATCCGATGGCGCCGGACCATCCGCCGTTCAACGCGTTGCTCTCACCCGGCGCCGCCTTGGTCGACCGAGTCCGCGACCTACTCACCGACCGCGCGAAGCAATAGGGGTCGCTCGGTCGCGACGGACTCCGGCTTCGCCGGAGACAACCCCTTAGCGCCAGGCTCGGGCTTTCCGGTGAGTGCTGGTGGGTGAGGCGCTGGACTCCCAGACGCGGCGCCAGCGGGCGACGTCGGGACCACTTGGTGACGGTGTGGTGCCGGCGGCGGCGCGTTTGGCGGCGGCGTACCAGTCGGTCTTGTCCTCATCGAGCAACGTCGCGATCGCAGCGTTGATGCGGCCGCCGAACACACGTGCTTCCTCGCCGTCCTGAAGGTGCAGCGGGCGGCCGTAGCGCACGTGCACTTCGGGGCGACCGGGCTTGGGCCATGCGCGCCCGCGGGGCATCGCGGCGAACGAGCCGATCAAGGCGATCGGCACGACCGGCACCTTTGCTTGTGCGGCGAGGTAAGCGGCGCCGAGACGGAACCGTCGCGTCCAGCCGTCCGGGGAGCGCGTGCCCTCGGGGAACATCACCAACGACCAGCCGTCGGCCAGCAGTCGCGTCGGTGTCTCCGACAACCCGACGCCGCCGCGCTCGATCGGGAACGTCGCAAAGACCAGCGCCGAACCGACCGCGCGCCACCAGACGTCGAAGAAGTAGTCGGCGGCCGCACCGACGGCCACCTTGCGTTGCCAGCGGTTCGGCAGTGTGGTCAGCAACAGTGCCGTGTCGAGATGCGACGAGTGGTTCGCGACGAAGATGACCGGACCGTCGAGCTCGTCGAGCACGTCGCGACCGTCGACTCTCAACGTCGTCTCGTGCCGCACCAGCGGCGTCAGGCCGCCTTGCAGAATTGCGGTCCGTGCAGCAACTGCGGCGCGAGACCGCGCCCAGTCGGTCGGGAACTCCTTGAACTCCGGGAACGTGTGGTGCGGCTCGGCGCTGCGCGGTGGTAGCGGCCGGTGCGTCCACCGCCATCCGCGAGCGACTTGGCGAACCTCGCGCACCAGGCTCACCGCGTAAACCCCCTTGAAAGCCCCCGTCGAGTGCGACGTAGATGCCCACAATGGGGGTCCCGAATGGGCATTTTCGTTGCACTCGGCGGAGAGGCGGGGGTCGTCATTTGACGTGGGCCAGCACGTGCGGCGGCGAGTGCAGATAGGTGAGCGACGGGGAGCGCCCCACGGTGTCGCTGGCCATCTCGAGGGCGTCGGCGAACGTCGACGCACTTCGCATGCCCATGCGCGCCACTGCGCGGCGGTCGCCGCCGACCCAGATCACGTCGCCGACGTGGTCGAGCGCGTGCGCGCACCAGTACCACATGTAGAACGGGTGCACGCCGTGGTAGGCGTACGACGTCCGGTAGAGATGCACGTACCAAGGGTCAGTTGCGTACTGCTGCTCGAACTTCTGCTCGATCACCTTGGGATCGGTTGAGACCGACAGCACTTCTTCGAAGAAGTCGACGTACGACGGGTGGTGCAACGTCGAGAACTCCCACGGCACCGGGTGGTGCAGGATAACCGCTCCGCCTTGGCGGACCAGTGGTTGGCCGACGTACATGTTGAAGAAGTAACCGAGCCCGAGGCACGCCGCGAGGATCGGGTTCATCACGCTGTTGACGTTGTAAGGACAGAGATAAGGCAGCCCGAGCACGAGCACATCGCTCTGCCCGTCGACCTCGACGAGCTGCTGGCGGTGCACCCGCGTGAGCGTCTCGTCATGCACCGGCTCGACCGCGCCCGCGCTGATGCCGGTGACGGCGTACGGCGCCTCCATCGACTGGAACAGCTTGCGTCGCCCTTTGGCAGGAAGCATGTCGATTCCGCGCTTGGCGCCGAGGAACGTCGCCTGGTCGCGAAGCGACCACTCCCACTCACGCTTGGTCAGGAAGCCGTACTGCGACGGGAACGCGTCGTTGTTGAGTGTCGTCTCGATCTGGAACACCTTGACGTGCTCCGACAACACGCGGCCCATCCGCCATGCCGACGAGTGCAGCTGCGACTTGTGCCGGTCCATGAACGACCGTGACTGCACCATCGTGTGCGCGTTGTGGTGGTGGCGCAGTGAGTTGTACGACGCGAGGCCGATGGCGGTCGACTTCCATCCACCGTCCATCGCGACGAGGTTGACGTTGACGTAGACCAGCAGGTCGGACTCGGCGGCGCGCTTCGAGATCTCGACATCCTCGTTGTGGTCGGTCATGCCGAGATGCGCGAGGTTCTGCCGGTCCTCGGCGTCGAAGTTGACGAGGTTCTCCGGCCAGAACGACCTGAACACGCGCTCGCCGACGATCGCCTTGAGCTCGTCCGGTGTCATCCGGCGGTGCAGGGCGTTGGCCGCGATCAGCTGCACGTCATCGACACCGGCGCGTGCGGCGTGTTCGAGGACGTGCTCGATGATGCGCTGCCGGATGTCGGGCTTGCGCATCGGCGGCAGCGGCAACGAAAGGTCGTCGAACGCGATCGTCAGCCTCATGCCCGCGTGCAGCAGCGAGGGCAGCGGCTCGCTGTCGAGCGGGTGCAGCAGAGCGCTCTCGATCGCCTCGTCGACGTCGGGCACCCCCGGCAGCGACTCGGGTGGGTAGACGACGCGGCTCCCCAGCGGGAACTCCTGCAGCCGGAACGACTCGCCCGAGTGGACGAGCAGCGGCGGTGTGCGGTCGTCGACCTCGAGAACGAACCCCGGCCGGCTCACGGCGCACCGCCCAACCCGCACTTCGATATCGCACCGACCAAAAATGCGCCCGATTTGCCGCGTGTTGTGGTCGGGGCGATACCGAAGTGGGAGATCTCCCACGTGGCGGTCACGCTGCGTTGCTCCTTAAGTCAAAGGCCACCTTGACCGTACCCAGCCTGCCGGCGTCGCCGGCATGATCGAGCGCCTCTCGCCATCGGGCGAGCGGATAAGACACTCCGACCAACCCGTCCAGCGGCGCCACCGCCGCGAGCGACATCGCCGCCTCGAAGGCGTCACCGCCACTGGCATACGCGCCGCTCACATCGAGCTCGCGGAACCACGCCGGCGTCAGGTCGACGCCCGACGCCGGCACGCCTGCGAGCAGCACGCGGCCGCCGGCGCGAGTCGTTCGCAGCGCGGTGTCGATCGACGCGGCGGACCCGACCGCGTCGATGGCGACGTCGACACCGCCCAGGAGATACGCCGAGCCACGCTCCGGCTCGAGCCGCAGCGCCCGGGTGGCCCGGCGCACACCGCCGACGACCTCGCGAGGGCTGATGACCTCGGTGGCGCCGAACCGACGCGCCAGCTCGGCCTGGCCACGATGCTTGGCGACGACCGTGACGCTGGCACCCGGCATCAACTCGCGCAACGCGAGGGTGATGAAGAGGCCGACCGCACCGGCGCCGACGACGAGCACGTTGTCGGCGCCGCCGACGTGCGCCCGCCGCGCGGCGTGCACGGCGCAGGCAAGCGGTTCGACGAGGACTGCTCGCTGATCGGGCAGCTCGTCCGGCACAGCGTGCAGTTGCGACACGTGCGCAACCAGCTGGCCGCTCCAGCCACCGCCGGTGTCGGCGCAGAATCCGGTCTGCAGCCCGGGGGAGACGTGACCCACGGTCACCCGGTCGCACCGGTTGTGCATGCCGGAGGCGCAGGCATTGCAGAGCTCCAGGCCGCGCGCGGCGCAGCCGAGCACCGGGTCGAGGACGACCCGCGTGCCTGAAGGCAGGCCGGGCGCATCGTCGAGTGTTTCGCCGACGACCTCATGGCCCGGGACGAACGGCATCGACACGAGCGGAGTGAAGTAGAGCGAGGTGTGCCCGCCCAGCGTCGCGAGATCGCTGCCGCAGATGCCGGCCAGGCGCGGGCGGACCCGGACCCAGCCATCGCCGGGCGAGCGCGGCGGGTCACGGTGGACCAGCCGGAGTGGTGCGATCGGCCCGGCGAGCAGGCCGGGCATGCGGCCGCCCACGGCGCGTGCGGCGACGTATCGCGGCAGCGACCGGTAGACCTCGAGCGCGTTGATCATCGGATGCGGCTCACCGGGAGGCCTCCAGCACCCGCCCGACCGGCGGCTTCGCGTGCCAGGACTCGACCGGCCAACGGCCCCGCCGAGCGACGCGCGACAGGGCGATGTCGGGGTCGACGGCGACGGGGTGGCCGACCGCGCGCAGCATCGGCAGATCACTGGCCGAGTCGGCGTAACCGAACGATGCGGCCAGGTCCCACCCTTCCTGCTGGGCCCGATGGCGCAGCCACGCAGCGCGTCCCTCGCCGACGATCGGCGGCCGCGCCAGGAAGCCTGTGCACCGGCCGTCGGCGCCGACCGCGAGCTCGGCCGCGACTACCTCGTCGAACAATGGGGCCACTGGCCGTGCCAGCGGCGCGATGGCACCGGTGATCAGGATCGTGCGATGCCCGGCCGAGCGATGCGCGCGCACCGCGCGCACGGCGGCAGCCGACAGCCGCCCGAGCATGATCTCGGTGACCTCGTCGTCCACCAGCCGGAGCAGCTCGTCGTGGTCCGCGCCCTCGTAGCGTCGGTAGACCGCGCGCAGGAACGCGCCGCGGTCGCGACCTTCGGTCAGCAGCCAGCGGGGCAGCGCGCGCGCAACGTCGGCGACTTCCCGTGCCCGTCGCGCCGCCGACAGCTCTGGCAGCCGGAGCCAGAGGTAGCTCTCGACGACATTGCTCGGCAGCAGTGTGCCGTCCATGTCGAAGACCGCGATGACGCCCTCACCGCGCGTGAGCTCCTTTCGGCCGCGAGCCGCCGGCGTACGACGCCCCGACGCCGCCGACCGCAACGGCGCCGTGACGGCCGGCACGTGCACATCGAGGATGTAGTGCGTCCAGTCGATGTCGGCCGCGTCGAAGCCGAAGCGCTCCGCGTCCTCCGGGTGCAGGGCGCGGTGGAGCTCGAGCGTCGCGGTGTCGCTGAAGTGCAGCTCCGCCTCGACGTAAGGCCGATAGAGATCGAAATAGCGCCGCAGGAACTCCAGCCTGCGGGCCTGCCGGTCGAGTGAACGCGCCCACTCGCGCGTGCGCGAAGACCGCGGAAGCCGTGTGACGACGCGATCGGCGGCCTTGTGCGCGCGCTCGCCCAGACCGAGCAACTGCTCGACCCGCTGTGCACCCGGCCACTCCCACGCCGGCGGCGCAACTGCGCCGCGGTCGCGTTGCTCGAGCGGATGCATCTGGAAGTAGGTGCGGACGAAGTCGTAGAGCCGCCGATAGGTCAGCGGGTTGCGGGCGCCGGAGCAGATGGTGAAGTACGACGGGCACCCGGCTGCCGGCGTCGTGGCACATGCGGCGAGCGTCGCGTTGACGACGTAGTCGACGGGGATGATGTCGATCGACGCGTCGGGCACACCGGGGAAGTCGGGCAGGTCGCCACGGCCGTAAGCAAGTATCAGCGGCTCCGCCATCTTGAAGCCTTCGATCCAGCCGGCGTGCGGTTGCTGCAAAGCGCTTTCGATGATGCTCGGCCGCAGGATCGTGAGGGGTTGGTCGCTGACGGCCTCCTCGACTGCCCGCTCAGCCATCGCCTTGGTGAACGTGTAGCAGTCGGTCCAGCCAAGGGTGCGCGCGCGCTCCCGCCCCGCGTCGACGAGTTGGGTGCGCACCCAGTCGACCCGGCGGTGCTCCGCGTCGGCGGCCACGGTGATCGGACCGCTGGTGCCGTGCTCGCGCTCGGCCTCGCGGAGGAACTCGGCCAGGCGCTCCGGTGCCCGGCTCGCGTCCTCGACCGAGTCCTTCACCCGCACTGCAGCTGCTGCCTCCGTGCGCCAGTCGACCGTGTGCTCGAGCCGGCCTTCGGTGACATGGCCCTGCCGTCGGCCTGCGACGTAGGCCGTCGACACGTGCAAGTAGTGCGGAGTGCTGCCGCTTTCGCGCACGGCGGCGAGCAGGTTGAGGGTGCCGTGCAGGTTGGTCGCGAAGCCCTCGTGGATGGGCGGGTCGAACGACACCTCGCCGGCACAGTGGACGACCAGGTCAAGATCACCCGGCAGCGCGGGGACGTGGTCGAGGTCGCCTTCCAGTACGACGATCCGGGTGCCGATCAGCCCGTCGACCATGGCATCGCCGTCGCGTTCGCGAAGCCGGGCGAACGCGGGCTTCTTCAGCAGCTGCACGACGCGGTCCTCGGCGGTCTGGAACGCGCGAGCGCGCACGAGCACGGCGACATCGGTGTCGGGCAGGTCGAAGAGCACCCGCTCGAGCAGCGCTTCTCCGACGAAGCCGGTGACGCCGGTCAGCAGCAGCCGCTTGCCGCGCAACGCCTCGGCGATGCGCGTCGGCGAGGGCGTCGCGGTCGTCACGGTGGGGGAGTCTTTCATCTGGTGTTTCCGGACAGCTTCAGCTGACCGGTCGCAGCCAGCGCTCGACGACATGGGCGGTGCTCGCGAACGCGAGCTCGGGCAGCGCGTCCCGGGCAAAGAAGCCGGCTGCGTCGGCGTCGTCGCCCGGAGTGGGCTCGCCCGACTGCCAGCTTGCGGCGTAGAGCACGAAGACCGCCCCACCGTCCTCGGGCGGGTTGGCGAACACGTCGAGCACCTCCTCGACCCGCACCCGCACACCCGCTTCCTCTTCTGCTTCGCGGGCCGCCGCGTCGCGCGGATCCTCGCCGGCGTCGAGGAAACCCCCCGGCAGTGCCCATCGGCCCTGGCCAGGGGTCATGGCCCGACGCACGAGCAGCAGGTGATCGTCACGAAACACCGCGACTCCCACCGCGAGCTTCGGGTCGGCGTAGTGGATGTGCTCACACGCACGACAGACCCTCCGGGCTACTCCGCGGACCGACATCGTGGTCATCGGCTCGCCGCACCTTGGGCAGAACCGGACCCACTTCGGTGCCGTCGACACAGCGCCGACGTTATGCCGTTCTTGCTATCGACATCTGTGACTGTGACGTGCAAGTGTCCGGATTGATCGCTTGCCGACCACGACAGGAGGATCCATGGCCCGAATCCGCACAACTGTCGACGGTGTCGTTTATGAAGACGACGTCGAGCCTCGTTTGCTGCTCGTGCACTATCTGCGTGATCGCCTGGGTCGCACCGGCACCCCGGTTGGCTGCGACACCTCCAACTGCGGTGCTTGCACCGTGCACCTCGACGGCAAAGCCGTGAAGAGCTGCACGGTGCTCGCAGTGCAAGCCGACGGTCACTCCGTGACCACTATCCAGGGTCTCGCGACCGACGGCGAGTGGCATCCGCTGCAGAAGGCGTTTCACGAATGCCACGCATTGCAGTGTGGCTACTGCACGCCGGGCATGATCATGGCCGCCGCGGACTTCCTGCGTGACAACCCGAATCCGTCAGAAGACGAGGTGCGGGAGGGCATCGAGGGCAACCTCTGCCGCTGCACCGGCTACCAGCACATCGTCGACGCGGTCCAGCAAGCCGCCGGCGAGATGTCGGGAGCAACCCGATGACACAGACGCGGGAAGTCGGACGTCGCCGACTGCGCAAAGAAGACGCCAAGCTCCTCACCGGGCAGACGCAATGGACCGACAACATCCAGTTCGCCGGGATGCTGCACATGAGTGTGTTGCGCAGCCCGATGGCCCATGCGCGCATCACTCGCATCGATGTGTCCCCGGCGCTGCAGCGGCCCGGCGTCATCGCCGCGTTCAGTGGCCGGGATCTGGCTGAGGAGCAGGGGTCCCTGCCGTGCGCGTGGCCGGTGACCCCCGACATGAAGCTGCCTGCGCACCCGCCGCTGGCCGTCGACGAGGTGCGCTACGTCGGTGACGCCGTTGCCGTCGTCGTCGCCCGGGATCGCTACGCCGCGGCGGACGCGCTCGAAGCGATCGAGGTCGACTACGAGCCGCTGCCCGCGGTCGTCGACCTCGAGGCGGCCGCCCAGGACGGGTCCCCGCTGGTGCATAGCGATCTCGGCACCAACAAGTGCTTCACCTGGCCCTTCGCCGGCGGCGAGGACTACGACGCGGTCAAGGCCAAGGCGGACGTCGTCGTACGACGGCGGTTCATCCAACAGCGGTTGATCCCGACGGCCATGGAGCCGCGCGCCGTGGTGGTGGCGCCGCTGCCGGCCAGTGAAGAGTTCACCGTCTACTCGGCGACGCAGATCCCGCACGTGCTCAAGCTGATGCTGGCGATGGTGACCGGCGTCCCGGAGCACAAGCTCCGTGTGATCGCGCCGGATGTGGGCGGTGGCTTCGGTTCGAAGCTCAACGTCTATGCCGAAGAAGTCTTGGCGCTGCTCGTCGCCCGACGCCTGGGCCGGCCGATCAAGTGGACCGAGAGCCGCAGCGAGGGCTACCAAGCGACCATCCATGGCCGCGACCAGATCCAGGACATCGAGGTGGCCGCGGCCAGCGACGGCACGCTGCTCGGACTGAAGGTCGAGCTGCTCGCCGACATGGG
>Ga0157369_10001199_pt1 | contig 32259 bp, 29 predicted proteins | sample C25metaG_FD_113461 | JGI IMG/M metagenome (GOLD analysis project Ga0157369, IMG submission 113461) | Corn rhizosphere microbial communities from Kellogg Biological Station, Michigan, USA - C2-5 metaG | ecosystem: Host-associated > Plants > Roots > Rhizosphere > Soil | place: USA: Michigan... | reverse complement strand
TTTGGTGTATCGTGGCGAGCAATTTCAGACGCGGGCCTCGAACCCGAAGAGGTACTTTTACATGAGCGAACAAATCAAGCACATCAGCGACGCATCGTTCGAACAGGACGTCGTGAAATCCGACAAGCCCGTGCTTCTCGATTTTTGGGCCGAGTGGTGCGGTCCGTGCAAAATGATTGCCCCGATCCTCGACGAAGTCGCCAAGGATTACGGCGATCGCCTGCAGATCGCGAAGATCAACGTGGACGAGCATCAATCGACGCCGGCCAAGTTCGGCGTGCGTGGCATCCCCACGCTGATCCTGTTCAAGAACGGCGCGGTGGCCGCACAGAAGGTCGGCGCATTGTCGAAGTCGCAATTGACGGCATTCCTCGACAGTCACCTGTGATCGATCGGCGCGGGCCGGGCCTGTTGCAACTGGACAACAAGCCCGGCCCGCGGCAGAGCGTCCCCCTGGACGGCTGCCCGCGTGTGCTATGCTAGAACCATAAGACTTCAAGACGTATAAGTCTCTGAGCGGTTCCGCTCAACTCTCCTCCCATATTTCTTTTCGTCGCATCTTCTCCCCGGCGGGATCTCCGTATGCATTTATCCGAGCTTAAGTCTCTGCACGTGTCTCAATTGATCGAGATGGCGAATGGCCTCGAGATCGAAAGCGCGAACCGTTTGCGCAAGCAAGAATTGATGTTCGCCATCCTGAAAAAGCGCGCCAAGACGGGCGAGACTATTTTCGGCGACGGCACGCTCGAAGTGCTGCCCGATGGCTTCGGCTTTCTGCGTTCGCCAGAAATGTCCTACCTCGCAAGTACGGACGACATCTACATCAGCCCCTCGCAAATCCGGCGCTTCAATTTGCACACCGGCGACACGATCGAAGGCGAAGTGCGCACGCCGAAGGACGGCGAACGCTATTTCGCGCTGGTCAAGGTGGACAAGGTCAATGGGCAGCCGCCCGAGGCCTCGAAACATAAGATCATGTTCGAGAACCTCACGCCGCTGCACCCGAACAAGCCGCTCCTGCTCGAGCGCGAAATGCGCGGCGAGGAAAACGTCACGGGCCGCATCATCGACATGATCGCCCCCATCGGCAAGGGCCAACGAGGCCTCCTCGTCGCGTCGCCCAAGTCCGGCAAGACGGTCATGCTTCAGCACATCGCGCATGCGATCAAGCAGAACCATCCCGACGTCGTTCTGTTCGTGCTGCTCATCGACGAACGCCCCGAGGAAGTGACGGAAATGCAGCGCTCGGTGGCCGGTGAAGTCATCGCGTCGACCTTCGACGAACCGGCCACGCGTCACGTTCAAGTGGCCGAGATGGTCATCGAAAAGGCCAAGCGTCTCGTCGAAATGAAGCACGATGTCGTCATTCTGCTCGATTCGATCACGCGTCTCGCGCGCGCCTACAACACCGTCATCCCCGCATCGGGCAAAGTGCTGACGGGTGGTGTCGACGCCAATGCGCTGCAACGTCCGAAGCGCTTCTTCGGCGCGGCCCGCAATATCGAGGAAGGCGGCTCGCTGACGATCATCGGCACGGCGCTCATCGAAACCGGCAGTCGCATGGACGACGTCATCTACGAAGAGTTCAAGGGCACGGGCAACATGGAAGTGCATCTCGAACGGCGCCTCGCTGAAAAGCGTGTGTACCCGTCGATCAACTTGAACAAATCGGGCACGCGCCGCGAAGAACTCTTGATCAAGCCCGAGATTCTTCAAAAGGTCTGGGTGCTGCGCAAATTCATCCACGACATGGATGAAGTCGAAGCGATGGAGTTCTTGCTCGAGAAGGTTCGCCAGACGAAGAGCAACTCCGAGTTCTTCGATATGATGCGCCGCGGCGGATAACGGCAACCGCCGCCCCGCTGTTACCGTGAGGGCGGCGCCCATCGGCCCGTGCCTGTCTCTCGATGCTCACCAAGCTTACGCACTGGCTTGATACGCGCCGGCGCGAACGTGCGCTGCGCGAGCACGCCATCGACGACGAACTATGGCAAGCCACGCTGAAAGGCTTGCCTTTTCTCCGCTACCTGAGCCCCGCCGATTGCTCGCGGCTGCGTGAAACGACGAGCCTATTCATCGCGCAGAAGGAATTCTCGACGGCCCACGGTCTCGAGCTGACCGACGAAATCGTCGTCGGCATCGCCGCCCAGGCGTGTCTGCCCGTGTTGAACCTGAGCCTGGATCTCTATCGGGGCTGGGTCGGCGTGATCGTCTATCCCGGCGAGTTTGTGATTCGCAAAACCGTGGAAGACGAAGATGGCGTGGTCCACGAGGTCGAGCACGACGCAAGCGGCGAGGCATGGGAAGGCGGGCCTGTCGTCCTTTCGTGGGAGGACGCGCAACTGACGGACGGCCGCGATGCGTACAACGTCGTCATCCATGAGTTCGCCCACAAGATCGACATGCTAAGCGGCGCAACGGACGGCCATCCCCCGCTCTTTAGGCGCTGGCATGCACCGCTCGACGCTCAACGCTGGGCGGACGTGTTCGATCATGCGTACGACCGCTTTTGCGCAGACGTCGATGCGGTCCCGCGCCGCCGCTGGGCCCGCTTCGAGCGCGAATCGCTGATCGATCCCTACGCGGCCGACCACCCCTCCGAGTTCTTCGCCGTGTGCAGCGAAGCGCTGTTCGTCCAGCCGCAGGCGTTCGAAACGCAATACCCGGAGCTTTACCGCTTGCTCGCGCGTTACTACCGCCAGGATCCCGCGGGCACGGGCGTTCTGGCCCAGGCCTGAGCGCACGAGCCCGCACGGGCCGGGTTGCCGGACGGCTCGAGTTCATCCTGTCACCGGGAAAACACTTCGAGCACGACACCCTCTCTGTCGGACGCCGAACCATGCAGCGCGATGCATGTGAAAATTCGTCAACCAACTGATTTTCTGGCATAATCGCCGTTTTTCGACCTTAGGCAAGTGGCTCGCGCCTTGGGCGTGCCGTGCGTTGGCTCCTCGGAGTCCTATACCGTCGGCGCCGCAGCGTGGGTTGGCTACCGCCCGACCAAAGGAAATACCATGAAAGAAGGCATTCACCCCAATTACCGCGAAGTCGTTTTTCACGATCTGTCGAACGGCTTCATGTTCGTGACGCGCTCCACGATTCAAACGCGTGAAACGGTCGAGCACAACGGCAAGACCTACCCGCTCGCCAAGATCGAAGTCTCGTCGGAATCGCATCCGTTCTACACGGGTCAGCAAAAGATCATGGACACGGCTGGCCGCGTCGAAAAGTTCAACAAGAAGTTCGGTGCTCGTGCAGCCGGCAAGGCCGCAAAGTAAGCACCCGCCGAAATACGCATCCAGCCTTAGGGCGGATGCGACCTCAAGGGCAGCGATGGCTGCCCTTTTTCATTGCCGCAGCGATCGCGCACGCGCACCGCATGGCAGGCGGCGCGCGGCGCGACTACAATGCCGGATCGCGCGCCCAGAGGCGAGCGCCCCATCAGCATGACAACCGTCGTTCGAGATCCGCTCCGCCTGCATGAGACCTGTCGTCCGCCTCACCGCCTCCGCCACGCGCGCCCTTCCGCGCTGGCTGTTGCTCACGCTTTGCATCGTCTATGCAGCCTTTGGCCTGTTTGGCCGCGATCCGTGGAAAAACGAGGACGCCGCGGGTTTCGGCGTCATGTGGACGATGGCCGGCGGCCACACGCACGACTGGCTCTTACCGAATCTCGTCGGCAAATTCATCACCGATGACGGCCCGCTCGGCTATTGGTTCGGCGCAGCCTGCATTCGCGTGCTGGCGCCCTGGGTCGATGCGGCCGATGCCTCGCGGGTTGCGACCGGCGTGCTGTTTTGCGCGGCCTGCGCGTTCGTCTGGTATGCCGCCTATCTGCTCGGCCGTCGCGCCGAGGTTCAACCGTTCAAGTACGCATTCGGCGGCGAACCGGAGCCGCGCGACTACGGGCGCACGCTAGCCGACGGCGCGCTCTTGATTCTCGTGGCCTGCTTCGGGCTGGCCGAGCGCGGACACGAAACGACGCCGCAGCTATCGCAGTTCGTAGGCGCCGCCATGCTCGTCTACGGGTTCGTGCGCGGTATCGACAAGCCGCTGCAGGGCGCGTTCTGGTGGGCGTGCGCGATCGGCATACTGGCTTTGTCGGGCAACCCGCTGCTCGTGCTTGCGCTCGTTGCGAGCACCGTCGTCATGTTCTGCGTCGTGTCCGAGATGCGCTCGCCGTGGTTGCCGCTCGTGGGGTTGCCGCTCGCCGTGGCGCTGTCGCTGGCTTGGCCGCTCACCATCTTGCACGCCTACCCGGACGATGCACACTGGTTCCTGCAGCAATGGGTCAACGGCAGCATCAATCGATTCACCGCGCCATCGGGACACGTCTGGCTGTACGCGTTCAAGAACCTGCCGCTGTTCACGTGGCCTGCGTGGCCGCTGGCGTTGTGGGCCTGGGTCAGTTGGGGCGGGGTGCGCCGCAAACCGCACGTCGCGATTCCCGTGTTCGTCGCCCTTCCGCTGCTCATCCTCGCGGTCTTGCAAAGCCACCAAACGAACCGACTGTACATCCTGCTGCTGCCGCCGCTCGCGACACTGGCCGCGTTCGCGCTGCCCACGCTCAAGCGCGGCGCGATCAACGCGTTCGATTGGTTCGCGGTCCTGAGCTTCTCCATTCTCAGCATCTTCGTCTGGCTGGTCTGGCTCGCCGCGCAAACCGGCTTCCCGCACCCGCTTGCCCGTAATCTTTCGCGCCTCGTGCCCGGGTTCGAACCGCAGTTCAGCGTTCTATCGTTCCTGTGCGCCATCGTCGCGACGGTTTCATGGCTGGCGCTCGTTCGTTGGCGCATCGCCCGTCATCCGAAGGTGCTTTGGCGCAGCGTCATTCTCTCGAGCGCGGGCACCACGCTGATGTGGGTATTGCTGATGACGCTATGGCTGCCGATGGTCAACTACAGCAGAACTTATCGCGACGTGGCATTGCAAATCGCCGAGCACCTGCCCGACGATTACGTCTGTATTTCGCCTGTCCGGCTGGGGGATGCGCAGCTTGCTTCCTTTTCCTATTTCGCCGATATGCAGTTTTCGTTCAACGAGGACTGCGACGTGCTACTGCGGCAAGACAGCGCCGATTTCAGCGCGCCCAGCCCCATGCTGAACTATGCGTGGAAGCTCGTCTGGGAAGGCCGGCGCGCAGCGGACCGCGACGAACGTTTCCGGCTGTACGTGCGTGTCGATCGCCCCGCGCCGAAGATCGAACGGCATCGACATCCCACTCGCAAACGCTGACGTCAACGCCTGCGCGCCATGTTCGCTGATATGCGCAAAATCGCCGGCCTCGCGTGGCCGGTGCTGATCGGACAACTCGCCATCATCGCGTTCGGGGTAATGGACACAGTGATGGTCGGCCGGTATTCGGCGGTCGATCTGGCCGCGCTCGGTCTGGGCTCGTCCGTGTACATCTCGGTGTTCGTCGGCTTGACGGGCGTCGTGCTCGCACTCCAGCCGATTTGCGGGCAACTCTACGGCGCGCGGCGCTACACGCAGATCGGCGAAGAAGTGCGCCAGGGTTTTTGGCTGGCGGCCGGCTTGGCGCTCCTCGGCTTTATCGTGATGTTCTTCCCGGGACCGTTGCTCGCGATCTCTCGCGTGCCGCCGGCGCTCTACGAGCGCACCGAGAGCTATTTACGCATCGCGGCGCTCGGGTTGCCCGCGAGCCTCGCCTTTCGCGTCTATACCTCGCTCGCGAACGGCATCGGCAAACCGCGCCTAGTCATGATCCTGCAAGTGTGCGCGCTGCTCGTCAAAATCCCCCTCAATCTGTGGTTCATTTTCGGCGGACTCGGCCTGCCCGCGCTCGGCGGCCCCGGCTGCGCCCTCGCCAGCACCGTCATCAATTGGACGTTCGCCGCGCTGGGCCTCACGCTGCTCGCCCGGCTCGACTTGTTCACGCCCTTCGAAATTTTCAAGCATTTTTGCTGGCCCGAGCGTCGCAAGCAAATTGCGCTGCTCAAACTCGGCGTACCGATGGGCTTGTCGTATTTGATCGAGGTCACGTCCTACACGTTCATGGCCTTGTTCATCGCCCGCTTCGGCACCACGACGTTGGCGGGCCACCAGATCACCGGCAATTTCGGGGCCGTTCTCTATATGACGCCGATGTCGATCGGCATCGCAACCTCGACGCTCGTCGCACAAGCGCTCGGCGGCCAGCGCCACGAAGCCGCACGAACGCTGGCGCTGCACGGCATCGTGATGGCTTGCGCGATCGGCCTAGGATATGCCGTGATCGGCTTCGCGCTGCGACCGGCGATCCTCGCCGGCTATACGACCAACGCCGCGGTGATCGCCGCCGCGATGCCGTTGTTGCCGATCATGCTCGTCTATCACCTCTTCGATACGTTCCAGACCGTGACAGCCTTCGTCTTGCGCGCCTATAAGGTCGCCGTCGGGCCGACCGTCATCTATGCAGTCGCGCTTTGGGGCGTGGGGCTGGGCGGCGGTTACTGGCTCGGTTTCGACGTGGGCGGGCTCGTGCCTCACTGGCTCACGGGCGCGCGCGGCTTTTGGGCCGTCAGCGCCGCGAGCCTGGCCGTGGCCGGCGGCGGCTTGTTCGCGCATTGGCGCATCGTCAGCGAACGCCAGGCGCGCGCGGCCCAAGGCGCGCATATCGACGTCGTTTGACCGAAGGCGCGCGAGATCGCGCACTCAAGCCGACTCGGTGGGTGCGAGCGCATCGGTATCGCGCGCCGCGAACACTTCACGTGCGGCGAAGAGCGCATTCAGGGCCGCCGGAAAACCCGCATACACGGCCATCTGCATGAATACTTCGACGATCTCCTCGCGCGTGCAGCCGACGTTGAGCGCGCCTTCGATGTGGACTTTCAATTGCGGCTGCGCATTGCCGAGCGCGGCCAGCGCGGCGATCGTCGCGATCTCGCGGGCCTTTAGGTCGAGCGCAGGCCGGCTATAGATGTCGCCGAACGGAAACTCGATCAAGTAACGCGCGAAATCGGGTGCGATCGGCGCGAGCGCTTCGATCACGCGCTCGCCGGCCTCGCCGTCGATTTCTTTGAGTTTGTCCCATCCCCGTGCGTAGCGGTCGTTGTTTGCGTGGTCGTTTGCTTGGTGGGCGGTGTGGTGGGCCATGGCCGATCCTTTGACGGTTGAGGGTTCGCTTTGTCATCCGTCATGTCGGAGGTCCGCACCATCGCGTCGTAGGCAAGGATTTTCTCCTCGATCGCCGCAAGGTTCGCCTGCCACTGCTGCAACGCCTCGACCACCGCTTGGCGATGTTCGATCAAGAGCGCGCGCCTTTCGGCCGCCGTCCGGTTTCCCTTGGCTCGCAGCGCGGCGAATGCTTGCATCTGCGCGATCGGCATACCCGTCGCCTTCAGACGCATCACGAATCGCAGCCATTCGATATCTGCCGGCGAGTACAGGCGATGCCCTGCTTGCGAGCGCGACACCGGCCGAATCAGCCCGGCTTGCTCGTAATATCGCAACGTATGCGTCGTGACGCCCAGCGCTTCGGCCATGCGGCCAATGGTCAGTGCTTCCGACATGACACCCCCAACGTTAAGACTTCGAGCGCACTCGAAGTCAAGCGCCTTTGCGCGGTACCGACAAAAAAGGCCGAGCGTGTGACCGCTCGGCCTCATCAGGCTAACACCGGGCCGCTGCCCCGGCCAAGCGCGTCAATGCACGACGCGCTCGAACACGAACTGGCCGCCTTCGACATCGACAGGAATCACGTCCTTCGGCCCGAAGCGCCCCGCAAGAATGAGCTTGGCGACCGGGTTCTCGATTTCCTGCTGGATCGCACGCTTGAGCGGCCGCGCCCCAAACAGCGGATCGTAGCCTACCTTTGCAATCTGCTCGAGCGCACCGTCGGAGACGACCAGTTCCATATCGAGCTTGATCAGCCGGTCGCGCAGATGCTGCAACTGAATCTTCGCAATCGATTCGATATTGCTGCGATCGAGCGCGTGGAACACGACGACTTCGTCGATCCGGTTCAGGAACTCGGGACGGAAATGCTGCTTGACCTCGACCCAAACGGCCTCACGCACCGCTTCTTGCGGCTCGCCCGACATCGACTGGATCATTTGCGAACCCAGGTTCGATGTCATGACGATCACCGTGTTCTTGAAGTCGACCGTGCGGCCTTGCCCATCGGTCATACGTCCGTCGTCGAGCACTTGCAACAGGACATTGAAGACGTCCGGGTGCGCCTTCTCCACCTCGTCGAGCAAGATCACGCTATAGGGCTTGCGGCGCACGGCTTCGGTCAAGTAGCCGCCCTCCTCGTAGCCGATGTAGCCCGGCGGCGCACCGATCAACCGTGCGACGCTGTGCTTTTCCATGAACTCGCTCATATCGATCCGAATCAGGTGCTCTTCGGTATCGAACAAGAACGCGGCCAGCGCCTTGCACAGCTCGGTCTTGCCCACACCCGTGGGGCCGAGGAACAGGAACGAGCCGTAGGGCCGGTTCGGATCGGCCAACCCAGCGCGCGAGCGCCGGATCGCATCGGCCACGGCGCTGATCGCTTCGTCCTGACCGACCACACGCTCGTGCAGCTTGCCTTCGATCTGCAACAGCTTCTCGCGCTCGCCCTGCATCATGCGCGAGACCGGGATGCCCGTGGCGCGGGAGACGACTTCCGCGATTTCTTCTGCGCCCACCTGCGTGCGCAACAGGCGACGATGCGTGGGGTCGTGCTGCTCCTTCGCCTCGGCCTGCGTCACTTGCTTCAGACGCGACTCGAGCTCGGGCAGCTTGCCGTATTGCAGTTCGGCCACCTTCTCGAGCTTGCCTTCGCGCTGCTGACGCACGATCTCGGCCCGCGTTTTCTCGATTTCCTCTTTCAGTTGAGCGCTGCCTTGCACGGCCGCTTTCTCGGCCGTCCAAATCTCTTCGAGGTCGGAGTACTCGCGGTTCAGACGTTCGATTTCCTCTTCGATCAACTGCAACCGCTTTTGCGACGCCTCGTCCTTTTCCTTCTTCACGGCCTCGCGCTCGATCTTCAATTGGATCAAGCGCCGGTCGAGCCGGTCCATTTCTTCCGGCTTGGAGTCGATTTCCATCTTGATCTTCGAGGCGGCCTCGTCGATCAAATCGATCGCCTTGTCCGGCAGGAAACGATCGGTGATGTAGCGATGCGACAGCTCGGCCGCGGCCACGATCGCCGGGTCCGTGATTTCGACGCCGTGGTGCAGCTCGTACTTCTCCTGCAACCCGCGCAAGATGGCGATCGTCGCCTCGACCGACGGCTCGTCGACCAGCACCTTCTGGAAGCGCCGCTCGAGCGCGGCGTCCTTTTCGATGTACTTGCGGTATTCGTCGAGCGTCGTCGCGCCGATGCAATGCAGCTCGCCGCGAGCAAGCGCGGGCTTGAGCATGTTGCCCGCGTCCATCGCGCCTTCGGCCTTGCCCGCGCCGACCATCGTGTGGATTTCGTCGATGAAGACGATCGTCTGGCCTTCGTCGCGCGCGATGTCGTGCAGCACCGCCTTGAGCCGCTCTTCGAATTCGCCGCGATACTTGGCGCCCGCGAGCAAGCCCGCCATGTCGAGCGATAGGACGCGTTTGCTCTTGAGCGATTCGGGCACTTCGCCGTTGACGATCCGTTGCGCTAGGCCTTCGACGATCGCCGTCTTACCCACGCCCGGCTCGCCGATCAGCACGGGATTGTTCTTCGTGCGCCGCTGCAAGATTTGAATCGAGCGGCGGATCTCGTCGTCGCGGCCGATCACCGGATCGAGCTTGCCGGCGCGCGCGCGCTCGGTCAAATCGATCGTGTACTTCTTGAGCGCCTCGCGCTGGCTTTCGGCATCGGCGCTATGCACCTGCGCTCCGCCGCGCACGGCGGCGATCGCCGCTTCGAGCGACTTGCGCGTCAGGCCGTACTGGCGTGCAAGCCGTCCCGCTTCGCCCTTGTCGTCGGCGACCGCGAGCAGGAACATTTCGCTCGCGATATAGGTGTCGTTCAGCTGCTGCGCCTCTTTGTCGGCTTGGTTCAGCAAGCCGTTGAGCTCTCGGCTGATCTGCACGTTGCCATCGGTGCCCTGCACTTGCGGCAAGCGTGAAATCGCCTCGTTCAGCGCCGTTTGCAGTGCTTGCACATGCGCGCCCGCGCGCGAGAGCAGCGAGCGGGCCGAGCCGTCCTGTTGCGCAACGAGCGCCGCGAGCACATGCAGCGGCTCGATGTACTGGTTGCCTCGCCCGACGGCGAGGCTCTGGGCATCGGCGAGCGCTTCTTGGAATTTGGTGGTGAGCTTGTCGATTCTCATGAAGAGACCTCCAATTTTTAACTATCACCAAAATGAGGTGCTCTCGGCTCGTTTCAAGCGGATTTTTCGCGCGCCGACGCACAAAAATGCCGCACCCTGGGCGCGGCGCTCGCTCGAACGGGCGTACGCGATCGCCTCGCGACCTGCGCTAGCGGGCCGTGATCGGCACCACCGGCCGGGCGTTGCCGCTAGCGGACACGGGGCGCAGGCCGAGCAGATCGGCGAGCGGCGCCGCCGGGCTCGCGAGCTCGCGTAGCGTGTACCGGTCGAGTTCCGCAAGGAATGCGCCGCGGGCGGATTCGAATACGTGCTTGAGGCGGCACTGCGGCTCGATGACGCAGTTGCGCGGCTCGGCGCCCTCGCGCGTAAAACACCCGACGATCGCAAAATCGGCCTCCGTGGCACGCACGACCTGGCCGATCGTCAGCGCAAGCGAGCGCTCGTTCAGGCGCAGCCCGCCGTTGCGGCCGCGCACGGTGTCGATCCAGCCGAGTTCGCCGAGCCGTTGCACGACCTTCATCAAGTGGTTCTTGGAGATTCCATACGCGTTGGAGACGTCTTGAATCGTGGTCAGCCCCTCTTCGCGCACGGCCAGGTACAGCAGCACGCGTAGGGCATAGTCGGTGTAGTCGGTCAGTCTCATCGGGCAATCGATCGAACGTCGCGCGGCGCACGCTTGCGTGGCGGCAGTAAGCCGCTCGCAAGACCGCACCATGCAAAGGGTTGTATAGAAGGCGGGTTGACCATAACATGCATCGGACGCGCAGGTATGCCGCCTGTCGCGATACCCAAGCGTATTCCTGTAATTTAGTCGGCTTTGCGCGCAGTTTTGGACAAATCCTGTCCCCGACCCCGCGCTCGACCCTGCATTTCGATGTCCACTTCTACTCAAACCGGTTCCGGGACGCCCCCGGAGCGCTATCCCGAGCCGACCGAGGCGAATATTCGCGAGCTCGTCTACGCGTTCTACGATCGGGTGCGCGCCGATGCGCTCCTCGGTCCCGTCTTCGACGCCGTGCTCGAAGGCCGTTGGGACACGCACTTGCCGAAGATGTGCGCGTTCTGGGGCAGCCTCGTGCTCGGCGACAAGCGCTACCGCGGCAACGTCCAACAGGCGCATCAACCGCTCGAAGGCGTCGAGCCTCGCCACTTCAGCCGCTGGCTACATCTGTTCCTCGACATCGTCTGCGAGCGCTACGAGCCGGCCGCGGCCGTCCGCTTCATGGAGCCGGCGCTGCGGATCGCACAGAGCCTGCAGCTGAACCGCTTCGGCTGGGACTATGTCATTCCCGCCGAGCAACAGGCGCTGCTCGCGCGGATCGCACCAAGGCGGCATCCTGCCGACGCTCCGCCTAACGCTGAAGCGCCCGGCGAGCCGAGCCGCCCAGCGGAGCCGTTCCCGGCGAAGAGCGTCGGCCGTTGCGCGCCGGGCTCGGACGCCGACGGCGGCGAGTGACGGTGGGCTGTCCGCCGCCCGTTACTCGTCGCTCGGCGTGACGTTCGTCGACGTCAGCCCCCAGCGGGCCAACGCTGCGTCATCGGAGACACGGGCATCGACCCACCGCTCGCCGCTTGGCGTCGTCTCCTTCTTCCAAAACGGCGCTTGCGTCTTCAGATAATCCATCACGAACGAGCAGACGTCGAACGCATCGTGCCGATGCGCCGATGTGGCCGCGGCGAGGACGATCTGATCGCGCGGGTACAGCTTGCCCACCCGATGCACGATCAGCACCCGAGACCCAGGCCAGCGGCGCTTGGCGTCCTCGACAATCGCTTCGAGCGCTTTTTCTGTCATGCCCGGGTAATGCTCGAGTTCCATCGCGCAGACGTCTTCGCCGTCGTTCAAATCGCGCACCGTCCCGACGAACGCAACAACGGCGCCAACTTGCGCATTTTCGGCCCGCAGGGCTGCGATTTCAGCCGACAGGTCGAAATCCTCGGTTTGCACGCGAACGGTCATGATGGCCTCGGCTCCAGTCGATTCAGGCAACGAACGCGCTCAGCCACCGGTAACGGGCGGAAAAAAGGCGACTTCGCAGCCATCGGTAAGGCGCGTCCCTGCATCGGTCATGGTGTGGTTGCAGGCCATGCGCAGCGCCCGCCCCTCGGCGAGCGTCTCTGCCCACGCCCCGCCGCGCGCGCGCAACCAGGCCCGCACATCGCCAACCGTGGCGACGCCATCAGGCACCTCCACCGTTTCCTGCGACGTGCCGAGCGCCTCGCGCACGCTCGCAAAGTACCTCAACTCTAGTTTCATGTCCGCCTACCGCTTGATTGGGGCGATCGATTCGGCATTCAGCCGAGCAATTCGGAAAAAGGAAGAAACCGAACCGTTTCACCGGCGCTGATCGCGTGATTGGGGGGATTGTCGATGAGCCCGTCGCCCCAGACCGTGGAAGTCAGCACCGCCGAACTCTGGTTCGCAAATAGATCGAGCCCGCCTGCCGCATTGATGCGCGCGCGCAGGAATTCATTGCGGCGATCGCTCTTGGCCTGCGTGAAATCGGCTCGCAACGACAGCGCGCGCGGCGCGACGTCGCGCATCCCCGATAGGCGCAGCAGAAACGGGCGAACGAACAAGAGAAACGTCACGAAACTCGATACGGGATTGCCGGGCAAGCCGATAAAATGCGTTTCGGCGACGCCTTCGATCGCTGCGTCGGACGGCGGCTTGCGCACCGCGCCGAACGCAAGCGGCTTGCCGGGCTTCAGCGCAATCTGCCAGAGCGCGAGGCGGCCCAAGGATTCGACGGCCGGCTTCACGTGGTCCTCTTCGCCGACCGAGACGCCGCCCGAGGTCAGAATCAGATCGTGATCGCGCGCTGCCGCGGTCAAGGCCTCGCACGTGGCATCCAGCCGATCGGGGACGATGCCCAAGTCGGTCACATCGCAATTCAAGCGCTTGAGCAAAGCGACGAGCGTAAACCGGTTCGAGTTGTAGATGCCCCCGGGCGCGAGCGGCTCGCCGGGCATCGTCAGTTCGTCGCCGGTGAAGAACACCGCGACTTTCAAGCGCCGCGTCACTTCGAGGCTGGCACAACCGACCGATGCCGCGAGCCCGAGGGCCTGCGGGGAAAGCCGCGTGCCGGCCGGCAGGATCACCGCGCCGCGGCGGATGTCCGCGCCTTGCGCCGTGATCCACTCGCCCGCTTTCGGTGTATGGAGGATCGAGACGACGCCGCCGTCCGCTTCCGCCTGTTCTTGCATGACGACGGCGTCGGCGCCGGGCGGCACCGGCGCGCCCGTGAAGATGCGGGCAGCCGTTCCCTCGGCCAGCGGTTGCGGCGATTGGCCCGCGGCCACGCGTTGAGAGATGGGCAAGCGCCGCTCGCCATGCGTCAGGTCTGCCGCGCGCACCGCGTAGCCGTCCATCGCGCTCGTGTGCACCGGCGGGACGTCGAGCGTCGATGCGATATCCGCGGCGAGCACGCGCCCGAGCGCATCGCGCGTCGACACCGATTCGGTTTCGGCAACGGGAGCGGCCGCCGCCAATAGCGCAGACAGCGCTTCAGCGGTGGATAACAGGGGGGCGCGATAAGCCGGGGGGTTGGGCGTCGACATCGGCAAGCGAATCTCCCTGCGAAAACCGTCATTGTAGCGAGGCGGCGCCGAGACGGCATGCATCGCACGGGAAGGCCTGTGGCGGGCGGTTTCATCGCCGCCCGCCGCCCGCTGCCCGGCGTTCAGTCGGGCGCGTGCTCGGCGATGAAAGCCTTGACCCGCTCCGCATCGGCCGGGAGCACCTCGAAGCGTTGCGGCAGCGCTTCGAGCCCGTCGAACGCGGGCGGACGCTGAGGGTCGCGCCCCAGCGCTTCGCGGATCGACTCGCCGAACTTGATCGGCTGTGCCGTTTCGAGCACGACCATCGGTACGCCCTCGTCCAAATGCTCGCGTGCGACTTTCAGGCCGTCGGCCGTGTGCGTGTCGATGACCTGCCCATAGCGTGCGAATACGTCGCGGATGGTCGCAATGCGATCGTCGTGCGTGCTGCGCCCCGACACGAAACCGAACTCGCGCACGCGGGCGAAATCGCCGCTGGCGGCCAGATCGAAGCCGCCCTTTTCTTCGACGTCGCGAAAGAGCTGCAGCACGCGCGCCGGATCGCGGCCGAGCAAATCGAACACGAAGCGCTCGAAATTGGACGCTTTCGAGATGTCCATGCTAGGACTACTCGTGTGGTAGGTCTGCGCCGCGGCGCGCACGCGGTAAGCGCCCGTGCGGAAGAACTCGTCGAGCACGTCGTTCTCGTTGGTGGCGACGACGAGCTTTTCGATCGGCAGCCCCATCATGCGGGCGATGTGCCCCGCGCAGACATTGCCGAAGTTGCCCGAGGGCACCGTGAACGACACGCGCTCGTCGTTCGAGCGCGTCGCCGCGAAATAGCCCTTGAAGTAGTACACGACCTGAGCGACGACGCGCGCCCAGTTGATCGAGTTGACCGTGCCGATCCGATGCTGCGCCTTGAAGGCGTGATCGTTCGAGACGGCCTTGACGATATCCTGGCAGTCGTCGAACACGCCTTCGATCGCCAAATTGAAGATGTTCGGCTCTTGCAAGCTGTACATCTGCGCCGTCTGAAAAGCGCTCATCTTGCGGTGCGGCGACAGCATGAAGACGCGAATGCCGGCCTTGCCGCGCATCGCATACTCGGCCGCGCTGCCGGTGTCGCCCGAAGTCGCACCGAGGATATCGAGCGTCTGCCCATGCTTGGCGAGCGCGTACTCGAACAAGTTGCCGAGCAACTGCATCGCCATGTCCTTGAATGCGAGCGTCGGCCCGTTCGACAACGCGAGCAGCGACAGCGGCGCACCGCCCTCGACGCCGAGCGCGGTGAGCGGCGTAATGTCGCTCGCGTTCTCGCCGGCGCGCACATTGCTGTAGACGTCCGCGCGATACGTGCGGCGCGTGAGCTCGTGCAGATCGGCGGCGGGAATATCGTCGCAAAACTTGCCGAGCACCTCGAAGGCCAGATCGGCGTATGCAAGCGTGCGCCAGCGCGCAAGCTCGTCGGCCGTCACGCGCGGATACGCGGCCGGCAGATAGAGCCCGCCGTCTTTGGCGAGCCCCGTGAGCAAAATATCGGAAAACGTATGGCGCTCGCCGATGCCGGCGCCTCGCGTCGAGATGTAGTTCATAGTCGGCTTCGTGACTTCAATGTCGGTGAGGGGCTCAGCTTTCCGCTTCCATTCGCAGCTTCGTCACGCGCGATACGACGGTCGAAAGCGCTTCGATGCGCGCGATCGCCGCGTCGACGTTCTTCTCGAGCGTGGTATGCGTGATGATGACGACGTCGGTCTCGCCGTTGTCGGCGATCTGCTCCGATTCCTTTTGCAGCAGCGCGTCGATGGAAATGCCCGCATCGGCCAAGATGCGCGTGATATCGGCCAGCACGCCCGTGACGTCGGCCACGCGCAGGCGCAGATAGTAGCCGCTCGTCACTTCGTCGATCGGCAGCACGGTGGTATCGGACACGCTCTGCGGCTGGAACGCGAGATGCGGCACGCGATGGCCCGGATCGGCCGTATCGAGGCGCGTCACGTCGACCAGATCGGCGACCACCGCCGAAGCCGTCGGCTCCGCACCCGCCCCCTTGCCGTAGTACAGCGTGGCGCCCACGGCGTCGCCATGCACTTCGACGGCGTTCATCGCGCCTTCGACATTGGCGAGCAAGCGCTTGGCCGAGATCAGCGTGGGATGCACGCGCAACTCGATGCCCCGATCGGTGCGGCGCGTGATGCCGAGCAGCTTGATGCGATAGCCGAAATCCTCGGCGTATTTGATGTCGATCGACGCGAGCTTGCTGATGCCCTCGATATGGGCGCGGTCGAACTGCATCGGGATGCCGAAAGCAATCGCGCTCATGATCGTGAGCTTGTGCGCGGCATCCACGCCTTCGACGTCGAAGGTCGGATCGGCTTCGGCATAGCCGAGCGCCTGCGCGCCCTTGAGCGCCGTCGCGAAATCGAGCCCGCGCTCGCGCATCTCCGACAAGATGTAGTTGGTCGTGCCGTTGATGATGCCCGTGATCGATTGGATGCGGTTGGCCGTCAAGCCTTCGCGCAGCGCCTTGATGATCGGAATGCCGCCCGCCACCGCCGCCTCGAACGCCACCATCACGCCCTTGGCCCGCGCAGCCTCGAAAATCTCGGTGCCATGCACGGCGAGCAGCGCCTTGTTCGCCGTCACGACGTGCTTACCCTGGGCAATGGCGCGCAGCACGAGTTCGCGCGCGATGCCGGTGCCGCCGATCATTTCCGCGACGATCGCGATCGACGGATCGTCGACCACGGCCGCGAAATCGCTGCCCACCTCGACGCTGCTCGCGCAATCGCCGAGCGCGGCGAGCGCCTTCGCCGGATTGCGCACGGCAATGCGGGACACCTCGATCCCGCGGCCCGCGCGGCGTTTGATCTCTTCCTGATTGCGGCGCAGCACCGTGAAGGTGCCGCTGCCCACCGTGCCGAAGCCCAACAAGCCAACTTTGATCGATTCCATGCAGCGTGTTCTAGTAGTTAGATAAATCGTTGAAAAGCAAGCGCGGCGCGCCGGAAGCCGCGTGCGGCCCGGCCCGTGCCGCGATCAGCCGCCGTGGCGCTTACGATAGCCTTCGAGGAAGCGTCCGATCCGATTGATCGAATCGGTCAAATCATCCACGTTCGGCAGGAATACGACCCGGAAATGATCGGGCCGCGGCCAATTGAAGCCCGTCCCCTGCACGAGCAATACGCGTTCTTCGAGCAGCAAATCGAGGATGAATTGCTGATCGTCCTTGATCGGATAGACCTCGGGGTCGAGCCGCGGAAACATATACAGCGCCGCCTCGGGCTTGACGCAACTCACGCCGGGAATGGCGTTGAGCATCTCGTAGGCAACCTGCCGCTGTTTGTAGAGCCGCCCGCCCGGGGCGATCAGATCGTTGATGCTTTGATAGCCGCCGAGCGCCGTTTGAATGGCATATTGCCCAGGCACGTTCGGGCACAGCCGCATGGAGGAGAGGATACCCAGCCCCTCGAAGTAATCCTTGCCATGGCGGCGGTTTTCGCCGGTCAAGCCCGAGACGTACATCCAGCCGGCGCGATAGCCGCACGAGCGGTAGCTCTTGGACAGGCTGTTGAACGTCACGGTCAAGACGTCGTCGGACAGCGCGGCGAGCGACGTATGCTTCTTGCCGTCGTAGACGATCTTGTCGTAGACCTCGTCCGCAAAGACGACCAAGCCGTGCTGGCGGGCGATCTCGAGCAGGTCGAGCAAAAGCTCGTCGGAATACAGCGCGCCCGTGGGGTTGTTGGGATTGATGACGACGAGCGCGCGCGTGCGCGGCGTGATCTTCGAGCGCAAGTCGTCCAGATCGGGCATCCAGCCGTTCGATTCATCGCACAAATAGTGCACCGGCGTGCCGCCCGACAGGCTGACCGCCGCCGTCCAGAGCGGGTAGTCGGGCGCCGGTAGTAGGACTTCGTCGCCATCGTTGAGCAGCGCCTGCATGGCCATCACGATAAGTTCGGAGGCGCCGTTGCCGATGTAGATGTCGTCCAATTCGACGCCCAGCACGCCCTTTTGCTGAGAGTAATGCATGATCGCCTTGCGCGCGGCGAACACCCCCTTCGAATCGGAATACCCCGCGGAAGCCGGCAAATTGCGGATCACGTCTTGAATGATCTCGTCGGGCGCATCGAAGCCGAACGGCGCCAGGTTGCCGATGTTCAGCTTGATGATGCGATGCCCGTCTTCTTCGAGGCGCTTGGCGTGCTCGAGCACGGGGCCGCGAATGTCGTAACAGACGTTGAGCAGCTTGTTCGATTTCAGAATCGGTTTCACGGCGGGCACTATTTCCTGGGGAGAGCCGAAACACGGGGAGCGGTGGCCGAGCAAGCGGCGCTCGGTGCGATCAAGCGCGTCGCGCCCGGGCAGCGTTGAGTGTGCCGGTCGAACGTGCGCAGCAAATCGCCCTCCACGGCGGCGCTTTTGGCGCGCGCAGGGGCGATGAGTGGAGTTCGCTCGCGCGGATGCACGATGCCGGCCGCCGCAGGGCGGCTAAAAAGCTATAATTTAGAGGATTTCGGCCGACTTTCGCAATGCACAATCGTCGCGAGAGGCCCCTTTCGGGCACGCGGCCGAGCCAAAATGCGGTTGGTGCCGGCCATGCCGCGCCCGGCGGAACTACGGAAACCGATTTGAAATTACATCAGGACTCCAGCGGCGCGCTCAACACCGTGACCGGTTACGGCGCCCATTACGTTGACGTCAACCTCGTTCGTCACGAAAGCAGCATCTTGCTGCTGCCCGATACGCCCATCATCGATTGGCCCGTGTCGTCGTTCGACGCGCTCGACCCGGCGCATTTCGAACTGCTGCTCGGCCAAGCGCCCGAAGTCGTCGTGTTCGGCAGCGGCGCGCGGCTGCGTTTTCCGCATCCGCGGCTCACGGCATCGCTCAGCACCCGCCGCATCGGCGTTGAGACGATGGACTTCATGGCCGCTTGCCGTACGTACAACATTTTGATGGCCGAAGGCCGGCGCGTCGCCGCGGCATTGCTCATCGAACGATGAGCGCTCGGCCGCGCCGCCCCGGTTCGCCTTGCCCTGCGCGAGCAAACGCTGTCCACGCGGCGGGGTACCGTTTGAGCGTCGCATTCGCTGCGCACCCCGTTCGATCTACCTACCTAGATAGACACTGATACCGATTCCATGTCGTTTCAACGCTACCCTCGCGCCGTCGGCGCCGCTCGAAGCGCCGGCGCGCCGCAGGCGGACGGCGCCGTGACACCCTGGCCCGTCAGCGGCATCGCGATCGCCATGCTCGTCCTTGCGCTCGCGCTCGTCTGGTTCGTCCCGCTGGGATGGCGGCATCTCGTACCGAGCGACGAAGGCCGCTACGCCGAAATGGCGCGTGAAATGTTCCTCACGGGCGATTGGATCACGCCTCGCTACAACGGCTACAAATACTTCGAGAAGCCGCCGCTCCAGACTTGGATGAACGCGCTGACGTTCGCCTGGTTCGGCATCGGCGCTTGGCAAGCCCGGCTCTATACGGCCTTGACCGGCTTCGCCGGCGTCCTGCTGGCCGGTTACACGGGCGCCCGCGTGTTCAACGCGGCGGCCGGCTTCGCCGCCGCTCTCGTGCTCGCGGGCGCGCCCTATTGGGCGTTGATGGGACACTTCAACACCCTCGATATGGGCCTGTCCTTTTGGATGGAGCTCACGCTGTGCGCGATGCTGCTCGCGCAGCGCCCCAACGTGGCGCCGAGCGCGGCGCGGCGCTGGATGTGGGTATGCTGGGCCTCGATGGCCCTCGCGGTGCTCTCCAAGGGCCTCGTGGGCATCATCCTGCCGGGCGCGGTGCTCGTGCTCTACTCGCTGATCGCGCGCGATTGGGCGCTCTGGAAACGGCTCTATCTCCCGAGCGGGCTCGTCGTCTTTTTCGCGATCGCAACGCCCTGGTTCGTGCTCGTGCAGCAGCGCAACCCCGAATTCCTGAATTTCTTCTTTATCGTCCAGCAGTTCGATCGATACCTGACGCCCGCGCAGAACCGCCCCGGTCCGGTTTATTACTTCTTGGGGGTCTTGCTGATCGGCTTTCTGCCGTGGCTTTCGCTTGCCTGGCAAAGCGTGCGCCATGCGCTCGCGCAGCCGCGCCAGGCGAACGGATTTGCGCCCGGCAAGCTGCTCATCGTGTGGTCCGGCTTCATCTTCCTGTTCTTCAGCGCGTCGCACTCGAAACTGGTCTCGTACGTGCTGCCGATCGCTCCGGCCCTCGCCCTCGTCATCGGCGCCTATCTGCCGCGCCTCTCGCGCCAAGCGTGGCGCAGGCACGTGCTCGGTTATGCCGCATTGCTCGTCGCCGCGGCCGTGGGCGCCGTCTTCCTCGCCCGCTTCGGCGACGCGCGCACGCCAAACGCGATCTACCGCGAGTTTCGCGTATGGGTGCTCGCGGCGATCGGCGTTGCGCTGCTCCTCACGTTGGTGGCCTTGGCCGTGTTGCGGCGCGCCGAGCACGGCGTGCTGGCGTCGGCCGCCGTCTTCGCCGCGGGCTGGATCATGCTCTGCACGATCGGCGGCACGGGCCATGACGTGTTCGGCCGGCAAAGCTCCGGAGCCCTGCTCGCCCCGGCCGTCAAAGCCGCCCTCGCACGCGTGCCGGCCGGCACGCCTTTCTATTCGGTCGGCTATCTGGACCACACGCTGCCGTTTTACGTCGGCCACACGACGATCATGGTCGCCAACCCGGACGAACTGAGCTTCGGTGTGAGCCAAGAGCCGTCCAAATGGGTGCCGACCGTCGACGCATGGATCGCCCGCTGGACGGGCGACCCGCATGCGCTGGCCGTCATGCGGCCGGCGCTCTACGAGCAACTGGCCGCCCAGCATGTGCCGATGCGCGTGATCGCGCGCGACACGCGGCGCGTCGTCGTGGAAAAACCATGAAAAGCGCACACGCCCCCTTACGCCCACCGAGTCCAACCGTCCGAGCATCGATGAACCCGATTTCGCTTTTTTGCATTCTATTGGGCGTCGCACTGAACGCCTGCGCACAATTGCTGCTCAAGGCCGGCGTCAACGCCGTTGGACACTTCGATTTCACCCGTGCGAACATTCTGCCGATCGGGCTGAAGCTCGCAATGCAATGGCCGATCATCGGCGGCCTCGCCTGCTATGTGGTCAGCGTCGTCGTCTGGATCGTCGGTCTCTCGCGCGTCGACGTGTCGATCGCCTATCCGATGCTCTCGCTCGGCTACGTGGTCAACGCGGTGGCGGCGTGGTACTTGTTCGGCGAAGCGTTGAGCCTGCAACGGCTGATCGGCATCGGCATCATTCTGATCGGCGTGCTCGTGCTTGCGCGCAGTTGAGCTGCCGCATAATCGAACGCCCAGCCGCGACTGGCGCGCTTCGGTTACACATCGACGATAAAAAAAGGCGGCGCCCCGAGCGCCGCCACGAACTCAACACTTTCGTACTCGAGCGAAGCCCATGACTCTAGACTCTCTTGCCTTCCTGCCTTTCGTGCGCCCCGACATCGACGAGGAGACGATCGCGGGCGTCGTCGACGTGCTGCGCTCCGGCTGGATCACGACCGGGCCGCAGAATCAAGCGTTCGAGCAGGCGCTGTCGGCATATTGCGGCGGCCGTCCGGTGCGCACGTTCAACTCGGGCACGGCGACGCTCGAAATCGGGCTGCGCATCGCTGGCGTGGGCGCGGGCGACGAGGTGATCACCACCCCGGCGTCGTGGGTGTCGACGGCGAACGTGATCTTGGAAGTGGGAGCGACGCCCGTCTTCGTCGACATCGACCCCGTCACGCGCAACATCGATCTGAATTTGCTCGAAAAGGCGATCACGCCGCGCACGAAGGCGATCATTCCCGTCTTTCTCGGCGGGTTGCCCGTCGATATGGACAGGCTCTACGAAATTGCGCGCGCCTACCGGCTGCGCGTGATCGAGGACGCGGCTCAAGCATTCGGCGCAGCCTGGCGCGGCGAGCGGATCGGCAAGCTGGGCGACATCGTTTCCTTCAGTTTTCATGCGAACAAGAATCTGACCTCGATCGAGGGCGGCGCGCTCGTGCTCAACGACGAGCACGAAGCCGAGCTGGCCCGCAAATACCGGCTGCAGGGCATCACCCGCACGGGATACGACGGCATGGACTGCGACGTGCTCGGGGGCAAGTACAATCTGACCGATGTGGCAGCGCGTGTGGGCCTTGGCCAACTCGCGCAGATCGAACGGTTCACGGCTCAACGCAAGAAGTTGGCGCGCGCGTATTTCGCGGGGTTCGAAGGCGGCGCGGCAGCGAAGATCGGGATGGGCTTGCCCCCGGCCGACTTCGAAAACGGCAATTGGCACATGTTCCAAGTCACGCTGCCCCTCGAACGCCTGACGATCGATCGCGCCGCGTTCATGCAAAGGCTGCATGACGAATACCGGATCGGCTCCGGCGTGCATTACCCGGCGATTCATCTCTTCACGCTGTACCGCGCGCGCGGTTTCGCGCCCGGCATGTTTCCGCATGCCGAGCGCTTCGGCGCGACGACGGTCACGCTGCCGATGTTCACGCTGATGACCGAGCGTGACGTGGCGCGCGTGTGCGGCGCCGTCAACGAGATCTGCGAACAATTTGGGAAATAAGCGGACATGAGCTATACGGAACACCGTTCGGCACACCTCGAAGTCTCGGTCGTCATCCCCGTCTACAACGAGGAGGCCGGGCTGCGCGCGCTGTTTGCGCGTTTGTATCCGGCGCTCGATGCGCTCGGTACGACCTACGAGGTCATCTTCATCAACGACGGCAGCCGAGACAAATCGGCCGCGATGCTTGCCGAGCAATTTCGGGCACGCCCCGACACGACGCGCGTCGTGCTGCTCAACGGCAACTACGGGCAGCATATGGCGATCCTCGCGGGCTTCGAGGAGTCGCGCGGCGATATCGTCCTCACGCTCGACGCCGATCTGCAAAACCCGCCCGAAGAGATCGGCAAGCTGGTCGCCAAGATGCGCGAAGGCTACGACTATGTCGGCTCGATCCGCATCCAGCGCCGAGACACGCTCTGGCGGCGCAAAGCGTCGCGCGCGATGAACCGCCTGCGCGAGCGCATCACACGTATCAAGATGACGGACCAGGGTTGCATGCTGCGCGCCTACAACCGGCAAATCATCGAGACGATCAATCGATGCGGCGAGGTGAACACGTTCATCCCCGCCCTCGCGTACACCTTCGCGCAAAACCCGATCGAAGTCGAGGTCGCGCACGAAGAGCGCTTCGCAGGCGAATCGAAGTACTCGCTCTATAGCCTGATCCGGCTGAACTTCGATCTCGTGACGGGCTTCTCGGTCGTGCCGCTGCAATGGCTTTCGTTTATCGGCGTAATCTTGTCGATGGGATCGGCCGGTTTGTTTCTGCTGCTCGTCATTCGGCGCTTCGTCATCGGCGCGGAGGTTCAAGGTGTGTTCACGCTGTTCGCCATCACGTTCTTCATGCTCGGCGTCATTATCTTCGCGCTGGGGCTGCTAGGTGAGTACATCGGCCGCATTTATCAGCAGGTCCGCGCACGGCCTCGCTATCTCGTGCAAACCGTGCTCGAAGCGCGTCCCGGCGATGCGCCCTCCATCCCCGCGCGCAACGTAGAGGCGGCACGAAACGTAGAGGCGGCGCGGCCCGCGCCGAGCGAGGAGCAAGACCGATGAAGCCGCGCGCCGTTGTCTTCGCTTACCACAACGTCGGCGTGCGCTGCTTGCGCGTGCTGCTTGCGCGCGGCGTGGACGTCGCGCTCGTCGTCACCCACGAGGACAACCCGGCGGAGCGCATCTGGTTCGGCAGCGTTGCGCAAGTTGCCGCCGAGCACGGCATCGAGACGATCACGCCCGCCGATCCCACGAGCGCGACGTTGCGCGAGGCGCTCATCCGAGCCCGGCCCGATTTCATCTTCTCGTTCTACTACCGCCATATGCTGTCCGCGGACCTGCTGGCGCTCGCGCCGCGTGGCGCCTACAACATGCACGGCTCGCTCCTGCCCAAGTACCGGGGCCGGGTGCCGACGAACTGGGCCGTGCTCAACGGCGAAACCGAAACGGGCGCCACGTTGCATGAAATGGCGCCCAAGCCCGACGCCGGAGCGATCGTCGGACAGACGAGCGTGCCGATCCTGCCCGACGATACGGCGCAGGAAGTGTTCGATAAAGTCACGGTCGCGGCCGAACAAACGCTCTGGCGCGTGCTGCCGGCGCTGCTCGCGGGCGAAGCCCCGCATTTGCCGAACGATCTCGCGCGCGGCAGTTATTTCGGCGGGCGCAAGCCTGAAGACGGCCGCATCGATTGGTCCAAACCCGCGCAGCAGGTCTACAACCTCGTGCGCGCCGTTGCCCCGCCGTACCCGGGCGCATTCGCCGACGTGGCCGGCGAGCGCTTCGTCATCGCGCGCGCGCGCCTAGCCAGTCTCGAAACGATCGCCGCCGCCCATTTGGCCGATTTGCCCCCGGGTCTGCACGTAAGCGATAATGCATGTTTCGGCGTATGCGGCGATGCGCGCGCAATCGCCATTTTCGAACTGCGGCATCAGCGCGACGGGCAAGAAACCGTCGTCACCCCCGCCCAGTTCGCCCAGCTCACTCACAGTTCCCGTCATTCATGAATTCCGCCAAAACCGAACGTTCCGCTAAGAAAGTCCTGATTCTCGGCGTCAATGGCTTCATCGGCCACCATTTGTCCAAGCGCATCCTCGAGACGACCGACTGGGAAGTGTTCGGCATGGATATGCAGACGGACCGGTTGGGCGACCTGACGAAGCACGAGCGGATGCACTTCTTCGAAGGCGACATCACGATCAACAAGGAGTGGGTCGAGTATCACGTGAAGAAGTGCGACGTGATCCTGCCGCTCGTCGCGATCGCAACGCCGGCGACCTACGTGCAACAGCCGCTGCGCGTGTTCGAGCTCGATTTCGAAGCGAACCTGCCGATCGTGCGCTCGGCGGTCAAGTACCGCAAGCACCTCGTGTTTCCTTCGACGTCCGAAGTCTACGGCATGTGCGCCGACGAGGCGTTCGATCCCGAGGCATCGGCGCTCACGTATGGTCCGATCAACAAGCCGCGTTGGATCTACGCCTGCTCGAAGCAGTTGATGGACCGCGTGATCTGGGGCTATGGCATGCAAGAGGACCTCAATTTCACGCTGTTCCGCCCGTTCAATTGGATCGGGCCCGGCCTCGATTCGATCTACACGCCGAAGGAAGGCAGCTCGCGCGTTGTGACGCAGTTCCTGGGGCATATCGTGCGCGGCGAGAACATCAGCCTCGTCGATGGCGGCTCGCAAAAGCGCGCGTTCACGGATATCGACGACGGCATCAGCGCGCTGATGAAGATCATCGAGAACAAGGACGGCATCGCCTCGGGCAAGATCTACAACATCGGCAATCCCAAGAACAACTTCTCGGTGCGCGAACTCGCCCATAAGATGTTGGCGCTTGCGGCCGAATATACCGAATACGCAGATTCGGCCAAGGCCGTGCAGCTCGTCGAAACGTCGTCGGGCGCGTACTACGGCAAGGGTTATCAGGACGTCCAGAATCGCGTGCCGAAAATCGACAACACGATGGCTGAACTCGGCTGGGCGCCCACGGCCACCTTCGACGACGCCCTGCGCAAAATCTTCGAAGCGTACCGCGGCCACGTTGCCGACGCCCGCGCGCTCGTCGAGCAGCAGTAAGCTCCCCGTGGCCGCGCCGACGCAACATTTCGAGGTCCGTCTTTGCCCCGTATCGTTCTGAAAATCGACGTCGACACGCTGCGCGGCACGCGCGAAGGCGTGCCCAATCTCGCGCGCATGCTCGACCGCTTCAAGGCGCGCGCGACCTTTCTATTCAGCCTCGGCCCCGACCACACGGGCTGGGCGCTGCGCAGAGTGCTGCGCCCAGGGTTCCTGAAGAAGGTCTCGCGCACGTCCGTGCTCGAGCATTACGGCGTGAAGCAGCTCATGTACGGCGTGCTGCTGCCCGGCCCCGACATCGGCCGGCGTGCCGTGGCCGATATGCGCGCGATCCACGAAGCGGGCTTCGAATGCGGGATTCACACCTGGGACCACGTCTACTGGCAAGATAACGTCCGCTCGCGCGGGCGCGACTGGACCGTCGGCCAGATGCAAAAAAGCTTCGCTCGGTTCGCCGATATTTTCGGCGCGCCGCCGGCCACGCACGGATCGGCCGGCTGGCAGATGAACGAGCACGCTTTCGAACAGATCGACGCTTGGGGCATGACGTACTCGTCCGATGGGCGGGGCCACTCGCCGTACCGTCCCGTCGTCCATGGCAAAACGCTTCGGCACGTGCAACTGCCCACCACGCTACCGACGCTGGACGAACTGCTGGGTATCGACGGATGCGATGAAACGAACGTCGCCGAGCGCCTGCTCGCGGCCACGGCCCGCAGCGCTCACGATCAAGTGTTCACGCTGCATGCGGAGCTCGAGGGACAAAAGCTCGCCCCCGTCTTCGAGCGATTGCTTGCCGGCTGGCAAGCGCAAGGCCATACCTTTGCGACGATGGGCGATTACCATGCCGCGCTGGACCCGAGCCTGCTGCCATCGTACCCTGTCACTTGGGGCGCGATTCCGGGCCGTTCGGGCGAGCTGATCGTCCAGCCGGACTGATCGCCCGGCCGCTTGGCGCCGTATAGGCGGCTTGCGCTGCCGTGCGGCCCGTGTCGAACCGCTCGACGATTTGCGCGATAAAAACAGGAGAACCACGTGCCTATTGCAGTCGACCAACCCATCCCCGATTTTTCGGCTCCCGCGACCGGCGGCGAAATGACGTTGTCCGGCCTGCGTGGTAAAAAGCTGGTGCTGTATTTCTATCCGAAGGACAACACGCCCGGGTGCACGACGGAGGGCCTGCAGTTTCGCGACCTCTACCCGCAATTTCAGAAGGCGGGCGCGGAGATCGTCGGGGTATCGCGCGATAGTCTGCGCTCGCACGAAAACTTCAAGGCGAAACTCGAACTGCCGTTCCCGCTGATCTCGGACGCCGACGAATCGCTGTGCTCGCTCTTCGGCGTCATCAAGATGAAAAAGATGTATGGCAAGGAAGTGCGCGGTATCGAGCGCTCCACCTTCCTGATCGACGCTCAAGGCGTGCTCAGGCGAGAATGGCGCGGGGTGAAGGTGCCTGGGCACGTCGAGGAAACGCTCGAGGCTGTACAAGCACTTTGACGCGCGTTATATTGCGTTGCAATGAGTTCCCGTTCACTTCGTCTTGTCCGCAGCCGCGCCGGCGTTATCGCCATGGCAGACGTTTTACGCGTCAGGCGCCGCGCGACGCTCGCAATCGAGCCGCTTGCTCCATCGCAACAGGAGCGGCGGCTTTTTTGTTTTTCGGCGGCCGAAAGCTGTTCAGCCGCCGGCTTTTGCTAAGGAGCTGATCGAAATCTAGGCGAACCGGCGAACCGAAACCTGAAACGCGCCGCTAGCAGGGAGGCCCGGGACCGCGGGCAGCCTTTCGCATGGCGGCGCACGAGATGCGACCCGATTCTTAGAGGGAAACGATGCCTTTGCCTACCCCGCCCAGCAAACTCGGCAGTCTTTTGCCGCCCGACGAATTCAAGGCCAAAGCCAGGCCGGCGCGCACCGCCAAAAAACAGGGGACGATTGGGGAGCAAGCGGAAGCGACCGAGTATGACGCGGTGAGTGGCGCCGCTGCGGTCGCCGCCCCGATGGGGCCTGCCGCCAATGCGGGCGCCGCCGTGCGTTCGCTGCCGCCCTCAGCCGCAATCGCCGAGCAAGCGCCCGGCGGCCGCGGCCGCAAACCGAAGCAAACGGCCGCTCTGCTGCAACCGGCCACGCCGGCCGCCCCCGTGCAAGCGCGCGCGCAAACCCCCGCTGCCGCAACGCCCGCCGCGCAAGCCCAGGCCGCACCCGCCGCCAAGCCGCGCAGCCGTAAAACCGCCGCGGACGAGGTCGACGTGCGCAAGCTGTTCGTGCTCGACACGAACGTGCTGATGCATGATCCGACCTGCCTGTTCCGTTTCGAGGAACACGACGTCTATCTGCCGATGATGACGCTCGAAGAGCTCGATAACCACAAGAAAGGCATGTCCGAAGTCGCGCGCAATGCGCGGCAAGTCAGCCGCACGCTCGATGCGCTCGTCGCCAACGCTGGCGCGATCACGGAGGGGCTGCCGCTTGCCCGCCTTGGCAGCCGCGAGGCGCTGGGCCGTCTGTATTTCCAAACGACGCTCGCCGACATCGAGCCCGTAGAGGGACTGCCTCAGGGCAAGGCCGACAACCAGATACTGGGGGTCGTGCGCGCGCTGCAACGCGAACGCGAAGACCGGCAGGTCGTGCTGGTGTCGAAAGACATCAATATGCGGATCAAGGCGCACGCGCTGGGTCTGCCCGCCGAGGATTACTTCAACGATCAAGTGCTCGAGGACAAGGACCTCCTGTTCTCGGGCGTGCGCGCGCTGCCGCAAGACTTTTGGACCAAACATGCCAAGGGCATGGAAAGTTGGCAGGACAACAAGACCGGCACGACCTACTACCGCGTGACCGGGCCGCTGTGCCCGTCGCTGCTCGTCAACGAATTCCTCTATCTGGAACCGCAGACGGGCGAGCCTCCGTTCCAAGCCATCGTGCGCGAACTGAACGGCAAGACGGCCGTCTTGCAGACGCTGCGCGACTACAGCCACAACAAGAACAACGTCTGGGGCATTACGGCGCGCAATCGCGAGCAGAACTTCGCGTTGAACCTGCTCATGAACCCGGATATCGACTTCGTGACGCTGCTGGGGCAAGCTGGGACCGGCAAGACGCTCGTGGCGCTGGCGGCAGGTCTTGCGCAAGTGCTCGACGAGAAGCGGTACAACGAAATCATCGTCACGCGCGCGACGGTGCCGGTGGGCGAAGACATCGGTTTTCTGCCCGGCACCGAAGAAGAGAAGATGCAGCCGTGGATGGGTGCGTTCGACGATAACCTCGAAGTGCTGCAACGGACCGACGACAGCGCAGGCGAGTGGGGGCGCGCCGCCACGCAAGAGCTGATTCGCTCGCGTCTCAAGGTCAAGAGCATGAACTTCATGCGTGGGCGTACTTTCGTCGACAAATACCTGATCATCGACGAAGCGCAGAATCTAACGCCCAAGCAAATGAAGACGCTGGTCACGCGCGCGGGCCCCGGTACGAAAATCGTCTGTCTCGGCAACATCGCACAGATCGATACGCCGTATTTGACCGAAGGCAGTTCGGGGCTCACCTACGTGGTCGACCGCTTCAAGGGATGGGCGCACAGCGGCCATGTCACGCTGGCGCGCGGCGAGCGCTCGCGGCTGGCCGATTACGCGTCCGACATCTTGTGATCTTCTAGGGGGGCGCGATGCGATGGACGCTGGCCCTTCGCGCTTCTGCTCACACGCCTTAGCACTAACGCCCGGTTCGCCGGGCGTTTTTTTTCGCATGTTCGGCAGGTCTCGGGGTCTCGACAGGCGTATCGGTCGGGCAACGGATGCGCGCAAAACCTCAAGTAATTGATGAAGAATTGTTGCCGAAGGCCCGCCGGCAGGGCTACTATCGGCCGCAACGGCTGCGCGAACGAGACTCGAGCGACGTGCCGTGCAATGTGGCGGCCCTTTAATGTGGCGTCGTTTTTACCTGACTTTTTACCGGACGTAGCTGGCGCCGGCCGCGCCGGTGTCCGAGTTCATGCTGCGATTCTGGCTAATTCTTCTCGTCGTGCTGTCATTGGCCGCGTGCTCGAGTGCGCCGCCGAAGGCCGTGCGCGCCGGCGGCGCGTCGTCTCGCGGCGAGAACGCCCTGCGCACGATGCCGCCGGGCTCGCCTCGCTTCGTGGATCACAGCATTGGCCGCGAAGAAATCTCGATCCAAGCGATGAGTCTCGTCGGCGTTCCGTATCGCTGGGGCGGCAACACGCCCGATAGCGGCTTCGATTGCAGCGGGCTCGTGCGCTATGTCGTTGCGCGCGCAGCCGATGTCGAATTACCGCGGACGACCGCCGACATCAGCCGCCGCGGCGAACCGGTCGAGCCCGACGAGATTGCGCCGGGCGATCTCATTTTCTTCAATACGACGGGCCGGCCGCATTCGCACGTCGGAATCTATGCCGGCAAGTTGCGCTTCGTGAATGCACCGTCGACGGGTGGCACCGTCCGGCTCGACTATTTGACGAACCCGTACTGGGCGAAACGCTTCGATGGCATTCGGCGCGTCGCTGCCCCGCTCGCGCCGCCATCGCCGTTCGATGCCCCCACCCGGTTGGCGACGCGACAAGCGCCGCCCCCAGCAAAACCGACGGTCGAGGCTACGACGGGGACGACGGGCATTGCTGCGCCTGGGGTCGCTGCGCAGCCCGCCGCTGTCCGGCCGCCAGCGCTAGCCGGGGCGTCGGGAGCGGCCTCGATCGAGGCATCCGAAGAAGCCGCCGCGCCGGCCGCGTCGATCGAAACCGGCTCGACAACGCCCTCGCCCGCCGCCGCACGCCAAGCGGCCGTGTCGGCCCCAGCCGCCGAAGATTCTATCGATGCGGTAGCAGACGCATTCGAGCCGCCCCCGGCCGCGGCACCACAAGCCGAGCGGCAGGCAAGGCGGGCCGGCGCATTGCCGATTCAGCCCGGTCCACACGAATCGACCGTTCAAAGCATGCGGGCTTCAGCGATGCCGCGCACGCAGAACGCGCCGAGTTCGAGCAGCGACGATCCGATCGCCCAATTCGCGAACAGCCACGAGTGACGCAATACGACGAAGGCGCGAGCAGCAATCGACGGATCGAGCGCCGAGAGGCCGACGCGCATCGCCGTTAGGCAGGTGCGCGTTCGCCCGGCCGCTTCGCGGCTTCCTTCGCGGCTATAAAAACCGATGCCCCAGCCACCAGCCGGCGGCCGCCAGCAACGCCGACGCGGGAATAGTCAACACCCAGGCCCAAACGATACTGCCTGCCACGCCCCAACGCACGGCTGACAGCTTCTGCGTGGCGCCCACTCCGACAATGGCTCCGGTGATCGTATGCGTCGTGGAAACGGGTACGCCCATGGCGGACGCCGTGAAGAGCGTGATCGCGCCGCCCGCTTCAGCGCAGAAACCACCGACCGGTTTGAGTTTCGTGATCTTTTGCCCCATCGTGCGGACGATGCGCCAGCCGCCGAACAGCGTGCCAAGACCCATCGACATGTAACACGCGCCGATGACCCACACTGGCGGCGCGTCAGCCGTGGCAGAGGCGAGGCCGGTCGCGATCAGCAGCATCCAGATGATGCCGATCGTTTTTTGCGCGTCGTTGCCGCCGTGCCCGAGGCTATAAAGACCGGCCGAAATCAACTGCAGGCGCCTAAAGCGCCGGTCGACCTTGCTCGGTGGCGTGCGAAAGTAGATCCACGACACCGCGGTCATGAAGAACGAGCCCAACACGAAGCCGAGCAGCGGCGAAATGAAGATGAAGGCGACGGTCTTCATGATGCCGTCGATGTTGAGCGCCCACCATCCCGATTTGGCGAGTGCCGCGCCCACGAGGCCACCGATCAACGCGTGCGAGGAACTGGACGGGATGCCGAAGCGCCAGGTCAGAATGTTCCAAATGATCGCACCGAACAGCGCGCCGAACACCACGTAGTGATCGACGATTTTCGGATCGATCGTGCCTTTGCCGACGGTCGAGGCGACCTTCAGGTGAAAGATGAAATAGGCGACGACATTGCAGGCAGCGGCGAAAGCGACGGCCTGCTGAGGCTTGAGCACGCCGGTCGAGACGACGGTAGCGATCGAATTCGCTGCGTCATGGAAGCCGTTCATGAAGTCGAAGACGAACGCGACGGCGATTAACGTCGCGAGCACCCATAGGGCGATCTGGATCGATTGCATCGGTTTTGTCCGCTCGCTTTACGCGTTTTCCAGCACGATGCCTTCGATGATGTTCGCGACATCCTCGCACTTGTCGGTAATCGATTCGAGCAGTTCGTAGACCGCCTTCAGCTTGATCAACGTCTTGACATCGTCTTCCTCGCGGAAAAGCTTCGACATGGCCGAGCGCAGCACGCGATCGGCTTCCGACTCCAAGCGGTCGATCTCCTCGCAGGCCGAGAGAATCTGGCGCGCCTGCCGCATGTCCGACAGCATGTTGACCGCTTGTTGCACGTACTTTGCCGTTTGGGTGCAGATGTGCGCGAGCTGGCTGGCCTCCGACGGCATCACGCGCACGTCGTAGAGCGAGACGGCCGTGGCGACGTCCTCCATCAAATCGAGGATGTCGTCCATCGTCGTGATCAGCTTATGGATTTCGTCGCGATCGAGCGGGGTGATGAACGTCTTGTGCAAGAGGTCGATCGTCTCGTGCGTCAGCTTGTCGGCGGCCTTTTCATTCGCCTGCACGCGCTGCTTGTGCACTTCGGCTTCGCCGAGGTTATCGACGAGCCGCTCGAGCTCTTCGCTCGCGGAGACGATGCACTTCGCGTGCTCGTTGAAGATTTCAAAGAACTTGCCCTCGGTGGGCATGAAGCGACCGAACATTGAGATCCCGATAGGTGGTCATATTGGG
>Ga0157369_10001198_pt1 | contig 32287 bp, 28 predicted proteins | sample C25metaG_FD_113461 | JGI IMG/M metagenome (GOLD analysis project Ga0157369, IMG submission 113461) | Corn rhizosphere microbial communities from Kellogg Biological Station, Michigan, USA - C2-5 metaG | ecosystem: Host-associated > Plants > Roots > Rhizosphere > Soil | place: USA: Michigan... | reverse complement strand
CTTCATTCCGTTCATCACCGAGGAGCTGTGGCAGACCGTCGCGCCGCTCGCCGGCAAGACGGGACCGACCATCTCGCTCCAGCCGTATCCGCAGCCGGACATGGGCAAGCGGGCGCCGAAGGAATCGACCCAGGTGTCGTATCTGAAGGAGATGGTGGAGGCCGCTCGCTCGCTGCGGTCGGAAATGAGCTTGCCGCCTGGGCAGAAAGTTGCGGCACTTCTTGAAGGTGACTTCGCCAGCATTGCCGCAGGCGCACTTGGCCCCTATATCGAGGCGCTCGCGCGTCTGTCGTCATTGAAACTCGTCGAGCAGCTGCCGGTTTCGCCTGCGCCTGTCGCCGTCGTCGACAAGTTCCGCCTCATGCTCGAAGTCGAGGTCGACGTCGAAGCGGAGCGTGCGCGCCTCGGCAAGGAGCGCGCACGCGTGGAGGGCGAAGTCAACAAGGCACGCGCCAAGCTCGCGAACGAGGGTTTCGTGTCGCGCGCGCCCGCCGCGGTCGTCGAGCAGGAACGTGCGCGGCTGTCGCAGCACGAGGCCACGCTGCAGAAGCTCGACGAGCAATACCGGCGCCTCGACTGAGCGTGCGTCGCTGACCGTGCCGCTCTCGCGCACCTTCCGCGCGCTTCGGTATCGCAACTTCCGCCTGTTCTTCATCGGCCAGGGCCTTTCGCTGGTCGGCACGTGGCTGCAGCAGGTCGCGATGAGCTGGCTCACGTACCGGCTCACCGGCTCGGCGTGGCTCCTCGGCGTGGTGGCGTTCTGCGCCAACGTCGGCATCCTGCTGTTCAGCAACTTCGCCGGCGTTCTCGCGGATCGCATCGACCGGCGCCGCGGCCTCATGGTCACGCAGTCGCTCATGCTCGTGCAGGCGGTGATCCTCGCCACGCTGACCGCAGCCGGGATGATCCAGACCTGGCACCTCATCGCGCTCGCGCTGTGGCTCGGCACCTGCACGGCGTTCGACCTGCCGATGCGCCAGTCGATGTACGTGCGCTTCGTCGAGGATCGCGCCGATCTGCCCAATGCCATTGCGCTCAACTCGTTCCTGGTCAATACCGCGCGTGTCGTGGGTCCCGCGCTCGCAGGGCTGCTGCTCGCCATCACCAGTGAGGCGGTGTGCTTCGGCCTGAACGCGCTGTCCTTCCTCGCGGTCATCGTGGCGCTGTCGCGCATGCAATGGACGGAAGACGTCCGCACGGCGCCGACCGGCGGCTGGTGGTCGAGCTGGCTCGAAGGCGCGCGCTACGCCGTGGGCCTCACGCCCGTGCGCGACCTGCTGATCCTGGTGGCGGTCCTGGCGTTCACCATCTCGCCGTACAGCGCGCTCATGCCGGTGTATGCCAAGGACGTGTACGGCGGCGGACCGCAGGCGCTCGGATGGCTCCTGTCGTCGGCGGGCGCGGGCGCGCTGCTCAGCACGGGTTATCTCGCGAGCCGCCCGACCGTGCGCGGTCTCGCACGGGTGATCGTGCGCGCGGCGGCGACGTGCGGTCTCGCGCTGGCGGCGTTCTCGTACCTGCGGCTCTTCTGGCTGGCGCTGCTGCTCGTGTTCATGGTGGGCGGCGGGCTGGTCCTCGCCGCGGCTTCCACGAACACGATCCTGCACACCGTCGTCGACGATCGCCTGCGCGGTCGTGTCGCCGCGTTCTACACGCTGGCGTTCCTCGGCGTGGCGCCGCTCGGCAATCTGGCGACCGGAGCGCTCGCCGGGCGTCTGGGCACGCAGACGACGTTCCTCATCGACGGGCTGATCGCGGCATGCGGCGCCGTATGGTTCTGGCGTCAGCTGCCGTCGATGCGGCGCGCGTTGCGGCCGATCTACCGCGAGCTCGGCATCCTGAGCGAGCAGCCGCCCCGCGCGCGATGACGCGGTCGCCATGAACGTCGCGCAGCTCAAGCGCTTCTGCGGCGCATTCCCGGGCGCGTCGGCGCAGCGCTACGGCGAGCCGTGGAACTTCCTCGTGTACTCGGTGGGCCAGCGCAAGTTCGCGTATTTCAAGACCAGCATGCCCGAGCGCTGGCGCTTCAGCGTTCACGTGACGCCGGAGCGCTTCGTCGAGCTCACCGACATCCCGGGCGTCAAGCCGGCGCGTTATCGCGGGCGGTTCTACTGGGTCACGATCGTCGACGTGTCGGCGTTCCCCGCCGCGTACTTGCGTGAGCTGGTGGACGGCTCGTATCGGTGGGCGTTCGACGGACTTTCCAGGGCGAACCAGGCCGCCATCCGTGCATCCGCGGCGACCGCGGAACCGCGCATGCGCGCCCTATAATGAGCTGAGTGCCCGCGCCGCGGGTCGAAACGGGGGAACGCATGCCCGAGGCCTCATATCCCTACGCGACGTTTCTCGACGTCCTTCATCCGCCGCTCAGCCTGGTCGACGTCGGGGCGCTCGTCGACGCATGCACACACAGCTGGTACAACCAGACGCTCTGCAAGGTGAACGATTCGGTCGTGCGCCTCGGCGTGCTGCAGGGTGAATATCACTGGCACAAGCACGACAACGACGACGAGTTCTTCTTCGTGCTCGACGGACACTTCATCATCGACCTCGAGGCACGCAGCGTGGAGCTCGACCGGCAGCAAGGCTTCGTCGTCCCGAAGGGCGTCGTGCATCGCACCCGCGCGCCCCAGCGCGCGGTGGTGCTCATGGTCGAGACGGCGTCGATCGTGCCCACCGGCGACGCGTGACCCTCGATCCAGCCGCAGGATCATCGACATGGCAACCACCCGCAAGCGCGCAACCCGGCGCGTCACGTCAGAGCGAAAGCACGCGGTGCGTGCGCTCCTCAACATCCACGAGCTGACCAAGGCAGGCACCTCGCTCACGCTGGAGATCAGCGCGGCGGGAGAGAAGATCGGCCAGCTCGAGATCGGGCGCGGCGGCCTTTTCTGGTGGGGCGGGCGGCGTCAGAAGAGCAAGCGTCTCTCGTGGACGCGCTTCGCCGAGATCATGGACCATCTCGCGTATGGCGAGCGCTAGCCCGCGCCGGCGCGCCCTCGCGCGTGCAGCCGCGCTGCTTCCGGTCGCACTGGCCGCATCCGCGCTCGCCGCGCCGCCCAACGCAACCGTCGTCGAGTATTACCGCGCTGACGTGGATCACTATTTCATGACCGCGTCGCCCCAGGAGCAAGCCGCGCTCGACGACGGCGTGCTGAAGGGCTGGACGCGCACGGGGCAGACGTTCCTTGCGTGGACGGACGCCGCGCACGCGCCGGCCGATGCACAGCCCGTGTGCCGCTATTACGGCCGCCCCGAAGCCGGTCTCGATTCGCATTTCTACAGCGCATTCACCGACGAATGCGACGAGGTCGCGGCCAAGTTCCCGCTCGCCTGGCAGTTCGAGTCGGCCGCGGTGTTCTACATCCAGGTTCCCGATCGCACGAGCGGCGCGTGCCCCGGGGCCACGATGCCCGTGTATCGCGTCTTCGACAACCGGCGCGACGCCAATCACCGCTACACGACGTCGACCGCGCTGCGCGTCACCATGCAGGCGAACGGCTGGATCCTCGAGGGCATCGGGCCGGGCGGTGTGGTCATGTGCGCGCCTCAGCCGGCCACCGCTGCTGCCGATGTCGCGCTCACCGACCCCACGTTCTATTCGGCCGGTCCGACCGGCTCGCTCGCTTCCGCGATCGATGCGGCCGCGGTGACGCACCACGCGATCACGCTGGGCGGAACGATCATTCCGTATACCGCGACGGCAGGCCATCTGACCGCGCGCGGACTCGGAACCGGCGTGCCGGAAGCGTCTTTCTTCTACGTGGCGTACACCGCTGACGGTCAGGATCCCGGGACACGTCCCGTGACATTCTTCTACAACGGGGGACCGGGTTCGGCGTCGGTGTGGCTGCATCTCGGCTCGTTCGGTCCCAAGCGGATCGCGACCGGCGGTCCGAACGCCTCGCTGCCGCAGCCGTACCCGCTGGTCGACAACGCGGAGAGCCTCCTCGACACGTCCGACCTCGTGTTCGTCGATGCCGTGGGCGCCGGATTGTCGGAGGCCATCGCGCCGTTCTCGAACCAATCGTTCTGGAGCGTGGACGCCGACGCCGCGGTGTTCCGCGATTTCGTCTTCGCGTACGTCGCGGCGAACGGCCGCGAGAGCTCGCCGAAGTTCCTGTTCGGCGAGTCCTACGGCACGACGCGCTCGGCGGTGCTGGCCCGCCTGCTCGAGACGGCGGGGATGACGATCGACGGCGTTGTCCTCCAGTCGTCGGTGCTCGACTACAACAGCAACTGCGGCGTGGTGAGCTCGCCCTCGATCAGCTGCGCCGGCTACTTCCCGACGTACGCCTCGGTCGGCGCGCATTACGGCCTCGCGCGTCCGGTGCCGAGCGACATCGCGACGTTTCGCAGGAGCGCGGAGACGTTGGCGATCGGGACGTATGCGCCGGCGATCACGGAGTTCCTGCAGTCGTTCGCGCTGCCGGCGCCCGCAGTGCTCAACACGCTGGTCGACGACACGGGCATGACGCTCGATCAGTGGCAATCGCACTTCAACCTCGACCCGGGCACGTTTCAGAACCACCTGCTCCCGGGGATCGTGATCGGGCGCTACGACGCGCGCGTGTCGGCGCCGTTCGGCGACCCGCTCGCGCGCGACGACGATCCGTCGAGCACCGTCATCACGCCGTCGTTCGCGCAGGCGATCCAGTCGTATCTCACGACGACGCTGAAGTACTCCTTCCCGACGTTCTACGTGACGCTCGGCAACGCGATCAACTTCTGGGACTTCTCGCACGACGGCCATCCGCTTCCCGACGTCGTTCCGGACCTCGCGGCGGCGCTGGCGCTCAATCCGCAGATGAAGGTGCTGTCGCTCAACGGGTTCCACGACCTCGCCACGCCGTACTACCAGACGGCGCTCGACCTCACCCGCATGGCGGGTGCCCCGATCGAGTTCAGGACGTTCGAAGGCGGTCACATGACCTACCTCGACGACGGCTCCCGTCCGCTCGAGAAGGCGGACGTGCGTGCGTTGCTGCGCACGCCGCTCACCGGGGGTGCGCCATGAGTCGGAAACGCAACCTGCTGGCGCTGCTGCTGGCGTTACCCGTGGCCGCGGCCGCGGCCGAGTTCACCGCGAATCCGGCGCCACGCGATCCATGGGTGCCGCCGGAGCTGCGCAAGGCGTTGCCGGTTCCGCCGAGCCGCGGGGAGTCGTTCGACAAGCAGGTGCGGCAGAAGCTGCGGGCCAGCTTCGAGGCAGCCGACGTCGATCACGCGGGCGCGCTGACGCGCGAGCAGGCGCGTCGCGGCGGCTTCGGCTTCGTTGCGAACAATTTCGACCGCATCGACGTGGACCGCAAGGGCAGCGTGACCTTCGAGGATCTCCTGCGCTACCTGCGCGCGAACGGCGCGGCTCTCTAGTCGCGGCGTGCGAGATAACCGGTCACTTCCTCGCGGTCGTGATAGAGCTGGCGCAACGCGAGGTGCGCCCGCACGCCACGACGCGACAGGTCGTCGGTGATCGCCGCGCGGCAGCGCACGACCTCGTCGTAGCGCTTCTTCATCGGCAGCTTGAGGTTGAAGATCGCGTGCCGGGCATGCCCGGCGCCGATCCAGTCCGCCATCAGCGCCGCGATGCGTGACGGCTTTTCCACGATGTCGCACGTGACCCAGTCCACGGGGCGGCGCGGCCGATAACGCAGGCCGTCCTCGCGCAGATGCGTCACCAGGGCATCGTGCGCGACCTCACCCTTGAGCGCGCCGTTGTCCACCGCGGTGACGCGCAGCCCGCGCTGCGCGAGCTGCCACGTCCAGCCGCCCGGAGCGGCTCCGAGATCGACCGCCCGCGAGCCGGCGCGCAGCAGACGCCGCTCGTCCGAACCGAGGAACGTCACGAGCGCTTCGGCGAGCTTCAGCGTCGAGCGCGACGGCGCGCCGCGCGGCATGCGAAGCCGCGGAATGCCCATCGGCCACGGGCTTCCCGCATGCGCGTCGCTGACGCCGACCCACGCCGTCGCACCGTCGCGCAGCAGCACGTGCAACCGCGGCGTCGCGCTTTCGTCTTCGCGCAGGAGGTTGGCGTCGCGCAACGCGCCGGCCAGGCGATTGTGCAGGCCGCGTGCCAGCGTCGACAGCGCCTTGCCATCGTTGGTGTCGGGATGCTCGAGCCACACCGTGCCGAACGACGCGCTCGCGAGTGACCTCGCCGCGGCGACGAGCGGCGTGATGCGGTCCGGGGGACCGCTGCGGCTCGTGCCGGTGAGCGTCCACGGTCCGCTGCCGATGAACACGCTGCGTGCGAAGATCGGTGCGTTTGCCGTGAGCGCGCTGCTCCAGCGCGCGATGTCGGGCGCCTCTTCGGTCTGCGCGGCGACGAATCCGGCACCGACCTCGACGTGAGGACGAACCGTCTCGCGAAGACGCGCCGCCGCGGCGTGAAGGTCCGCGGCTGCCTCGGGCTCGAAGCCCGCACGGCAGTGCGCAACGACGCAGCCGTTCAAGCTTCGCTACGCGCCGAGCGCGCGCCAGTCGGGCGCGATGTCGTGGAGCGCATAGCGCACGTGGCCGCGGAAGCCGCGCACCGTCTCGGCCTGGAAAAGCGCGTCGAGGATCGCCTGCTCGGTGGCTTCCGCGCACGCTTCGAAGAGCGACTCGAGCAACGCCTCGGCCAGTGTGTCGCGCGAGGCGATCGGTTCCGTCGGCGCATGCTCGACCGTCGCCGCGGTGGAGAAGGCGAGCGCGATGTCGCCGCTGCCATGCCCGTAGTACGACCCCGCGCGTCCGATGCCCGCGGCTGCACGCATCGCGACGCGCCGCAGCTGGCGGTGATCGACCGGCGCATCGGTCGCGATCACGACGATGATCGACCCCTGGTCGTACGTCTCCGTGCGCGTGGTGAACCGCTGCACCAGCGCGGGCCCGATGCGATGGCCGGCCACGGTGAGCGTCGCGAGCTTGCCGAAGTTCGCGAGCACCAGCACGCCGAGCGTATACGCGTGCGGCGCGATGTACGCCATGCGCGACGCCGTGCCGATGCCGCCCTTCAGCTCGAAGCAGGACATGCCGCGCCCGGCGCCGACCGACCCGCGCGCGACGTTGACGCTCGCGGCGTCGAGCGCCTCGCGGTAGTGCGCCTCGGTCACGGCGAGCGCCTGCATGTCCGAGAGATACGCGTCGCTGCACTCGAGCACGAGCGGATTGACCGACGTCGTGCGCCGCGCGATGTCCGGATGGGCCGCGATCGCGGCGCGAATCTGCGCGGTCGCGACGGTATTGACGCTGAAGGTGTTGGTGAGCGCGATCGGCGTCTCGAGCACGCCGAGCTCGTTCACCTGGCTGAGCCCGACCGCCTTGGCGAAGCCGTTGATCACGACGGCAGCCGCCGGAACCTTCTGCCGGAACGGATCACCCGCGTGCGGACGCACGACGGTCACGCCGGTCTGCAGATCACCTGTCGCGAGCGTGGCGTGTCCCACCGTGACGCCGTCCACGTCGGCGATCGTGTCACGCGGCGCCGATGGAAGGCGTCCCACGCGCGGCGTGTCGCGCAGCGGCCTCCAGGTCGAGTCGTGGCTCATCGGCGCTCGATCTTCGGGTCGAGCGCGTCGCGCAGCCCGTCGCCGAGCAGGTTGAACGCGAGCACCGTGAGGAAGATCGCCAGCGCGGGAAAGATGGCTTCGTGCGGCGCGGTCAGCATGTCGGCGCGCGCCGCGTCGAGCATCGCGCCCCACTCGGGCGTGGGCGGTTGCGCGCCGAGGCCGAGGAACGACAGGCTCGCAGCGGTGATGATCGACGTGCCGATGCGCAGCGAGAAATAGACGATGACGGCGGAGATGGTGCCCGGGAAGATGTGACGGCTGATGATCGTGGCGTCGGAGGCGCCAAGGCTGCGCGCCGCCTCGATGTAGGTCAAATGCTTTAGAGCCAAAGTATTTCCGCGGACCAGCCGTGCGAACGTGGGAATGCTGAAGATCGCCACCGCCACGATCACGTTGAACATCCCGCCCCCGAGGATCGCAACGATGGCGATCGCGAGCAGGATGCCGGGGAACGCGAACAGCACGTCGCAGATGCGCATGATCACGCGGTCCCACCAGCCCTCGAAATAGCCGGCGAGAAGACCGAGGAACGTGCCGATGATCGCGCCCACCGCGACCGACACGAAGCCCGCCGCGAGCGAGATGCGGGCGCCCATCACGATGCGGCTGAAGATGTCGCGCCCCAGCGCGTCGACGCCGAACCAGTGCTGCGGCGAGGGCCGGGCGTTGAGCTGATCGTAGTCGAAGTAGTTCTCGGCATCGTAGGGCACGATCCACGGGCCGAGCACGGCGATGACCACGAGCAGAGCTACGAACGCGCCGGCCACCAGCGCCACCTTCTGGCGGCGAAACTTGCGCCAGAACTCCGACCACGGCGTGCGCACCGCCTCGCGCGACGGACCGCTCGGCACGGCCGTGACCGGTGCTTCGTCGATCGCGGTGTCGTTCATCAGCGATACCGGATCGTCGGGTTGATGAGGCCGTAGAGCACGTCCACCACCAGGTTGATCAGGATGAACTCGAGCGAGAACAGCAGCACCAGCGCCTGGATCACGGGATAGTCGCGCATGTCGACGGCATCGACGAGCAGGCGGCCGAGCCCGGGCCAGTTGAACACCTTCTCGACCACGATGGAACCGCCGAGCAGGAACCCGAATTGCAATCCCATCATGGTCACCACGGGAATCAGCGCATTGCGCAACCCGTGCTTGATGACGACGCGCCGCTCGTCGAGGCCTTTGGCGCGCGCGGTGCGGATGTAATCCTCGCCGAGGATGTCGACGAACGACGAGCGTGTGAAGCGCGCCATGATCGCCGCCACCGCCGCGCCCAGCGTGATGGAGGGCAGGATGTAGTGGCGCCACGTGTCGTCGCCGACGGTCGGCAGCCAGTTGAGCTGCACGGCGAAGACCTGCATCAGCACCATGCCGAGCGCGAACGCCGGGAACGATATGCCCGACACCGCGAGCGTCATGCCGACGCGATCGGGCCAGCGGTTGCGATACACCGCGGACACGATGCCGATCGCCATGCCGAACAGCACCGACCACGCCATGCTCCATAGCGTGAGCCAGAACGTCGGCATGAAGCGCTCGCTGATCTCCGTCGACACCGGCCGCTTGGTGCGCAGCGAGCGGCCGAAATCCCAGTGCGCGACGCCGGTCATGAAGCGCACGAACTGCTGGGCGAGCGATTTGTCGAGCCCGAGGTCCTGGCGCACGAGCTCGACGGTCTCGGGTGTCGCATCCTGCCCGGCGGCGAGGCGCGCAGGGTCGCCCGGCAGCAGATGCACCAGCATGAAGACCAGGAACGCGACGATCAACAGCGTCGGCAGGAGGCCCAGCAGGCGCTTGACGATGTATTGCAGCATCGCGGCGGGTGCCCCCGACCGAGCCCTCTCCCCGCGCGGCGGGGAGAGCACGCCCGCACGGCGGGTGAGGAGGCGCGCCGAAGGCGCGTTACTTCAGGTCGATATCCGTGAAATTGAACGATGCGTCCGGGATCACGTAGACGCCGCTCAACTTCTTGCTGTGAGCCGAGAGCAGCTTCTCGACCACGAGCGGCGCCCACGGCGCGTCCTGCCAGATCTGCTGCTGGGCGTCCTTGTACAGCTTCGCCTTCTCCTCCTTGCTGGTGGCAAGCTGCGCGCCCTTGATGTCCTCGTCCACCTTCGGATTCTTGTAATACGCGGTATTGAACAGACGCGGCGGCCACGAATCGCCACCGAGCAGCGGACGCAACGCCCAGTCGGCCTCGCCCGTCGAGGTCGACCAGCCGACGTAGTACAGGCGCACCGGCGCGGTCTTCGGATCGGGCCAGCTCTCGACCTTCTCGACGCGCTGGCCGGATTCGAGCAGCGTGATCTTCGTGCGGATGCCGATCTGCTGCAGTTGCTGCTGGATGAATTGCGTGACCTTCTGCGCGGTCGTGTGGTTGTACGCCGACCACAGCTCGGTCTCGAAACCGTTCGGATAACCGGCCTCGGTCAGGAGCTGCTTCGCCTTCTTCACGTCGTACGGCCATTCGCCGAGATCGACCGCGAACTCGACGCCGTGCGGCGCGACGCCGTGTGCCGGCGTGGCGTAGCCGTTGAACGCGACCTTCGCGAGCGCCTCCTTGTTGATCGCATACGCGATCGCCTCGCGCACCTTCACGTTGTCGAACGGCTTCTGCTGCGTGTTCATGGACAGGTAGCGCAGCACGATCGACGGCGCGGCGACGACGTCGAGGTCCGGCTTCGCCTTCAGCACGTCGGCGAGCTCGTACGAGACCGGGAAGGTGAACTGCGCTTCGCCGGTCTGCATCATGGCGGCACGCGCGTTGTTGTCGACGACCGGCTTCCAGGTGATCGTATCGACCTTCGGGTAGCCCTTGCGCCAGTAGCCGTCGAACTTCTTCACCTTCAGGTAATCCGTCTGCTTCCACTCCACGAACTCGAACGGCCCCGTGCCGACGGGATGGAAAGCGATGTCCTTGCTGCCGTATTTCGACAGCGCGGCCGGGCTGATCATCACCGTCGAAGGGTGCGCGAGCTGGTTGATGAAGGGCGAGAACGGCGTCTTCAGCGTGATGCGCGCGGTGTAGTCGTCGACCGCCTCGACCTTGGCGATGTTGTCGTTGTAAAGACCGTAGCGCTTCAGCTTGTTCGCGGGATTGAGGACGCGCTCGAGGTTCACCTTCACGGCGTCGGCCTTGAAGTCCGTGCCGTCGTGGAACTTGATGCCCTTCTTCAGCTTGATCGTGTAGACGAGCCCGTCCTTGCTGACGTCGTAGCTCTCGGCGAGCACCGGGATCAGCTTCATGTCCTTGTCGAAGCCGAACAGGCCTTCGTAGAACGACTTGGCCATCGCCTGCGACAGCGTGTCGTTGGCGTCGTAGGGATCGGTCGTGGTGAACGTCGACGCCACGGCGAACACGACGTCCTTGGCGGCGAACGCCGGCATCGCGAATACCGCGGCGAGGCCGAGCGCCGCCATGGCGAGGGTCCGGATCAGGGGTTTCATGCAATGCCTCCTCGAAGATAACGCGCGCGCCTCGCGCGGTAAGACTCAATAGGCGCCACCGACGCGGTGGGTCGCCACGAAATGGCCGGGTCCGACTTCCCGCAGCGGCTCGACCCGCGGCTCGTCGCCGACGGCCCGGATGGGGCTCGGGATCTCCTCCGATGATAGCTCCCTTTTGCGCTGTCGCCGGGCAGGGTCGGCGACGGGCACCGCACCCATCAGCCGGCGCGTGTACGGGTGCTGGGGATTGTCGAACACGGCCCTGCGCGGACCGATCTCGACGATCTGGCCGAGGTACATGACGGCCACGCGATGACTCACGCGCTCCACCACCGCCATGTCGTGCGAGATGAAGAGATACGAGAGCTCGAACTCCTTCTGCAGGTCGAGCATCAGGTTGACGATCTGCGCCTGGATCGACACGTCGAGCGCGGACACGGCCTCGTCGGCGACGATGAGGCGCGGACGCAACGCGAGCGCGCGCGCGATGGCGATGCGCTGGCGCTGACCGCCCGAGAACTCGTGCGGATAGCGTCGCGCGTGGTCGGGCGCGAGCCCGACGTGGTCGAGCAGGGCGGCGACGCGTGCCTCCGCTTCGCGTCCGCGCGCCACACCATGCACGTACAAGGGCTCGGCGATCGAGAAACCCACGGTGAGGCGCGGATCGAGCGAGGCGAACGGATCCTGGAAGATCATCTGGATGTCGCGCCGCACTTCGCGCAGCGCCTCGCGCGGCAGGTGCGCGATGTCGCGCCCGTCGAACTCGATGCTCCCGCGCGCGGGCTCGATGAGCCTCATCAGCGAGCGCCCCGTGGTCGACTTGCCGCAGCCCGATTCGCCGACGAGGGCGAGCGTCTCGCCGGTCGCAATGTCGAAGCTCACCTGCTCCACCGCGTGCACGCGCCGCTGAACCCGTCCGAGGAAGCCGGCCTTGACGTCGAAGCGCGTGGTCAGGTCGCGCACCGCGAGGAGCGTCGTGCGCGCGCGCGGCGCGGGCACCGGTTCCGGCGTGTCGACGACCTGCGGTGCATCGAGGTGAACGAGCGGAAACTTGCGCGGCGCATCCTCGTCGCGCAACGCGCCGAGCTTGGGCACCGCGGAGAGCAGCGCGCGCGTGTAGACGTGCGACGGCTTCGCGAACACGCGTTCGGCGGCTCCTTCCTCCACCTTCTGCCCGCGCAGCATGACGACCACGCGGTCGGCCACCTCGGCCACCACGCCCATGTCGTGCGTGATGAACAGCACCGCCATGTGCATCTCGTCCTGCAGGAGCCGGATGAGCGTGAGGATCTGCGCCTGGATCGTGACGTCGAGCGCCGTGGTCGGCTCGTCGGCGATCAAGAGCGCGGGGCGGCATGAGAGCGCCATCGCGATCATGACGCGCTGGCGCATGCCGCCGGAAAGCTGGTGCGGATAGCGCGCGAGCACGGCGCGGGCCTCGGGGATGCGCACCTGCTCGAGCATGCGAAGCGCTTCCGCGCGTGCGGCGGCGTGGTCCATGCCCTGATGCAATCGGATCGATTCGGCGATCTGCTCGCCCACCGGGAACACCGGATTGAGCGAGGTCATGGGTTCCTGGAAGATCATCGCGATCTCCGCGCCGCGGATCTTGCGCATCGTCGCGGCCGACGCGCGCGCGAGATCGATCGTTGCGCCATCGGGCCGCGTGAACCGGATCGCGCCCGACGTGATGCGCCCCCCGCCATGCTCCACGAGGCGCATCACGGACAGCGCGGTGACGGACTTGCCGGAGCCCGATTCGCCGACCACTGCGACCGTCTCGCCGCGTGCGATGGAGAACGAGAGATCGCGCACCGCGGTGACGCGACGATCGCTCGTCGCGAACTCCACCGTGATGCCGTCGATTTCCAGCGTCTCAGGCATCACGTGCGCCATGCCGCCGCGCGCGCGAACGCGCGGCACGCGACGCAGTCACCAAACGTTCGCTCGATCGCCTCGGCTCCCGGGATGCAGGCGTTCATGGGTGCGGCAGTTGCCCCGCTCGGGGCATGGCGCCGCAAGTGTACCCAATGAAGGAATGCGGCTGCGGAAGCCGCGGCGAGCCCTCACGGCGGCCGCGATGCCCGGCCGCTTGGGCATCGCGCGAATGCGGGACTCGCGGCGCGCGGCCGCCCGCCGTGACGATCAGGCGTTCTCGGGTTCCGGCGTGCGCCGCTTCATGAGCAGCGCGGGAACGGGACGCTGCGACTTCGGCGTCGCGTGCCCGTTCAAAGACGCAGCCGGCTTCGCCGCGATCGGCTGGTCGGGATTGCGCGCATAGGCGTCCTCCCGCTCCTGCTCGCGGCGAGAAAGTGCCGTGCGCTCCGTGGCGCGTGCATGCCCGTTCGTCGCACGGCGCTCGGGGTGCGGCCGCGCCGCGTCGGCGCTCGCGCGCGGGGTGGCGGATGCTCGCGGCGTCGCGGCGGCGCGCGGTGCACGCTCCGCAGACGCGCCGCGGGTTCGCGCCGGTGCGACGAAATCGCCCGCCGCCTCGACGGAGACCTTCTTCTTCAGCAGCCGCTCGATCTCGGCGAGGTATTTCTCTTCCTCGGGCGCGACCAGCGAGATCGCTTCCCCGCTCGCGCCGGCACGGCCGGTGCGGCCGATGCGATGGATGTAATCCTCGGGAACGTGCGGCAGCTCGTAGTTGACCACCAGCGGAAGGTCGTCGATGTCGAGGCCGCGGGCCGCGACGTCGGTGGCGACCAGCACCTGCAGCTTGCCGTCCTTGAACGCCTGGAGCGCCTCGATGCGTGCAACCTGCGTCTTGTCGCCGTGGATGGCGGAGGTCGCGAGGCCGTCCTTCTCGAGCTGTCGCGCGAGGCGCGACGCACCGTGCTTGGTGCGCACGAAGCACAGGACCTGCCAGAGATCGCGCGAGCGCACGATGTGCACGAGCAGCGGCCGCTTGGCGTCCTGAGCAACCTTGTAGGCCTTTTGCGTGACGGTTTCGGCCGCGGTGTTGCGCCGCGCGACTTCGATGAGCTTCGGCTCGTTCAGCAGCTCGTCGGCGAGCCTCTTGATCTCGTTGCTGAACGTGGCGGAGAAGAGCAGGTTCTGACGCTTGGCCGGCAGCAGCGCCATGATGCGCTTGATGTCGGGAATGAAGCCCATGTCGAGCATGCGGTCGGCTTCGTCGAGCACGAAGATCTCGACCTGGCCGAGGTTCACGCTGCGCTGCTCGACGTGGTCGAGCAGCCGGCCGGGTGTCGCCACGAGGATCTCCACCCCGCCGCGCACGATCGGAAGCTGCTGCTTGATGTCGACGCCGCCGAACACGCACGTCGACCGCAGCTTCGTGTGCTTGCCGTACTCCTTGATCTGGGCCTCCACCTGGATGGCCAGCTCGCGCGTGGGCGCGAGGATCAGGGCGCGCACGGGATGCCGCGCGGGCGACGGGCTCGCGTTGGCGTGCTCGGACAGCTTGTGGAGGATGGGAAGACCGAAACCGGCGGTCTTGCCGGTGCCGGTCTGCGCGCCGCCCATGACGTCCTGACCTGCAAGGACGACGGGGATGGCTTGCGCCTGGATGGGGGTGGGTGTGGTGTAGCCGGACTCGGCAACGGCCCTGAGGATCTCAGGACGCAAGCCGAGGTCTTCGAACCTCGTGGCGTTCAACAAGTTCTCCTGGAATCGCGGCCTACCGCGCGGCGGCGGTTTCCGGTCCAGGCAGCGCCAAACACATGTTTCTGAAGGATCGCCGCGCGGGATCGTGCGGCGGGTCGGGAAGGGCGGTGACCGGAAGCGGCCGCCCTACGCGAGCATTATAGCCTAAGTTACGGATTTTCCAAAATTTTGTAGCGGTGCCATGCCGGCGGACGCTATAATCGCCTATTTTGCTGCGCCGCACGCCGACTCAAGGACCTGCGCGCAGCCCGCCACCGCCCATGACCCCCGCTGCACCCGCCCGCCGCGCCGACTTGCGCAATCTCGCGATCATCGCGCACGTCGACCACGGCAAGACCACGCTCGTCGACAAGCTGCTCGTGCAGGCGGGAACGTTCGCGCGACATCAGCACGTCGGCGAACGCATGATGGACAGCAACGATCTCGAGCGCGAGCGCGGCATCACGATCTTCGCCAAGAACTGCGCGATCCGCTACCAGGGCGCGCAGGGCAGCACGCACATCAACATCGTCGACACCCCGGGTCACGCCGATTTCGGCGGCGAGGTGGAGCGCGTGCTCGGCATGGTCGACGGCGTGCTGCTGCTCGTCGATGCCGTCGAAGGCCCCATGCCGCAGACCCGTTTCGTGACGCTGAAGGCGCTGAAGCAGGGACTGCGACCGATCGTGGTCGTCAACAAGGTCGACCGTCCCGGCGCGCGCCCCGAGTGGGTGGTGAACCAGACGTTCGAGCTCTTCGACCGGCTGGGTGCGAGTGACGCGCAGCTCGATTTTCCCGTCGTGTACGCATCGGGCCTCAACGGCTGGGCTACGCACGATGTCGCGGTCGCCAAGGGCGGCACGCCACCCGCGGGCGCGGATCTGCGGCCGCTGTTCGAGACGATCCTCGCGCATGTGCCCGCCCCGGCCGCGGACGTCGACGGACCCTTGCAATTCCAGATCAGCGCGCTCGACTACTCGAACTATCTCGGGCGTCTCGGCATCGGGCGCATCCGGCGCGGACGCTTGCTGCCCGGCCAGGAAGTCGCGGTGCTCGATGGACCGCTCGCGGAAGGCGAGATCGCGAAGCGCGCGAAAATCGGCCAGGTGCTCGCGTTCGAAGGCCTCGATCGCGCGGCGGTCGAGCACGCGGAGGCGGGCGATATCGTGCTGGTGACCGGCGTCGAGGCGCTCACGATAGGCACCACGCTTGCGTCGCTGGAAGCGCCCGAGGCGCTGCCGGCTATTGCCGTCGACGAGCCCACGCTGTCGATGTACTTCAGGTCAACACCTCGCCGCTCGCGGGCCGCGAAGGCAAGTACGTCACGTCGCGCAACCTGCGCGAGCGATTGATGCGCGAGCTCCTGACCAACGTCGCGCTGCGAGTGGAGGAGACCGAGGACACCGACATTTTCCTCGTGTCGGGCCGCGGCGAGCTGCACCTCACGATCCTGATCGAGAACATGCGCCGCGAGGGCTACGAGCTCGCGGTGTCGCGCCCGCGCGTGGTGCTGAAAGAGGTCGACGGTGCGACGCTCGAGCCGTACGAATACCTGTCCGTGGACGTCGAGGACGCGCACCAGGGCGGTGTCATGGAAGCGCTCGGCGAGCGCCGCGGCGAGATGAGCGACATGGCGTCCGACGGCAATGGCCGCACGCGTCTCGAGTACCGCATTCCGGCGCGGGGGCTGATCGGATTCCAGGGTGAGTTCCTCAACCTCACGCGTGGCACGGGACTGATGAGCCACGTATTCGACGGCTACGCCGCCGTCAAGGCCGACATGCCCGAGCGCCGCAACGGCGTGCTCGTCTCGCAGGAGGACGGCGAAGCGGTCGCGTACGCCCTGTGGAACCTTCAGGAGCGCGGTCGCATGTTCGTCGCGCCGGGCGAGAAATTGTACGAAGGCATGGTGATCGGCATCCACAGCCGCGACAACGATCTCGTGGTGAACCCGATCAAGGGCAAGAAGCTCACCAATGTGCGCGCGGCGGGCAAGGACGATGCGATCCTGCTGACGCCGCCGATCAAGCTGACGCTCGAATACGCGGTCGAGTTCATCACCGACGACGAGCTGGTCGAGGTCACGCCCAAGTCGATCCGCATTCGCAAGCGCTTCCTGAAAGAGCACGAGCGCAAGCGCGCCGCGCGCGAGCTCGCGGGGACCGAAGCGGCTGCGTGAATCGCGCGCCGCGAGGCGCTCGGCGGGACGGAGTCGCGCGATTGGCCGGGACGTCGACGACGCGCACGATTCTCACAAGTCGCGCATTGGGATGCGAAGCGAGCGTCTGCCAGAATCGTGTTCATGACCGCCGTGCTGGACGCCGCGACCGCATCGCGCCTCGCCACCGCCGCGCTCGACAACGTGGCGCGCGAATACCCGAATCACCCGGGCCACGTGCTCAACGGACCGGAGGACGCGCGCACGCCGCGCGAGCTCCATCCCGCGTTCTACGGCAGCTACGACTGGCACTCGTGCGTGCACATGCACTGGCTGCTGGCCCGCGTGCGGCGCCTGTTGCCGGCGCTGCCCGAACGCACGGCCATCGATACCACGTTCGACGCGCACCTTGCGCCAGCGGCCATTGCGGCGGAACGCGGCTACTTCGGGCGACCCGGCACGCAATCCTTCGAGCGTACCTATGGCTGGGCGTGGCTCCTCGCGCTCGCCGCCGAGCTGGCGCGTGACGACTCGGCACGCCGCTGGCGCGACGCGCTGGCGCCGCTCGCCGAAGTCATCGAGGAACGCTATCGCGACTTCCTGCCGCGCGCGCGGTTTCCGATCCGCTATGGCGTCCATTCGAACAGCGCATTAGGTCTCGTCCTCGCGCTCGATTACGCCGAGGTGACGGGCCACGCCGACTTCGCCGATCGGCTGCGCGCGAAGGCGCGCGCCTGGTACGGGGGTGACACCGACCTGCCCGTCGCGTGGGAGCCGTCCGGCGCCGATTTCCTCTCGCCGGCGCTGATCGAGGCGCACTTGATGCACCGCGTGCTGCCGGCTGGCGACTTCGCGTCCTGGCTGACGCAAGCGCTACCGGGGCTCGCGCGCGGATTGCCGCCCGCGCTGTTTCACCCGGTGGAGGTGAGCGATCGCACCGATCCCCAGATCGTGCATCTCGACGGGCTCAATCTCTCCCGCGCATGGTGCTTCGATGCCATCGCGGAGGCGCTCGGTGATGGCGATGCGCGCACGCCGCAGCTGCGCGATGCCGCGGTCGAGCATCGCGCCGCGGGCCTCGTGGGCCTCGGCAGCGGGGACTATTTCGGCGAGCACTGGCTCGCGACATTCGCGCTGCTGGCGCTCACCGGCGGACCGGCGCGCTAAACTCGCCCGTCATGCTGGAACTCCTGGTTGGAATCTGCGCCGTCGCCGTGATCGCGGCGCTCGTGCTCGGCATCGCGAGCTTCACCCGGCTGTCGACCCTCGCGCACTCGACCGCGCAGCAGGAGCGCGATACGCGTCAGGACCTCGCGCTCGCGCGCCGCGAGCAGACCGAGGCTTCCGCGGTGCTGCGGCGCGAACTGGGCGAGCGGCTCGCGCAGCTCACGCAATCGAACGAGCAGCGGCTCGAAGCGATCCGCACGACCGTGGAGCAGCGTCTCGACGTGCTGCGCAACGAGAGCGCGCGCAAGCTGGACGAGATGCGAGCGACCGTCGACGAGAAGCTGCAGGCGACGCTCGATCAGCGCCTCGGCGAATCGTTCAAGCTGGTGTCGGAGCGCCTCGAGCAGGTGCACAAGGGCCTCGGCGAGATGCAGACGCTGGCGGTCGGCGTTGGCGACCTGAAGCGCGTGCTGACCAACGTGAAGACGCGCGGCACCTGGGGCGAGGTTCAGCTCGGCGCGCTGCTCTCGGATGTGCTCACGCCACAGCAGTTCGCTACCAACGTCGAGACCGTGCCGGGAACCGGCAAGCGCGTCGAGTACGCCATTCGCCTGCCCGGGCGCGGCGACGACGGCGTGCCATGCTGGCTTCCCATCGACGCCAAGTTCCCGCTGGAGCATTGGCAGCGGCTGCACGACGCGCTGGAGCGCGCCGACGTGGCGGTCGCCGAGGAGGCCCGCAAGGGCCTGGCCGACTTCCTGCGCCAGCAGGCGAAGACCATTCGCGCGCTCTACGTCGCGCCTCCGCACACCACCGACTTCGCGGTGCTGTTCCTGCCGCTCGAAAGCCTCTACGCCGAGATGATGGCGCGTCCGGGGCTCGCCGATCAGCTCCAGCGCGATTACCGCGTCATGCTCACGGGGCCGAACAACTTCCTGGCGCTGCTGAACATCGTGCAGATGGGCTTTCGCACGCTCGCGATCGAGCAGCGGTCGAGCGAGGTGTGGCGCACGCTCGGCGCGGTCAAGACCGAGTTCGCGAAGTTCAGCGACGTGCTCGCCAAGATCAAGGAGCGTCTAGACCGCGCGAGCCAGGAGCTCGAGAACGCCGGGGTGCGGCGGCGCGTGCTGGAGCGTCATCTGCGCACGGTGGATGCGCTGCCGGAGCCCGAGGCGACGAAGCTGCTCGGCCCCGAGCTCAACCTCGACCTCGACCTGGACGCGCGCTCCGAGGAAAAGTAGCGTCATGTTCGACGCGCTCCGCCGCTGGCGCGAGCAGCGCGTGCTGCGCGCCTCGTCGCTGCCCGACGCGCTGTGGCGCGAGGCGCTCGACGCGCTTCCGTTTCTCGCGATCCACACCGAGGCGGAGCTCGCGCGGCTGCGCGACAAGGTCGTCCTCTTCCTGAACGGCAAGGGCATCGTGGGCGCCGGCGGGCACGAGGTGACGCCGCTCGAGCGGACGATCATCGCGCTGCAGGCGTGCGTGCTGATACTCGAGCTCGACTTCACGCTGTACGACGACTTCGAGAACGTCATCGTCTATCCCGGCGAATTCGTGCCGGGCTGGGAATGGGAGGACGAAGCGGGCGTGGTCCATCGCAACGACGACGCGCTCGCCGGCGAAGCGATGCCGGGCGGACCGGTGGTGCTGTCCTGGCCCGACGTCGCGGCCTCCGCCGACTGGGACGCGGCGGGCATGAACCTCGTCATCCACGAGTTCGCGCACAAGCTCGACATGCGCAACGGCGACGCGAACGGCTGTCCGCCGTTGCCGCGCGACATGCCGGCGAAGGAGTGGAAGGCCACGCTGAACGCCGCGTTCGAGCATTTCGCGCGGCGCGTCGAGCGGGGCGAGGACACGGCGATCGATCCCTACGCTGCCGAAAGCCCGGCCGAGTTCTTCGCCGTGCTGTCCGAGGTGTTCTTCGCCGATCCGACGCTGCTGCGCGAGCAGTATCCCGGCGTTTACGCGCAGCTCGCGAAGTTCTATCGCCAGGATCCCGCCGCGCGCGCGGCTAACTCTGCTCGGACCTGAAGACTACAAAAGGATATATCCGCAGTTATATCGCAGCCCGGGACGGCCGTTCGTAGAATCAACGTGCTCGCGCTTGGCGTGCCGGGAACGGTCGCCGCCGAGGAAGTTGCTCGCAATCGCGGTCCCACCGGAGGACACGTGAGCGACTTACAGCCGTGGCCGGAAGTGGATCCCGGGCCGGGGGAATTCATCGCACTGGCCGCCGCCCGCTGTGTGTTGGCGGCAAGCGCCATCGTCATTCTTCTACTGGCCCCCGAAGAGCCGGCACGCCACGCGACGCTGACTTATGCGTCACTGATCGTCTATGTCGTTTATAGCGCCGCCATCCTGGTCGTCCTGTACCTGGCGCCTTCTCAGGCATTCCTGCGAGTCATCCCGTGGGCTGACGTGGTTTTCGCGGGGTATCTCGTCGCGCTGACCGACGCCACGAACAGCGTGTTCTTCTTCTTTTTCTTCTTCCCGATACTCACCGCCGCGTTCGATAAAGGTTTTCGCACTGCGCTCGCCGTGACGTGGTCCGCCGTGGGCGTGTTCGTTCTGGCATGCCTGATCGCGACGCCCTATGACCAATCGCAGGAGATCGATCGGGTGCTCATTCGCCCGTGCGCGCTGCTCGTGATCGGGCTACTGATCTCTCATCTCGGTGAAAGACAGCTTTCCTTGCGCGGGCGACTAGGCTTCCTGACGGCGCTTGGCGCGCCGGGCAACCCGCGCGTCGGCGCGCGCACGCTGATCGAAGTCAAGCTGGCGGCGCTGTGCCGGTTCTTCGATGCCGAGGAAGGATTCCTGGCGCTCGCGTACAACGGTAAGAGCAAGACGCATCTTTTCCATCATTCGGTGAACGCCGCATTGCCCGTCGCCCGGCGCACCGTCACGACCTCCGAGGCGACGGTTCGCCGATTCATCGGCATAGAGCAGCCGTACTCGATCCACCCGGAACCGCCAAGCCGACGGGCCATCCAGCGACTGACGTCCCTGTTGCGGCTACGTGCTCAACCCGCCGGACATGAATCCTCTACCGACGCCTTGGCCAACCTGCTCGAAGCGGGATGCATCATCACAGCCGCTTACCAGCAGGGCGAGCACACCCATGGTCGACTGGTGCTCGCTCGGCACAAGGCCCACTTCACCAGCGGCGATGCGCGTTTTCTGCGCGAGTGCGGCACCGCGCTCGCCAATGTCGTGGCCGCGGCTTCGTTGACGGAGGAGCTTGTCGGCCACGCCGCCGAGTTCGAGCGCTTCAACATTTCGCGCGATCTGCACGACACGACAATCCAGCCGTTCATCGGGCTGCGTATGGCGGCACACAGCATGGCACTCGAATTTCGTGACGAGGAACGCGCGTTTGCTCGCTTCCGCCAGCTCGTCGAGCTTGCCGATCAGGCGATCGAGGACCTTCGGCGCTACACCCGGGGATTGCGAGAGGGAGGTGGCGGAAGCCAGGAGTCGCTGCGGCGCGCGCTGCGACGGCAGGCATCGCATCTGAAGCGGTTCTACGACGTGGACGTGCATGTCGACGTGAATGATGACGCCACGCTCGAAGGACATCTCGTCGAAACCGTGTTCCACATTGCGTGCGAGGGCCTGAACAATGTCGTGCGCCATACGCGCTCGCGGTTCGCCCGGGTCGTGGTGCGCTCTGAGCACGGTAACCTCGTCATCGAAATCTGCAATCGACTCCCCCAAGGCATGCCTGTGCCGAACGCCTTCGCGCCGCGGTCCATCGGCGAGCGCGTCGCGGCGCTCGCCGGCACGACGCAGGTCGAGCCCGCGCGCTCGGGTTACACGGTGGTCAGATGCAGCATTCCTCTGGACGATCGGCGGTGACGACGCCCGGCGCGCGTGAGCCCATCGGCATACTTCTGGTCGATGATCAGCGCACCGTCCTGCGCGGACTCGAGCTGCTTGTGGAGTCGGCACGGCCTGTCATGCGCGTCGTCGGCACCGCGTCGACGGCCGCGGAAGCACTCCATGTGTGCGTGGGCATGCGCACCGATGTTGCCCTGGTCGATTTGGATCTCGGCATGACGCACGGGAATGACCTCATTCCCGAGCTCCTGCGCCTTGGTGCTCGCAGGGTGCTCGTGCTGACGGGCTTGGGCGACGTGCAGGCGCATCTCGAAGCCATCATCGCCGGCGCACAGGGCGTCGTGCACAAGGAAGCGGCGCCCGAAATGCTGTTGAAGGCGATCGCAAAGGTGCACGCCGGCGAGCTATGGCTCGATCGCGTCGCAACCTACCAACTGGTCGGCATGCTGAGACGCCGGGTTGCCATATCGCGCGTCTTGCGCACGGACCGGCGCGTGTCGAATCTCACCAGGCGCGAGCGCGAGATCATCGTCGCCGTTTGCTCGCACGCGGGCTCTCCTGCCAAGGCGATCGCGGCGATGCTCGATATCACCGAGCATACGCTGCGCAACCACCTGACATCCATCTACGAGAAGCTCGGTGTTGCGACCCGACTCGAGCTGTTCGAGTTCGCGCAGAGAAACGCGATCGCGTCGAACACTGAGTAGCGTTTTTGCACGCGCGTGGCCTCGGCGTCCGGAGCAGGACGTTTCTCCTACGCCCGGCCCGAGCTACATCCCATACCGCGGCGACGATACCGCTGGTACTGTCGACCTCGCCGCAGCAAGTACCGGCGAGAACGAGCACGACGCGCCAGAACGCGCCGCACGAGCGCAAGTGAATATTCACCAAGATCACTGCGCATATTCGGTCGGTCGGTTGTCGTTTGAGGGCGTACACGTTAATTGATAGGTGCCGGGGCTCGAAAGGACCGCGACATGGCAAGACCGGTACCGTGGAGGGCGCAGTTTCGCGTCGTGCGACAAGATGGCCAAGCAGGCGCCGCGCAGCCTGCCGCAGGCGAGCGAAAATGACTTCAGTTGCTGGCGCTGGTGAACTTCGTCTGCAGACCGACGCGCGCGACGAAGCATCCATCGGCGACAAGCACGTCGGTACCGTCGCACGGCGGACGGCCCACGAGGCCGCCGGCCCCCGCATCGCCGGGCGCCGGAACGGCGGCAACGCCGAGGTTCGAGCGGAACGTGCTCGTCTCGTTCGAGACCTGCATGACGGGATCCTGCAAGCGCTCTGCGGCGCGACGCTTCAACTCGAACTCATTGCGGGGCTCATCGACACCCACCCATGGGTGGCCAAGCAGCGGTTGCGCAAAATTCGGCAGGTCCTCACCGAAGAACAGCGCGAGCTTCGCAAGTGGGTGGACGACGTGCGTCCCGTGGACGACCACGTCAAGACCTCGATCGTCGACCTGAAAGAGCTATTACGCCGGCTGTGTCGCCGGGTCGAGCACCAATACGGCCTCACGGCCGAGTTGTGGGCGCCCGCGTCCGGCACGTTGTCGCCGGGCCTCGCCGGACACGTTTGTCATATCGTTCAAGAGGGTCTGACCAACGTGGGCAGGCACGCTCTCGCCAAGACTGTCCGCGTCGACCTCCAGATCGATGCCCGGTGGGTGCGGATCGTCATTCGCGACGACGGCATCGGATTTCCGTTCCAAGGCGCGTTCGACCTTGCCGAACTTGTCCGCGAGGATATCGGGCCGCGCTCCCTGAAGGAGCGCGTCGTGTCGCTTGGCGGCAGCCTGCTCCTCACATCCGAGCTGACGGGTTCGGGCCTCGATATCACTCTGCCGACCGCGTGCATGTGAGCCGGACTCGACATGGTGCGTCGCCTGCATCGCTGGACAGCCTCGGCGCTGCATGCGTCGAGCTCATCCGCATTGTTGTGGCCGACGATCATCCCATCGTGCTCGGCGGGCTCGAACAGCTTTTCGCATCCGAGTCCGATTTTCGGGTCGTCGGCACCGCCAGCACCGGCCGCGAGGCGCTGGCCGCAGTCCGCCAGCACGAGCCCGACGTGCTCGTGCTCGACCTGCGCATGCCGGACCAGGACGGCATCGACGTGCTGCGCGAGCTCGGGAACGAGCACGCGGTTACCCGAGTCGTGGTGCTGACGGCGTCCGAGTCCGATCAAGTTCTGGAGGCCATTCGCATGGGCGTGCACGGCGTGGTTCTGAAGGACATGGCCATGGAACTGCTCGTGCGCTGCGTTCGCGAAGTCAACACGGGCAATAAGTGGATCGAGAAGGCGCTGGCCACCCGCGCTCTGGATCGATTGCTCATCCGGCGCGCCGGCGACCTCGGTGGCCCGGCCGCATTGACGGCCCGCGAACTCGAAGTGGCTCGTCTGAGCTCGACGGGCTTTTCGAACAAGACGGTTGCGATGAAGCTTTGCATCACCGAGGGGACCGTCAAGCTGCACCTGCATCACATCTATGAAAAGCTCGGATTGGAAGGACGCATGGCGCTTTCCCAGTACATGCGCAACAAGGGGATCGTGTGATGAACGATCGGTCGCTGGTTCGCAGAGTGCGGTGCCGCCTCGAAATGTGCGCTGCAGTGATCGTCGCGTTGTCGTTTGCCGCGCAGAGCTTCGCCCAGCCTGGTGCAGCCGCGGCGCTGCCTGCGACGGTCGCTGCGGAGAGCGCGTCGGGTTATCGCGTGGGTCCGGAAGACGTGCTCGAGATCTCGGTGTGGAAGGAGGACAACCTCAAGAAAGAGGTGCTCGTGCGGCCGGATGGCGGCATCTCGTTCCCGCTCGCCGGGGATCTGCACGCCGCGGGCAAGACGGCGCAGGAGATCAGGGACGAGATCACCCAGCGTCTCGGCAAGTTCATTTCCGATCCCGTGGTATCGGTTTCCGTGCTCAAGATCGCGAGCAAGATCTACGTGATCGGCCGGGTGAACAAGCCGGGTGAGTTCCTGCCGGGGCGTTACGTCGACGTCCTCCAGGGATTGAGCATGGCAGGAGGCCTCACGCCGTTCGCGGCCGAAAACGACATCAAGGTACTGCGAAAGGAGAACGGACGCGAGCTGACATTCCCGTTCCGGTATTCGGAGGTGAAGCGGGGCATCAATCTGGAGCAGAACATCACACTGAAGGGCGGCGACGTGGTGGTGGTTCCCTGAGGGAGCCGGTAATGGCCATTCCGGCTCGGAAAGCACGCGCTTGCGTAGGGCTCTATGTCATGTGCACGGTCTTCACCGCGAATTCGTCCCGAGCCGCCGAATGGTCGGCTCTTCCGTCGGTCGCCGTCCGGACCGAATACGACGACAACATACGGCTCACTACCGCCCCGCACCCCACCGTATGGGGAATCATCGTGTCGCCGCTGGTCAATTTCAGCGCCGATACCGAGACGCTGAAGGTGACCGGCGGACTTGGAGTCAACGTCAATCGCTATTTCGGGGAGGAGGGCCTAGACACGGTGGACTACCTCCTGACACTTCGGTCGCGCTACGAGGGTGAGCGGGATCTGCTGGCCCTCAACGTGGACGCCATTCGCGACTCGACTCTGGTGAGCGAGCTGCTCGAAACCGGCGTGGTCGAGGAACGCAGGCAACGGAACCGGCTCAGCGTGAACCCGTCGTGGACGCGGGCGCTGAGCGAGGTCATTACGTTGACCGCCAATTACGCCTACAGCAGCGTCAACTACGCCGACACGGCGGGCACGAACCTCATCGACTACACCGACCAGAATGCCAGCATTGGCGCGACATGGAAGCTCAGCGAGTATGACCTCGCGAACGTCACAGGCTACTACGACCGCTACGAGACGCGGCCGGCGCAGCTGAAGGCGGACACTTACGGTATTCAGGCAGCCTATGAGCGCGACTTCTCCGAAACGTTGCATGCCGCGCTATCACTCGGTGTCCGACAGACGCATAGCACGCTGACGTCCCAAGGGCTAGTCTGCGAGGGCACCCTCGTCTTCGGCTTTTGCTTCGGCAGTGTGGCGGCGATCACGCTCTCCGAAACCGAGCGCTCGACAGGCTATACGGCTCTCGCGAGCGTAGAACAGAGATGGCAGACGGATCGGCTTGTCGGCAGCGTCAGCAGGCAGCTCAACCCGACGGGGATCGGAGCGCTCGCCGAAACGGACCGTCTCTTGGTGCGGTGGACGAGGCAGTGGTCGGAAACCGTCACTTCCTCGCTCGAGGGCTCCGTATACCGCACGCGCTACGTGGGCAACGCTGTCGCCACGAGCAACAGTAATTTCTACAGGATCCAGCCCACCCTCAGCTGGCGTGTGAGCGAAGGATGGACTCTGACCGGCGGATACAGCTACAGCCTCGTGAAGTACGACCAAACGTCCGCGACGGCGAGGGCCAACGTGGCGTACCTCATCGCGTCGTACACCTGGCCGAAGTTCAGCATTTCACGATAGGCGAAATCCGGGAACCACGATGCAAACAGAATCGAGCGCCATCGGGCAACCGATGTTCGACGCGGGCAACGCGGCCTACCGCCCCAACGGCGGAGTGAAGGACATCGGCGAATATCTCGACACGTTCCGGCGGCGCAAATTGCCGATGCTGTGGACGATGACGACGCTTTTTCTGCTCGTGGCCGCCGTGGTGCTGCTGTGGCCGTCGAGCTATCGGTCGACCGCGACGATCCTGATCGAGGAGCAGGAGATACCGCCTGACCTCGTGAGATCGACTGTTTCGAGCTACGCCGATCAGCGCATTCAGGTGATAAGCCAGCAGGTCATGACGCGGGCCAACCTGATGCAGATCATCGACAAGTACAAGCTCTACGACAGCTACCGCGCCAATCACACCAACGAGGACGTGCTCGATCGATTGCGGAAGGACATCCGGCTCGACATCCTGAAGGCCGATGTGATCGACCAGCGCAGCGGCGCGAAGACCACCGCAACGATCGCGTTCACGTTGTCGTACGACGGCGAGTCGCCGGGGGTGGCGCAGCAGGTCGCGAATGAACTCGTTTCGTTATATTTGAACGAGAACCTCAAGAACCGGCAGCAGCAGAGTGCGGAAACCGCGACGTTCCTTTCCGACGAAGCCGTCAAGCTGAAGGACCATATCTCGGACATCGAAAAGCAGCTCGCCGCATTCAAGGCACGTAACGTCGGGCGCCTGCCCGAACTCGCGCCGCTCAACATGCAGCTACGCGATCGAACCGAGAACGAGCTCAAGGACGTGGACCGGGAATTGCTGTCGTTGAACGATCGCAACTTCTACCTGGAGAGCCAGCTCGCGCAACTCAAACCGAACACGCCGCTGATTTCGACGACGGGAGAGCGGGTGCTCGATTCCACGGAGCGCCTGAAGACGCTGCAGGCCCAATATGCAAGCCTGTCGGGCGTCTATTCGGCCGACCATCCCGACATCGTCAAGATGCGGCGTGAGATCGACGCGCTCCAGAAGGAGACGAGCCGCAGCGACGGCTCCTCCGAGACGGCCAAGCGGTTGACCGGCCTGCGCGCCGAACTGGCAGCGCTCCGCGATCGATATTCCGACGATCATCCCGATGTCGTGAAGCTCAAGAAGGCTATCGCCGCGCTCGAAGCGAGCCAGACCGCTGCCGCGGGCAAGACGGCGGAGGCCAAGCCGGAGAATCCGGCATACATCGCGCTGCAGGCGCAGCTCGAATCCAACCAGAGCGCAGTGAAGAGCTTCAAGGCGAAGCAGGCCGAACTGCGGTCCAAGGTCGCGTTCTACGAGCGCGCGCTCGTGGAGACGCCGCAAATTGAGCGGGAATACATGGATCTGACCCGGGATCGCGATGCGTCCGTCGCGCGATACCAGGAGATCAAGTCCAAACAGATGCAGGCGCAGATCAGCCAGCAGCTCGAGAAGGATCGCAAGGGCGAGCGCTTTTCGTTGATCGATCCTCCGCAGCTACCCGAGCAGCCGAGCAGTCCGAACCGCCCGCTGATACTCGCGCTTGGCATGGTCCTGTCGATGGGTGGCGGCCTCGCCTCCGGCGCATTGGCCGAAAGCCTCGATCATTCGGTACGCGGATCGAAGGCGCTTGCCGGTCTGGCGGCGGTTCCGGTGCTCGCCGTGATCCCATACATGGAGACGCAGCGGGACAAGCAGCGTCGTCGTCGGATCCGCGCCGTCGTCGCCCTCATTGCATTGCTGCTCGCCGTGCTGGCGCTGACCCTCGTCCACTACTTCGTGATCCCGCTCGACGTTCTCTGGTTCCGGTTCCTGCGCAAGATCGACGTCGTCCTCCCCGGCATGTCCGACGCCGGTCCCGACCTCATCCAACTGGCTGCGTGGATTTCATGGATCGCATAAGCAGAGCGTTGCAGAGAGCGCGGCAGCAGCGCGGCGGCACGGAAGCCCGCTTCGGCGGTCTCTCCGCAGACGCCGGCGTCGACATGCAGGCGACCACACCGGTCAAGAGTGGGTACACCCGCACGCGCGTGATTGATGTCGATCGGGAGACGCTTGCGCGGCATCGCGTTGTCAGCGCGTACGACAGCTGCATGTTCACCGACGCCTTCAAGATCCTATCCATCCAGGTATCACACATACTCCAGTCCAACGGATGGAACACGATCGCCGTGACGAGTGCCAACGAGCACGAGGGCAAGACTCTGGTGGCGGTCAACCTGGCGATCAGCCTCGCCATGGAATTCAGGCAGACGGCTGTTCTGGTGGACGCGGACCTGCGCCGGCCGAGCGTCAGGCAGGCGTTCGGCCTCGAGCGCGGCGCGGGATTGAGCGATCACCTCGTCTCACACGTCCCCGTCGAAGACTTGCTCGTCAACCCGGGCATCCAGGGCCTCGTCGTCCTGCCGGGAGGAAGACCGCTGCCCGATTCGTCCGCGCTCATGGCATGTCCCCAGATGACGCGACTGGTAGACGACCTCAAGACGCGGTATCGCTCCAGAATCGTCGTGTTCGACTTGCCACCGCTCCTCCGCGCAGCGGACGTCATCGCTTTCGCGCCCAACATCGAGGCCGCTGTGCTGGTGGTGGCAGAAGGCGAGACAGCCGGCGAGGATGTGACTCGCTGCACCGAGCTGCTCGGTGAAACGCGGCTGATCGGCACGGTGCTCAACAAGTCTTTGGAATTGCGGCTGCCAGCAGACAAGGAATACCGGATGATTGATCCGCCCGCCGGCTGGCGAAGCGGCAGGAGCGCCTAAGTGTACGAGAGCTTCTACGGATTTCGGGAAAAGCCGTTCTCGATCATTCCGGATCCGAGCTTTCTCTACTTCAGTCGCAAGCACAGCTTGGCGCTGGATCTGCTCGAATACGGATTGATGAACCAGGCCGGGTTCAACGTGATCACCGGTGAGATCGGGACCGGCAAGACGACGTTGATTCGCTACGTGCTGAACCGCGTCGACCGTGACGTCTCGGTCGGCCTGATCTCCAATACCCACCGTGCCTTCGGGGATCTGCTGCGCTGGATTCTTTTCGCATTCAAGCTCGAGCACCGCGGCAAGGAAAAGGTGGAGATGTACCAGGACTTCGTCGAATTCCTGATCGAGCAATATGCGCAGAACAAGCGCACGCTGCTGATCGTCGACGAGGCGCAGAACATGGCCGCCGAGACGCTCGAAGAGTTGCGCATGCTGTCCAACATCAATGCGGACAAGGACCACGTTCTGCAGGTAGTCCTCGTGGGACAGGCCGGCTTGCGCGACACGCTCAGACAGCCGGAGCTTCAGCAGTTCGCCCAGCGGATCGCCGTGGATTATCACCTGGAGCCGCTCGACCGCGATGAGACGGTCGCGTACATCCATCACCGCATCAAGATCGCGGGCGGCGATGGAAGGCGCCTGTTCGATGGTGATGCCTGCGGCGCAGTCTTCGACCACACCGGGGGAGTTCCGCGCCTCATAAACCTTGTTTGCGACACGGCGCTGGTCTACGGGTTCGCCGAGCAGAAGGCGCGCATCGATGCCGCCACGGTGAACGATGTGGCACGCGACAAACAGAAGGGCGGAATACTGCCGCTCCGCGAAGCACACGCGGCGCCGGCGATCCTGAGAGGTATCGCGTAGCGAGGGTAGCGTTCGCGCTGCTGACGCGGTTCGTCAGAACACAATGAAGCAGATCCTACAGAGCCTCTCGACCGGCGAATCGAGCGTGCACGAGATCCCGTGTCCGGCGCCTCGCGCCGGACATTTGTTGATCCGCACGACGGCCAGCCTGGTGTCGGCTGGTACGGAGCGAATGCTGGTCGAGTTCGGCAAGGCAAGCCTCCTCGACAAGGCGCGCCAGCAGCCGGACAAGGTCCGTATGGCGCTGGAGAAGGTGGCGACGGATGGCCTTCTTCCAACTGTGGAAGCAATCCGCGACAAGCTCGAGCGGCCCATTCCGATGGGCTACTGCAATGTCGGCGTGGTCGTCGAAGTCGGCGCCGGCGTCACGGGATTCGCCGTCGGCGACCGAGTTGCATCGAATGGCGGGCATGCCGAAATCGTGTGCGTGCCCAAGAATCTGTGCGCGCGGATACCACGGGAAGTCAGCGACGAGGCGGCGTCGTTCACGGTCATTGGCGCGATTGCATTGCAGGGCATTCGTCTCGCCGGGCCGACGCTGGGCGAGAAGGTTGCCGTGATCGGACTCGGTCTGATCGGACTGGTCACCGTGCAGCTCCTGCGCGCCCAGGGCTGCGACGTACTCGGAATCGACGTTGACCCGGAGCGCGTCGATCTGGCTCGCTCGTGCGGTGCCGGTTCCGTCGTCCTCGCAGATGGAGAAGACCCGGTCGCGGCGGCGAGACCTTTCGCGCGCGACCGTGGCGTCGATGCGGTGATAATCACTGCATCGACCCGCAGCAGCGAGCCGGTTCATCAGGCAGCACAGATGTGCAGAAAGCGCGGGCGCATCGTTCTGGTCGGTGTGGCGGGTCTCGAGCTTCGCCGAGCGGACTTCTATGAGAAAGAGCTCTCTTTCCAGGTGTCGTGCTCGTACGGCCCAGGTCGTTACGACGCGCGATACGAGGAGGGCGGGCACGACTACCCCGTGGGGTTCGTTCGGTGGACCGAGCAGCGCAATTTCGAGGCCGTGCTCGACATGCTGGCGGCTGGGCGGATCGACACCGCACGGCTGGTGTCGCATCGCTTTCCTTTCGAGTCGGTGAGCGCCGCCTACGAACTCATTCAGCAAGGCACGCGGTCGCTCGGAATCGTGCTCAGTTATCCCGATGACCGCACCCGGGCCACATCCGAGCTCCGAAATCCCGTCGTCCGATTGACGCCTCGCAAGGTCGACACGCCTCGGACAGGCGCGGCCGTCGTTGGCGTGCTCGGTGCTGGCAACTACGCCACGCGCACGCTCATTCCGGCGCTCGCCAAGACCGGTGCGACCCTCAAGACCGTTGCGTCCCTCGCCGGCGTGACGGCGGCGTACGCCGGGCGCAAGTACGGGTTCGAGGAGAGCTCCACGGATGCTGCTGCACTTCTGCGCGACCCCGACATCAACATCGCCGTGATCGCGACGCGTCACGACAGCCACGCGGATTACGTGTGCAGCGCGTTACGGTCGGGCAAGCACGTGTTCGTGGAAAAGCCGCTTTGCATCGCGCACGAGCAGCTGGCTCAGATCGAAGCTGTCGTCGCCGGGATGGATCACTGCCCGCTTCTCATGGTCGGCTTCAACCGCCGCTTCTCCCCGCTGATTGCCAGGATCCGACAGCTGCTGTGCGCGGTCACGGAGCCGAAGTCTTTCGTCATGACCGTGAATGCCGGAGCCGTCGCGCCGGGGCATTGGACGCAGAACGGGGCCGTCGGCGGAGGACGCATCGTAGGCGAGGCCTGCCATTTCGTTGATCTGTTGCGCTTTCTCGCCGGGGCGCCGATCTCGTCGGTACACGCGACCGGGCTGGGCTCCGCGATCGCTACACCGGCTACGCCGGACGTCGCCGCGATCACGCTCGGCTTTGCCGACGGCTCCTTTGGGGTGATTCATTACCTTGCGAACGGGCATGGCTCCTTTCCAAAGGAACGCCTCGAGGTGTTCTGTGGCGGCCGCATCCTTCAAGTCGACAATTTTCGCGTGCTGCGAGGCTATGGTTGGACCGGCTTTCGCAAGATGGCTCTCTGGCGACAGGACAAGGGAAACGACGCCTGCGCAGCGGCGTTCGTCGAAGCGGTGATGCGCGGCAAGGCCTCGCCCATACCGATAGACGAGGTGATCGAAGTCGCGCGCGTGACGCTCGACATCGCGGATCGACTGGGGTGAGGTAATGGCCGTTCACGCCGACCGGCTGCTTCTTTACGCGAGAACGCTGTCCAACCTGCGTCCTTCACAGATCGTCTATCTCGCGCGGCGGCGCGTGATCGCATGGCCCGCATTTCTCCCTGCGCGTCAGGCCGCCGAGGCCAGAACAGATTTCGAGCTGCAGCGCGGGATCGAGCGGCGCTCGCCAACTATCGATGAGCGCGAGCTGCGGTTCCTCAACGTAGCCAAGTCCTTCGATCCAGACCGGTTCGACTGGACGAGCGCGGACATGACGCGCCTATGGCG
>Ga0157369_10001194_pt1 | contig 32366 bp, 33 predicted proteins | sample C25metaG_FD_113461 | JGI IMG/M metagenome (GOLD analysis project Ga0157369, IMG submission 113461) | Corn rhizosphere microbial communities from Kellogg Biological Station, Michigan, USA - C2-5 metaG | ecosystem: Host-associated > Plants > Roots > Rhizosphere > Soil | place: USA: Michigan... | reverse complement strand
TCGCGAAATTGATGCGGCTCGCGGGTGTCGATCATATCCATGCCGGCACGGTAGTCGGCAAGCTCGAAGGCGATCCGAACACCACGCGCGGCTACTACGACGTCTGCCGCGAGGACTTCAATCCGACCAAGCTCGAGCACGGCATCTTCTTCGACCAGCATTGGGCGAGCCTCAACAAGCTGATGCCGGTCGCTTCCGGCGGCATTCACGCCGGCCAGATGCATCAGCTGCTCGATCTCCTCGGCGAGGACGTGGTGCTGCAATTCGGCGGCGGCACCATCGGTCATCCCCGCGGCATCCAGGCCGGCGCGACCGCCAATCGCGTGGCGCTGGAAGCGATGATCCTCGCCCGCAACGAGGGCCGCGATTACGTGCATGAAGGCCCGGAGATCCTCGCCAAGGCCGCGCTCTCCTGCACGCCGCTGCGCGAGGCGCTCGAGGTCTGGAAGGACGTCACCTTTAACTACGAGTCCACCGACTCGCCCGACTTCATCCCCACCCCCAGCATGGCGACATGAGAGGTTTATCATGCGTATCACCCAGGGCTGCTTTTCCTTCCTTCCCGACCTCACCGACGATCAGATCACGCGGCAGATCCAATACTGCCTCGAGAAAGCCTGGGCCGTGAACATCGAGTTCACCGACGACCCGCATCCCCGCAACTCCTATTGGGAGATGTGGGGGCTGCCGATGTTCGACCTGCGTGATGCGGCCGGCATCATGAAGGAGCTCGACGACTGCCGGCGCGTCTATGGCGATCGCTACATCCGCATCTCGGCCTTCGATTCCTCGCACGGCTGGGAGTCGGTGCGGCTGTCATTCATCGTGAACCGGCCGAAGGAGGAGCCCGGCTTCCGGCTCGACCGGCAGGAGGTGGTCGGCCGCAACATGCGCTACACCACGCGCGCCTATGCCGCCGATCGGCCGGAAGGTGAGCGTTACCAGAACTGAGAGGAGCTGCGATCATGGCTCACCCCAATCTCCAGGCCGTGGCGCACGAGGGGGACGGCGGTCCCGCCCCCTCCTCCGTCGACCTGCGGCGTGAATTCGATGCCGTCGAGATCGCGCCGATCCTGGCGCAGCTCGACAAGGAGCTTGTCGGCCTCGTTCCGGTGAAGACCCGGATTCGGGAGATCGCCTCGCTCCTGCTCGTCGAGCGCATCCGTCGCAAGATGTCGCTCGCCAATACCTATCCGACCCTGCACATGTCGTTCACCGGAAATCCCGGCACCGGCAAGACCACGGTGGCGCTCCGCATCGCCGATATCCTGCACCGGCTCGGCTTCGTCCGCCGCGGCCACGTCATCAGCGTCACACGCGACGATCTCGTCGGCCAATACATCGGTCACACCGCGCCGAAGACCAAGGAGATCCTGAAGAAAGCGATGGGCGGCGTGCTGTTCATCGACGAGGCCTATTACCTCTATCGCCCCGAGAACGAACGCGACTATGGACAGGAGGCGATCGAGATCCTGCTCCAGGTGATGGAGGCCCAGCGCGAGGATCTCGTCGTGGTGCTGGCCGGCTATCGCGATCGCATGGAGCGGTTCTTCCAGAGCAATCCGGGATTTCGCTCCCGCATCGCCCACCACATCGATTTCCCGGACTATTCCGACGACGAGCTGCTCGCGATCTCCGAGCTGATGCTGGCCGAACAGAACTACCGGTTTTCGTCGGAGGCGCGCGATGCGTTCGTCCGCTATATCGCGCTGCGCAAGGCGCAGCCACTGTTCTCCAATGCACGCTCGATCCGCAACGCACTCGACCGCATCAGGCTCCGGCAGGCCAACCGGCTGGTCTCGAACCTCGACCGTGTTCTCACCGGCGAGGACCTGATGGCGATCGAGGCAGACGACGTGCTTACGAGCCGGGTTTTCTCGGGAGGGTCGGACGCTCCGATGGCACCAGCATGAACATCGCATTGTCACCGTCAGTCTTGCAGCCCACCAGCCTCAAGGAGCGCATCGCGCGCGCCGACGCTCTCATTTTCGATGTCGACGGCACGCTGGCGGAAACCGAGGGCATTCACCGCCGCGCCTTCAATGCCGCCTTCCTCGAATGCGGCGTAGAATGGTATTGGGACCGCCGCACCTACAAGAAGCTGCTCCGCGTGGCCGGCGGCAAGGAGCGCCTGCGTGCCTATGCGCGGACCCGACCGCAGCCGCATCGATTGTCCGACGCGCAGCTTGCCGAGCTGCACCAGGTGAAGACGAGGCACTATACGCGCCTGATTGCCGAGCATACCTGCCGCCTGCGGCCGGGTGTCGAGACCTTCATCGATGACGCCATCGCCCGCCGCCAAACGCTTGCGATCGCGACCACGACCACCTTCAGCAATGTGGAAGATCTGTTGTCGCGCGCGCTCGGCCGCCATTGGCGCAGCCTGTTCGCAGCCGTGGTCGCGGGCGATGAGGTCGCACGCAAGAAGCCGGCGCCCGACGTCTATCTCGAGGCGCTTTCGAGGCTGGGACAATCGGCGGACGGATGCCTCGCCATCGAGGATTCAGCCAACGGCCTGAAGGCCGCCGCTTCCGCCGGCATTGCCGTGCTCATCACCAGAAGCGAATATTTCCGTGAGGACGATTTCTCCTCGGCCCTTGCGGTCGTCGATGAGCTGACGGAGGTCGCGTAACCGGAGCTGCTCAGGATGAAAGTCGGCTGGAGCCGGGCCGAAGCCTCGACTCGCGCCAGCGCCGAAAATTGACCACGGCGCCGATTGCCAGCAACGGCGCAACCGCGGCCAAAGCCAGGAGCAACGACAGCGGCTTCGGTGAGACCAGTTCCAGGACAATCCACGTGACCATCCAGAGCGTGGCCAAGGCGACAGCGAAATCGAAGCGCGAAATCCGCTTCAGGTACAAAACCGCCATGATAACGGCCGCCGGCGCGGTCGTTGCGCCAATCTGATAGACCGAAAGCTCCGGTGGCGTGATGGCGTCGATGACCATGGACGCCAGCAGCCACAGGCTGGCGAACATCACGGATACGTCGAGTTGTCGCACGGCGCGGACTCCATTGCGGCAAGTTAGCACAGGCAATGGGGGCCGTCGGTTCAAATATGCGCACCTCCGCCAACCACGAATCCCGCTCTGGCAATCCAGAACCGGAACTCTCGGATGATCGTCATCATCAGATAAAGGTAAAACTATACCTTAATCAGCAGCGCGTTCGCGACGCAGGCGCCGCGTCGATCTGCTCCCTGCTACGGGCCTTGCGCTGCAGGAACACGCCGCGCAGGTCGAACGTCCCCTTCGGCGCGATATATTCGCTGAGGCGAAAGCCCGCTTCCATGTAGAACGCGCAGACCTTGGCAACATCCGGCGCCAGGATCTGATAATGATCGAGCCGCAGCGCCGAGCCGCCGGCATGGCGCGTGAATTTGGTGATCATCCGCGGCAGCACCGGCATGGTGGCGCAGAATTCCAGCGGCGTGCCGGCCGGGTCGGTCGCATGCAGCGTGCGGCCCTGATGCGGGACGGTGGCCCACGCGGCCGGGCAGCCGTGGGCTTCGAAGAAGGCCTTGAGCGTATCAAGATCGGCGTCCATGAATACGCGGAGGCCCAGCCGCGCACAGGCGACGTCGCTTGCCTTGCGCAGCATCAGGCTGTGATGACAGGCCTCCTCGACCCCGCGGAAGTAAAGCGCGTCGTCCTCTTCCGCCGTCAGGATCAGGCCGATCACCTCCTCCTAGAACTGCCGGCTCACCGCGAGATCGCGGACGGTCAGAACCACATGGCTCGCGCGCGTGCGAAAGGACGGATTGAAATTGGTGGCGGGCAGGCCCATGCGCGATCCCATCGTTTCTCAAGCGCGGTAGAGCGTCCGCAGCGGGATATCCGGTCGCATGGCGTCTCGGTCTTCGCGGCTAAATTCTGTTGGCGTGAAGCTTTGCGGAAAAAGTCGCCGTTTGCAAGATTGAGCACCCTGCTTTGCCGATCGGGATCATCGGAAATGCATCGAGCGGGCCTAGCGGCCCCGACACCGTCAGGCCGTCAGATCTTCCGCCGGTCGCCGCTCGAAATTTCTGCCGTCATCAGCTCACCGAGGCGCAGCGCCACCCTCGCGATCGCAATCGAATAGCAGCAGGATGCGGCGGCGAACGAGGTCATCATTTCCAGGGGGGCCTCATAGGGCGCGATGAGCCAGGAGGCCGTGAAATTTCGCGCCTCGTGGCGAAGATAGCAGTCATAGTCACAATACTGCCGCTGCGTCGACACGGCTTTCAGATAGCCCGACGCGAGCGATCCGGAGCACTCAGCACAGGTCGAGCTGTCGAGCGGTGTCCTGTGATTGACCAATACGAACTTCATGACGAGGGCCGATCGCTTTCAATGAGCCCGAGTTCTTTTCAGGACCTTCTCACGAGGCCTTGGAGTGAATGTCCAGAAGCAGCATGCCGCTTTTGGACTGGAGTGCGTAGCACGCCAGTCCGCAATAACAGAGCCGCGTCCGAATGTCCCGCAGATAGCCTTCCTCGCCGATCGGTTCGGAGCAAAGTACACAGAAACTTTTCCGGAAGGGCGTCCTGCCGTTGACCAGCACAAAGTTCATGTGGCACCTCCCAGCGCGAAGCAATAAACGGTATCGGATGAGTTCGACAGACCGGGCGGGGGCGCACAGAGATGGTTTCGCCCGTCCGGATTGTCCCTGTTGTGCTCCACTTTCTGCGGCGGAATCAGAATGTATTTCCCGTCCTCCCTGCGCCTCGCGTAGATGTTGCCGTCGACATATTTGATGTCGGTCGGATAGCAGTCCGCGTTGTTGCAGCAGCTCAGCGTGGGATTGTCGGGCATATACCAGGTCGAATAGAATTTTTCGTGCAGCGCCATGTCCTGGGGCGGATGGCGGCGCGCGGCCTCGCCTTGTCCATGTTCGTGTGACGTGGCGTCCTGCGCGAGCGCGTATTGCGGCATGCCAGGGATTGCCGAGAGCCACATCAGGCAGCTCCAAAAGCGCAACGCGTATCGCCTATTCAACATACCGGCACCTCGTCCGGTGTCGTGCGCCGAGGCTTCGTTGTACGACCGTCGCCGTCTTCAGGCGGCGCGAAATCGCCATAGCCAGCGGCTGTCGTCCTCCCGGCGGCTTTTGAAATGCTCGACGCATTTTTGGGAACACAGGGCGGTGCGGCAGCGATAGTAGCGAACGAGGCCGAACTTTCCCTCGCAAAGGGCGCAGCGGGTAGCTCGGCCGTGCTGGTGGTGTTGATCGTCGTTGTTGGGCATGTCCGTCTCCTCCGGGTCTCGCGCCGGTCGCACGCCACACACAGATGGAGCGTGGCTGCGGGATCGTAGTGATCTGCCAGATCACACGGCGCGTAAGGGCACGTGGCACACAGTTTCACTCGCATGGCCGCCTCCCTGGGCAGCTAGACATGGGTGCAGTCACAGGCCAGGCGAAAATCCGATTCCGGCCTTCATCATCGCGATTGCGGGCAAGCCCTTGGGGCTCTTTCGGCCACTGCAATCGGCTATTCCCGATTGGCATGAAATCTAGGACAGCCGGATGCGTCAGCTCAATTGTACGGAAGTAATCGGGCGATATCGAAAAGGTTGAACCGGCTATACCGGGGTATGTAGCCGTGACCCTCGAGCACCAACGGACTACCGCAAGACTGCCCTGACCGGCCGCAGAGCTATTCTAACGATGTAGGCCATATCGGAAACGGACTGCCGCTTTTCTGCGCAAAATGCTCTATTCTGTCGGTGGGACGGAGGCGGTTTGCGAATGACGCCGAACCAGACCAGGAACTTTGCAGGTTCAGCCGCGCAGTTCTTCCTCGGCGGCCTTGCGCTGGCACTGGTCACGCTGATTTTCCACCAAATTCATGCCGACATCGCCACAACCGCCTTTGCCGACCTGGTCGTCATCCTGCTGTTCTCCCTGATCGGCAGCTTTGCCGCCGCGGTGTTGCTTTGCCTCTTGTCCGTCGTGGGCCTGATCCTCTTCTTCGCGCCCCCCGGCCTCAGCTTCGTGGTCGACGACCCGCGGCATATCGTCGTAGTGGCGGCCTTCTGTGTGACGGCGGTGATGGTGGCGTGGCTGATCGGAACCGTACGACGGGGAAAGGATGTCGCGCAGGAGGCCGAGGCGAAGCTCAGACGCAGCCAGGCCGAACTGCGCAACAGCGAAAGGGAATGGCGGGAAGTCTTCGAGCACAATCCGGTCATGTATTTCATGGTCGATGCGGACAGCACCGTCCGCAATGTGAACAGCTTCGGGGCCGCGCAGCTCGGCTATACGGTCGCGGAGCTGGCGGGAAGGTCCGTGCTGAACGTCTTTCTCGACGAAGACCGCGCGCTCGTGCGCAAGTGCATTGCGGAGTGTCTGGAAACGGTCGGCCAGTCGCATACCTGGGAGATCCGGAAGATCCGCAAAGACGGCTCGGTGCTCTGGGTGCGCGAGAACGCCAAGGCGATGCGGCGCGCCGACGACAGTCTTGTCGTTCTGATTGCCTGCGAAGATGTCACCGAAAGAAGGCAGACCGAACGTGCCCTGCAGCAGAGCGAGCAGCGCTTTCGCGACTATGCCGAGACCGCTTCCGACTGGCTGTGGGAGACCGGGCCGGACCACCGAGTTACGCATCTGCACGCGCACACGGTCCGCACTCCGGCGCCCGCCGCGATCGGTGAGCTGCGCTGGGAGATTGCCTCCGACTTCGAATCGGAACCGGAGAAATGGCGGGAGCACCGGAAGACCCTCGAGGCGCACCTGCCTTTCCGCGATCTGGTGTATCGCACCGACCACAGCACGGGATCTTCGATCTACGTCCGCGCCAGCGGCAAGCCGGTGTTTGACGCAAATGGGCAATTTCTCGGCTATCGCGGCGTCAGCACCGACATCACCGCCAGCATTCGCGCCGAACAGGCCGAGCGAGCGTTGCGCAGGGCCCAGGCCGAGCTTGCGCATGTGACGCGCGTGACGACCCTCGGCGAGCTGACCACCTCCATCGCACACGAAATCAATCAACCGCTTGCCGCGGTGGTTGCCAATGCGGAGGCATGCCTGAGCTGGCTCGACCGCAATCCTGCCGATCTCGACGCCGCCCGCCGCTCGGTGGAGTGGATCGTCGAAGACGGCAACCGGGCGAGCGAAGTGATCCGCCGGGTCCGCGCGCTTGCACAGAAGACCGAGATCGAGAGGATACCGCTCGACATCAACGAGGTCGCAAGCGACGTCATGGCGTTGGTGCAGCGCGAGCTTTCGAGCCACAAGGTGTCAGCGAAACTGGAGCTCGCGCCCCACCTGCCCCCGATCCTTGGCGATCGGATCCAGTTGCAGCAGGTGATCATCAACCTGGTGATCAACGCGGTCGAAGCCATGGAATCGCTTTCGGATCGGCCGCGGCTGCTCACGATCGGGTCGGGCCGGCACGAGATGGACCGGGTATTTCTCACGGTCGCCGACAACGGCATCGGAATCCCGCCAGGCGAGGCCGAGCGCATGTTCACTCCGTTCTTCACCACCAAATCCAGCGGCATGGGCATGGGTCTTTCCATCTGCCGTTCGATCGTGGAAGCTCACGAGGGACGGCTGTCGGCTTCCCGCAACGAGGACGGCGGCACCGTCTTCCAATTCGTCATGCCGGTGCACAAGGGGGACCAGGCGTGACCGAGCGACCGAAATCGCCGCCCGAGCCCATGAGCGGCAAGGAGCCAATCGGGGAATCGATCGTCTACATCATCGACGACGATCTCTCCATGCGCAGGGCGCTCATCAATCTCTTTCAGTCGGTGGGGCTTGAGGCCGAAGCATTTGGCTCGGCCTCCGAGCTCTTGAAGAACAAGCTCCCGGAGGTGGCGAGCTGCCTGGTGCTCGACATTCGCCTGCCGGGATTGAGCGGCCTCGACCTGCAGACCGAGCTCGCCAGAGCGAATATTCGCATCCCCATCATCTTCATCACCGGCCACGGCGACATCCCGATGACGGTGCGGGCCATGAAAGGAGGCGCGGTCGATTTCCTCACCAAGCCGTTTCGCGATCAGGACCTGCTCGATGCCGTGGTCGGCGCAATCGACAAGGATCGCAAGCGACGCGAATCCGACAAGACGGTTGCGAACCTGCAGACGCTGTTCCAGACCCTGAGCAGCCGCGAACGTGAAGTGCTGGGCTTCGTTGCCGCAGGCCTGATGAACAAGCAGATCGCCGCCGAGCTCGGCCTTGCCGAGATCACGGTCAAGATCTACCGCGGGCATATCATGAAGAAAATGCGGGCGAAGTCGCTCGCAGATTTGATCAGGATGACCGAGGCGCTCGAAATTCGCCCCTCCAAGCCCGCTGCTGGCTGATCCGGGCCGACAGCGTCCGCGCGGAAACGGGCCTTCGATGGCGCTTCCATCGCGCCGCGGTCCTACAAACCTAAGTATGATTTTACAATTGCAGCGCGAAAGCCCACCCTTTCCGCGGGCTGGCAGGCCTCGGCACGCCTTCCCGCTTCAGGAGGGTCGTTTTGCCCGCGTCTGCAGTCATTTCGGTCATTGACGACGACGCCTCGGTCCGGGTTGCGACCAACAATCTCCTGAGATCGCGCGGCTACATGGTACACACCTTTGCATCGGCCGAGGAATTTCTCGGCTCGCCGCATCTGGACGAGACGTCATGCGTGATTGCCGACGTGCAAATGTCGGCCATGAGCGGTCTCGATCTTTTGACGGAGATGCGAGTGAAGGGCCGCGGTTCTCCCTTCATCTTCATTACTGCCTATCCGGATGAAAACCTCCGCACGCGAGCGATGAAGGCCGGGGCCGTCTGCTTTCTGGCAAAACCCTTCGCCGTCCACAGGCTGATCGAATGTCTGGAGGCGGCGCTGGAGGCAGGCCGCAGCGAAGCCGGGACGTGAGATCGAACCCGGACCCACCGCAAATGCTGCCGAGTTCTGCCGCTCGCCCAGAGCGTCCTGCGACGCTCGACCAGCGCGTCCATGCCGTTGCGATGCAGCCAGAGTGATGCTGAAGCGAGCCGTCGCAGATCGTTTCGGTCCGAGCCGGGAGGCAACCGCCTGGCTCGCCGAAGCGCATCGGCGGCCTGCTTCTCCAGGGGTGAAAACCTGTGCTCCAATCCGATCGCGCTTGTCATGGTCATCGCACCATCTACGGCCTGTCGTCAGCCTGCGGCAGCTGGTGGAGGTCCATTCATCAACGCGCGGGCTTGCGCCAAATTCTCCAGTGCGTTGGACAGATCAGGACCGGCTCGTTGGTCCAGACATTGAACCAGATGTCGGACCTGCGCCGACATGGAAAGCTCCACGGCGCAATACCGACCTTGCTCGTCTCGCCTAGCTCCAGATCGCAATTTTCCGGTGCGAGCTGGATCGGTAGCCATTGGTTCGGAATAGAAAGCTCCCGCATATCAGCCGAGTGCCGTCACGAGGCGTGGGATGCCCATGCTGCGCGGGCGACCAACGTCGCGAAGCGTCGTTCGAAATTGACTACCTGCCTTACGGCCTCGTCTCGCTCGCTTCCGGCAGGAAGTCCCTGCGCGGTCTCCCGCAACCTGGCCAGCATTCGTGCCAGCTCGTTCAATTCAACAGTTCCGGGTACTCCAATGACGCATTGGCTCACGTTGTGGCCTCTTGGGCTGAAAATGCAGTCTCGTTTGTTGAATGCCAAGCAATGGCCGCGGCAAGAGAACGCGGCGAGTAAGGGAAGAGAATACCTCTAATTGCCAGTATCGGTGCAATTGCCGCGCAAAAGTCGGGCGCAACAGGTGATGCTCTTCTCCATGCATCATTGATAGCACGGCCGGCCTATTTTTACTTGTGTCGATTGCAAGCATCCGCTTGCGGTTTGCAGCACCGTAATTTTGCGGGAGTTCCGAAACGCGCGGCTTTTCCGGTTGCTGATTACCCGCCGAAGCTACTGTGCGGACGCATTGGACCTGGACACCGGCGGACGCGGCTCGCGCGACGGTACACGCTCAACGAAATCGCGGGCCACCTTGGTCCGCAACTCTGCGAGATCGATGAAGACATCGGCCTGGCGACGCAGTTCGTCTGCGATCATCGACGGCTGGCTCGAGATGGTCGAAACGACGGTTACTCGGACGCCACGGCGCTGGATCGCCTCCACCAGCGGACGAAAATCGCCGTCGCCGGAGAACAGCACCATCTGGTCAATATGCTCGGCGAGCTGCATGGCATCGACTGCGAGCTCGATATCCATGCTGCCCTTTATCTTGCGGCGGCCGTTGGCGTCGATGAACTCCTTCGTCATCTTGGTGACGACCGTATAACCATTGTAGTCGAGCCAATCGACCAGCGGTCGAATCGAGGAATATTCCTGATCCTCGATGATCGCCGTGTAGTAGAACGCGCGCAGCAGCATGCCGCGGCTCTGGAATTCCTTCAGCAGGCGCCTGTAATCGACGTCGAAACCGAGCGTCTTGGCGGTCGCGTAGAGATTGGCACCATCGATGAATAGCGCGATGTTCGAGGAAGCCGTCATTGTGGCAGTACCTCTCGCAAAAATGCTAGCAGATCAGCTCAGGCAGCCGGATCATCCAAACTAATACGCTTTCCCGGTTTAGGGATCGAGACTATTCCACCGCCGACAATCAGCCCAGCAATTGGTCCGCGAGAGTAGACGGCAAACGGTGAATCACTCAATCCTACCGAGGTAAGCCCCCGATATGGAAAGGTATGCGGCGGCTATACGAAGGTTTGTGGGCTTCAAACCGCAGCCGCCAAACGCCACTCAAACGGCTTTGAGCGCTGCCGACGCGTCATTTCCAACGCTGCGTCGCCCTGCGGACGTGACAAACAATGTCAGGTTTGCCGGTCCGGCAGGCGCAGCACGAGGCCGTCGAGTCCGGGCGCCAGCTTGATCTGGCAGGACAGACGGCTGTTCGGCAGCCGCTCGGCCGCCGTACCATCGAGCAGCGCGTCCTCCGTATCTTCCATCGCCGGCAGGCGAGAGAGCCAGCCATCCTCCACATAGACGTGACAGGTCGCGCACATGGCATTGCCGCCGCATTCGGCGAGAATCTCGTCGACGCCATGACGGATCGCCGTCGTCATCGCGCTGGCGCCGGCCTCAACCTCAACACGCTCGCGGCGGCCGTCGGGGTGAACAAAAGTGATGCTTGGCATGGTCCTCGCTCAGGCTGGCACCAACTCGACCGGCAGGCTCTCGAGCCCGCGCAGCGTATTGTTGTAGCGGCGCTTCACGGCGCCGGTGATGGCAATAGAGGCGACCTTGCGGGCGAACGCCGCCAGCAGGGCCTCGCCCTCCAGCCGCGCGACCAACTGCCCGACGCACATGTGGATGCCCGAACCGAAGCCGACATGGCCCGAGGTCTTGCGGGTGATGTCATAGCGATCGGGCTCCGCCCAGCGTCGTGGATCGCGATTGGCGGCGCCCAGGAACATCAGGACCTTCTCGCCCTCGCCGATCCCAGAGCCGCCGATCTCGACCTCGCGCGTTGTCGTCCTGAAGAAAGTCTGCACCGGACTTTCGAAACGTACGGCTTCCTCAAAGGCGTTGCGCGCGAGCGCAGGCTCGCGGCGCAGCCGCGCCAGTTCCCCCGGAAAGCGCGCCAGGCAGTAGATGGCCGCACCGATCCCGTTAACGGTGGTGTCAAGGCCGGCCGACAGCAGCGAGCGTACCAGCAGCGGCGCCTCGGCGTCCGTGATTTCGCCGGCATCGACGCAAGCATGAACACCGGCGCCGAAGCCACCGGGCGCGAGATTGTGCCGCTGGCATTGTGCGGCGACATAGGCCTGATGCGGCGCCGAACGTTCGATCGCCGTCTGACGCAGCTCGTTCGGCGGACCGAAGGCGTTGAAGACGACACTGGCATAGGGCAGCAGATGCTCGCGCCCTTCCGCCTTGAGACCCATGGCGTCGGGAAATACCGACAGCGGATAGGCCTCCGCCAGATCGGCAATGGCATCGATATGCCTTCGCCGCAGAAGCTCGTCGAGCTTGGCCTCGGCAGCCGCCGTGAACCGATCCCGGATCTGCTTCATGACGGCGGGAGACAGCACCTTGCTCAGCACGGTGCGGGTTCGCGTATGTGCAGGCGGGTCGGCCTCCAGAATGAGGCTCGGCGGACGCCAGGGCTTCTCCTTTTTGAAGTCGCTGAGGCCAACGCCGCGGCTTGAACAGAACGTCGCGGGATCGTTGAGCACCGCATGAACTTCTGCGTATCGTGCAACGCCATAGACGCCCCATTTGTCGAGAAAGACGACGGGGCCGGCCTCACGCAGCTCTTGCTGGGCGGGATACGGATCCTCAAAGAACTCGATCGCGAACGGGTCGACGTCGAGATGCGGAATCGCCGGTGGGCCGCCGACGGCGCCGCTTGCCGACGCCGCAGGGCCAAGGGCAGGGCCAAGAGAAGAGCCAGGTGCACTCATTGCTGTCCTCCGGAATTTTGATGTTGTAGAGCCCTGCTCCATGTTTTTATGTCTGGGTTCTTATATCTGACTTTGGACGCCACGCGCGACGAACCGGAAAAATGACCGCCAGCCCGCCCTCGACCAAGACCCGGAAGCGATCCCATCACGACGGCCCGACGCTCGACCTCGATCGTTACGTGCCGGCGTTCGTCACCTTCATCGCCAACAAGCTGTCGAACAGCGCGAATGCCTTCTACCAGCGCCATTTCGGCGTCAACGTCACCGAATGGCGGATGATGTCGCTGCTGGCGATCGAGCCCGGCATCCCGGCCTCGCGCATCTGCCAGGTCATCGGCTTCGACAAGGGACCGGTGAGCCGGACACTGACCGTGATGCAAAAGCGCGGGCTGATCGCAATCCGACGCGCTCCCGATGATGGCCGTACCCATTCGATCTCGTTGACGGCGAAAGGACGAGCGACGCATGACAAGGTCATCGTTGCCGCGCTCGAACGCGAGCGGCGGCTGCTCTCCTGCCTGACGGCGGGCGAGCGGGAAGTCCTGATCGACCTGCTTCGCCGACTCCACGACAATCTCGGGACCGTGACCGACAACGGCGATACGTGAAGCAACGGCGGCGCTGCCCACGCCAAACCCCGCGTGGGACACGTTGGTTGTGCTGAACCTGTGACGGCCGTCGCCGGCCGCGCGGTCGTTGCCAATCATGTCTCCTCCGAGACGAATGCGGCGGTTGCCCACGCCGTCAGCTTGTTGGAAAAGGTGTCACAATTTAGTTGCCTTGGCAACATAAATCCCGAGCCTGTCCGGCTGGCGAGTATGGAACCTAGCGGGCATCGCCGTGCGCGTCTGTCCCTATCCCTGGTGACAAGGGACCTCAGCGTCGGTTCCTTGGGGAAGGCTTCGAGAAACCTGCCGTCGCTTCCATGGCAGCGCCACGGCTGGTAAGGTCGCGAAAAAGAATTCAAGGAGGAGGCGATGGGAGCTCCGCGAGCTTTCAGGGGCATGAGGGCAACATCTTGAGCACCGCTCCGCGCATCGATATCGACGTCACCGCATTCTGGCACGATCCCTATCCCACGCTCGCAAAGCTGCGCAAGGAGGCGCCGATCGCCTTCGTGCCGCAGCTTGGCAGCACCTTGCTGTGCTGCCGCGACGACATCTCGATCTCGGAAAAGAAAATCGACGTCTTCAGCTCGGACCAGCCGGGAGGCCTGATGACGCGACTCATGGGCCATAACATGATGCGCAAGGATGGCGAGGCGCATATGGCGGAGCGAAGCGTGTTCTTCCCCGCCGTCTCGCCCAGGGCCGTCAGGTCGCACTGGATGGCGCAATTCCAGGGCCATGCCGACCGGCTCATCGATGCGCTGCCCCGATCCGGCGCGGCCGATTTCGTCACCGATTTCGCGCTGCCGTTTTCCGCGGAATGCCTGAAGTCGATCACGGGCCTCACGAACATGCGCTACCAGGACATGAACGCATGGTCCCAAGGCATGATCGACGGCATCGCGAATTATACCGGCGATGGAGCGGTCGAGGCACGCTGTCATGCCGCGACCGCCGGCATAGATGCGACGATCGACGACATGCTGCCGGTGCTCGAGAAGAAGCCCGACAAGAGCCTGCTCGGCGTGATGGTTGCGGCCGGCATGCCGATGGAGAGCGTGCGCGCCAACATCAAGCTCGCGATCAGCGGCGGCCAGAACGAGCCTCGTGACGCGATCGCCGGCACGGTCTGGGCTCTCCTCACCCATCCGGACCAGCTCGGGCTCCTTCGCAGCGGAGCCGTTCCATGGCTGCAGGCCTTCGAGGAATACGCCCGCTGGATTTCGCCGATCGGCATGTCGCCGCGCCGCATCGCCAAACCCTGGGCCATCCGCGACATCGAGTTCGAGACGAATGATCGGGCGTTTCTCATGTTCGGCTCCGCCAATCGCGATGAAACGTATTTCGAGCGGGCCGAACAATTCGACGCTCGCCGCGACAGCTCGAAAAGCATCGCCTTCGGCGCGGGACCGCATTTCTGCGCAGGCGCCTGGGCGTCGCGGGCCATGATTGCCGACGTCGCACTGCCGGCGATCTTCTCGCGCCTTGTCAACCTGCGTGTCGTCGACGAGACGCCGGTGCGGACCGGCGGCTGGGCGTTTCGCGGCCTGCTCAATCTCCCGCTGGCATGGGATGATGTGCTTCCGGCGGTTCCGCGCGCGGCAGACGACGGGCATGCTGCTTCGCGTTCGGCCAGCGCTTCCTGAGTGGACAAGCTTCGTATCCATTCGAATATCAAGCAGCAGCCAGGGACGCAGCGAGCCGTGATCTCGCGGCGCGAACGCGCCCGAGTTTTGCGGGATCGAAGGCCCTTCCTGAAAAGGAGGGCGCAGGGAATGCCGGATGCCTGGCGCACCCGCAGCCGCGCGTGCATTGGTAGAAAGCACACGCGTTAGTCACCGCAGGCTTGCCGAAACAGTCCGGCATTCCCTGCACGATGGTGTACGCCTTATACGTGCTCTCCTCGGTGTACCGGGCTTTTTAGCCACCGTCCCCCCGGGCTCTTGACCCCGGGGGTTGATCCCAGCGTCGGGAGATCAGGACCACACGATTTCGCCGTCCGCACCGGCAACGCTCGTCTCGCGCACACCTTGCGTCCATCGCATCCCGCCCCCAACGTTCGTGACGATTGGCCGAAGCGCCCCTCCTGAGAGAGCGGGACGCGCGGATATAAGCACAATTTTCGGAAAACCGGAAGTAAAATTTTTTATCGGAGACCAAATAGCCCGATCGCATTGGATCGGCTCGCGAAATCAGCTTTTGCGCGCAGATCAAGGACGGCGACGCAATCCCGCTATTCGAAGAACCGCCAAAATTGAGGCTGGGGAAATTGTTTAAGATGACGCTTAGGTCAACCCTCCTGCATTTTTCGAATCGATTCAAAATGATCAGCTCTCGGCGAAACTGATTTTAGAGGTTTATTTTGGTAGTCCGAATTTCATTTGGCTTACTTATTTCGATTAACCTGATCCTGACCGCTTATTTCGGGACCAGGGCTTGGCGTCTGTCCAATGATCCGCAAAACGAGCGGCCTGGACCAATCCCATCTTTTTACTTTGTCGGGTTTAAACCGCCATGATTCGAGGACTTGGGAATGCCCTTATCTTTGTGTTGATTGCCTCGCTGCTCGACGAATATTTCTACGCGGGGCGGTACACTGACGCGGCACTCGGCATTCTGCGACAGATCAGGCATTCATTCGGACTCTGATGACGCGGAGATTTTGAGAATTTAGCGTCGGAAGATGCGGGCCTGAGTGCGTCATCTTCTCCCTCTCCCTGCTCTTCGCGGGGAGACGGTTGGCGTTAGGGGTTGCTTTACGCATCGAACACGCGCGTGAAAAACCAATAGCCGCCGAGCACGGTGATGACCGCCGAGATCGCATAGACCACGGTTGCAGCTCTGACCGGTTTGGTCCTGTCGACGGACGTAAGCCGGTCCAGGACGATCAGCGTCGGGGCGACGATTGAGACGATGGCCACCTGCCCCACCTCCACGCCGATGTTGAAGGCGGCAAGTGCCGTGGCAACGGCGTTGGTGGGCAGGCCGATCTCCCGGAGCGCGCCGGCGAAGCCGAAACCGTGAATGAGCCCAAATGCAAAGGTGATCCGCCAGCGGTTATCGATATTGCGTGTAAAGAAGTTTTCCATCGCGACATACACGATCGATGCTGCGATGGCAGGCTCGACAACGGCGCTGGGAATAACAACGATGTTGAGCGTCGCGAGCGTGAGGGTGATCGAATGGGCGATCGTAAAAGCCGTCACGACCTTGATGACAGGCACAAGCCGCCGTGCCCACAACACGACGGCAACCAGAAATGCGATGTGATCGTAACCCAGGAAGATATGCTCGATGCCGGTGACCAGGTAGCGCTCCAGCGTCGAGAGCAGCGATGGCGCGGGAGCCGAGAGTGTGACGTCAGTATTGGCGGCGTCGAGCAGCGCCTGTGGAGCGTCGTCACCTGCACCGATTAGCACGACTTGGCGCGCCGCAGCATCGGTGTCGGTCAACACCGTCGACCGATAGATGATATCGCCACCGACATCTCGGCATGAAAAGCGGTTGCGAAAGATCACGCCGTCCCCGTCGGGTACGAGCTCGGCTGCCCCCGGCGCGCAAGCCCTGCCGGCGGGGCCGGTCACGGCGATATGCGCGGTGACGTAGGCGATGATCGGTCCGGCCGACGCCGCGATCCGGGCCGGGTCGACCTGGTCACGCTGGGCATCGAAAATGGCGGTGCCGGCCAGGTGGTCGGCGTCGCTGCCTTTGAGGCCGACCTCGACAGTAACGCTGCGATCGTCTCCCATTGTCACGCGCGCGGTCGAGAGATTGACCTGATGGGCCTCTGCCGCGGCGATGGCCCCGAGCGCAATTGCGCCTGCCAGCAGCACGCGACTGAACGTCACGATCCTGCTCCCACCACCTTGAGAAGTTCGCTCAGGCGCCTCGGCTCAAACTCTGCAACGGTGACGACGGCACCATCCGGCGCCAGGCGGGCATAGCGATCGAGTCTGTCGGCAGGCGCGCCGAATTCGAGCCGCACCAGCGGCGATGAACTGTCGCGCGCATAAAACAGCACGATTTGCGTCGGCAGCGCGAGACCATATTGGGCGAGATGCGCTGCATCGCCGGGTGCGACGTGCGCTTCTGCCACGGTCGCATCGAAATCGCGGAACGCTGCATCGATGACCAGGGCGAGAGCGGGATCGGCAACATGCACGTCACTGCCGGCCGCGTGGGTGTGCTGACCGGTATGCTTGAACCATGCACCTTTTGGATCCCGCTCGAAACGCGTGAGCTTGCCGCCGGCCACGATTTCGATGGCCCACACCTGCGCTATCGAGACCGGCAACAACAGGTCCGTGCTGCGGCCCGCGCTGGCGGAGCCGGCTTTGCCCTGCCGCCGCCGCGCCATATCGAACAGCAGGCGCCATTCTTCCGTCACGTGGCGCGGCATCAGATAGACCGTCGGCGCTCCGCCCAGCCGGACATAGTGCGACGTGCCCGCCGGATTTACCGCGCCAAAGTTCACCGTTGCCGTGATGCCCGAATAGGTTGCGAGCACCGCCACCTCGGCCGGCGGATCAAGCCCGAACGCCGCAAAGCTCTCGGGGCCGAGCTCAGCCGCTGTGATCTCGCGCGACGGCTCGGACACCCTGAGAAACTTCAACGCCGTATCGATGTGCGCGGCAAGCTCGGGCGCCGCGGCACCCTCCACGCCTTCGATCGTCCACCCGCTCGCCTGGCGTCGCAACGTCATCCTTTCGGCATCTGAGCGAATGTCGATGTGTTCGATCTCGTTCGACGCAATGGCAAGAAGGCCCTTGGGCAAGGGTGGCAACTTGCTGCGCAGCTCCGGCCATTGCCCCGAAAGGACCGCGGCGAGAAGCAGCATCAGCAGCACGGTGACCGCGAGCGGTGTTTTCCATCGCGCAGCCGCAGGCAGAGCCGCCGTCAACGCCGCCTCCACCACATCCCGACGCCAAAAAGCGCGGTGCCAAGCGGCAACAATATCTCCAGCACGACAAAGGTGTTGCGCATCTGGGCGCTGGTGAGCACGATCTCCGGCAGACTGTAGGTGCGTGGCGCGAGATTCGGCGACGCCTCATCGTCCGCAAGCCAGCGCATGATGGCGACCGATAACGCGCCATTGGAGACATAAGAGAAGTATTCGTTGGTCGCGAATTTGCTGGTGCCCGATATCGCGAGCCGAAAGTGGTTCTCGGGCGGCGCGCCGGGAAAAGCGCCTTCCAGCGCAATCACTAGCGCCCGGGCGCCATGCTCTGCTTCGACCGGTAACGATCCGCCGGATGCGACCGTGATGCCGCCGGCGGCCGATGGCGGCCGCAGGTAGCTGTCCTGGCTGCTGGCGGCAAGCACGCCGGCCCTCACCGTCGCCGGCCGCTGGCTGAGGCGTAGCGGCCTCGCCTGCGCAAACACCGTTAGCGCCAGATTGGCCGTGATCGGATGCGGCGGATAATAGGGCACCGCGACCTTGTCCGGATCCGTGCGGAAGTGATTCACGGGATCGATGATGATGGCACTTTCACTCGACACACCGAGCGGCGTCAGCAAATGGTCTTGCAGCTCGGCTCCAATGGAAAACTGCGGATCGATCAGCATCGCGAGCCGTCCGCCGCGCTTGAGGTAGTCGGTCAGGAGAGCCGTTTCCCCCGCAACCAGCGCCGTTCGTGGACCAATCTCGGCAACCACGGTGCAGTCGGCCGGAATTGCGTTTGCCGTAGCCAGGACGAGCGGGCGCATCTCAAAGCCGATCTCGCCCAGCGCCAGTTGAAGCCGGTCGAGTTGCTCGGGCTCGGCCACCAATACGTCGTCGGCGCCGGGAACATCATGGCCTCTCAGCGTTTCGACGTGACTGAAATGGTAATGGCCCGGCATCGGACGGAATGTCTCGCCATGGCCGGTCACGAAGCAGATCGTCGAGGCACGCTGCCGCAGCACGCGCAGCGCGGCGTAACTGAGGCGCGCGGCATCGGTGACGTTTTCCACCAGCACCTTGCGCTCACCCGCCTGCAGCACGGCCGTGTTGTAGGAATGCACGCCGACGTCGCGCGCAAGCCCCGGTTCCTTGTCGAGATCGATGGCACGGAAGGCTAAGAGCGGATGGTTGCGCGCCGCGGTCTCGATCATGTCCCGGGCGGCGATCGCACTGGAGTCGCTCGCATTGTAGAAATAGGTCAGCGAAAGCGGGGAATGCAAATTGTCGATGAGGTCGGTGAGCTGCGGCGGCGGAGTGTTAAGTCCCTCGCGGGTCGCATCGAAATGCACATCATGGCGGTAGAGGGCGACATTGGCAGCAATCACGACGCCGAATGCACCGGAAACGATCAGCGCGTTGGCGGCAAGCGCCGTCCAGCGCGAACCGCGGCCGCGAAGCGGCAGGCGAACCACGAGCGCGAACAACGTCAGCATGACAAGCAGCCAGGCTGCGAACAACAAGATGTTCGAGGTCCTGTCGTCGAACCCTGCGAAGCCGAGCGTGCCGAACAGGAGCGCGGCGGCGACGAGCGCGGCGACGATCAGATCGGATCGGTTCAACCGCGACATTCGTCTCTCCTACCGCCGCGCCAGCGCACGCACGGTCAAAAGCAGCATCAGCAGCGTGGCGCTGAGAAAGAAGCCGACGTCCGAGAGATAGATCGATCCTACCGCAAACGGGCGGAAATGCACCGCGAGCGACAGGTTCACCACCAGCGTGTCCGCCGGGCTCGGCAGCAGCCAGCCGAAATTGTCGATGATCCACAGCAGCAGGAAAACGCTGAGCGAGATCAGAGCCGCGATGACCTGGTTGGCCGTAAGCGCTGAAGCCAACAGTCCGGTGCCGACCAGCGCCGAGCCAAACAGCAGGAGGCCGAGATAGCCGCTATAGATCGGACCGAAATCGGGATCGCCGAACCAGGCCAGCGTCGCCGCGTAGCAGGTCGAGAGCAGCAACAGGACCACGATCAGGCTCATGCTGGCGACATACTTCGCCAGCACGATGGCAACCTCGGAGACCGGCGAGGTGAGCAGCACTTCCATGGTGCGCAGCTTCCGCTCCTCCGCCAGCAGCCGCATGGTGATGAGCGGCGTGGTCAGCATGAACAGCACGAACATCTGGAAGAAGACGTGCACCATGCTGGGCTGATGGCTGATGAACAAGGTGAGCGTGAAGCTGTAGCCCATGATGAGCAGGAAAACGGTCATCACGGCATAGGCGATCGGGGAGGAAAACAGCGCCATCTCCTCCTTGCGCAACAGGATTGCAAAGCTTCTCATGCGGCCACCCTCGACGCGCGCCGGGTCAGTTCGAGAAACACCCGTTCAAGGTCCGGATGGCCTTCGGTCAGCTCTAAGACGCCGACGCCCGCCCTGACCAGCGCCGTCACGATGTCGGCGGCGACAGCGGCGCGCGGCTCGGCCCTGATCAAATAATGTATCGCTCCCGAACCTGTGTTCGCTTCGACGGCGACGTCCCGCACGCCGGCGACGGCCAAGACGACATCGCGGACGGTGGCTTCCGGAGCGGCTGCCGCAAGCCGCAATATGATCTCTTCCGCCCGCTCCTTCAGCGCGTCGGCTGTCAGAAGCGTTCCGTCCAGCAGGATCATGACGCGCGAGGCGATCTTTTCGATTTCGGAGAGGATGTGGGAGGCGATCAGCACGGTGTGGCTTCCCGCCAGCGACTGAATGAGATCGCGAACCGCAATGACCTGGTGCGGATCGAGCCCGCTGGTCGGCTCATCCAGCACCAGCACTTTCGGATTTCCAAGCAGCGCCTGCGCGATCGAGACGCGCTGGCGAAAGCCACGGGAGAGTTTGGCGGTCAGGAGCGACATGACGCGGGTAAGGTCCAGCCGCTCGGCCGCAGCCTCTACCGCGGTCTTTGCCGCAGCCCCCCGCAATCCCTTGAGGCTCGCCATGAAGTGAAGAAACTCGCCGACCCGCATGTGATCGTAGAGCGGCGCGTCCTCCGGCACATAGCTGAGGACGCGGCGGACCGCGAGGGAGTCAGCCACGACGTCGTGGCCGTCGACCTCGATACGGCCGGAGGTCGGCACGAGATAGCCGGTCAACATGCGGAAGATCGTGCTCTTGCCCGAGCCGTTGGGCCCAAGCAGGCCCACGATTTCGCCCTGCTCGATGGCAAACGAGACGTCACTGACGGCGCGGCGCGGTCCGTACCATTTGGTGACATGCTGCGCCAGCACAAGCGGTGACATCGACTCACACACCCCAGACGACACGGGCGATCGCACGACAGGCGCCCGGCGAACATAATCCCGGGCGCGAGGCCCGGGATTTGAACCTGCTCACGACGCGACCCGCCGTTCAATCACTCATAGAATTCGGGTGAATGCTTGTGCGCCTTGTATACGTCCGGATCGTGCGCGTAGATGATGTCGGCGCCTTCAGCGTCGTGCACCCGCTTCACCCAGGCATAGGCGTCCAGCATCCCGACCGGATCATAGACGCTGCCGACGCTCGGCAGGATGTTCTTGTCGAGATTCTCCTGCAGATAGATGGCATCGCTGGTCAGCACGACCGTTCCGGTCTTCGGCAGGCGTACGACCATGATCTGGCTGCCGGGGGTGTGCGACACGGCCCGGTGGATATAGACGCTGTTGTCGCCGAACAGGTCGAGATCGCCGTCAAGCTCGATGGTCTTGTATTTGCTCGGCATCGGACCGCCCACACCGTTGCGCAGCATGGCGAAGTCGTCGGTGATGAAGAAGGTGGCATAGCCCGGCGCCGGCCAGAACGCGTTCCTGATCTCATCGCGCTGATACACGAAGGTGGAATCCAGGAACTTGCCGATGTTGCCGGCATGGTCGACGTGGAAATGTCCAAGCACGACGTACTTGATGTCGGAAGGCTTGACGTTGATCTTGCTCAGCTGCGTGTCGATGGCGATGTCGGGCGATCGGCCCGGATCAAGCGCCTTCACGAACGGTCCCCAGTAATCCGGATTGGTGATGATCTTGTCGTTGTTGCCGCAGTCGAACAGCACGTCTCCCTTGGGATGACGTATCAGGAAGAAGCCGACAGGAATCTGCACTTTGCCGCTGGCGCCGTTCTGGATGAGCGACTTGTCGAGGTTCAGCGCGCCCGAACTGAAGACATAAAGCTTCATCTCTTTCGGGGGCTCGGCCGCCATCGCCCCGATGGCGGTCAGAAGCAGCACTATGGACAACGAGCCAAGGACTTTCGCACAACGCAGCAGCATATCGTCCTCCCTGTCTGATTCTATGGTTTTCCGGAGTTCTCGTTCTGTCGTTCGGCATCCTCTGGTTCTTCTGGCCCATCCTTGTTATCATAAAATTGTGGCACTTGTGCAGACGCCGTACAGCTACCGATGAAATTGCGCTCTCATCGTGCTGCACGGCAGCAAGATGAGACAATGCGGAAGGAATTCACTCTTTCAGCAAGACAAGGCGAAGCTGGCGGACGCCACGCGATCGCTACTCTCGCATCCTCGCTGCGGCCGAGCTGGTGATAGACGACGGCCAGGATAAAACTGCGTGCCTTCGGTGCACGGCGTGATCGCGAGCGATCGCTCCGCAGCGTGCGCCCGATGCCAAACCAAACCCGCCTTGCGAGTGCGCTCCCGGCGACGGCCTGTCGCGAAACGATGGCGTGGAATGGGAACCCATCTTTGCCGAAGGACGTTATCTTGACGGGGCCAGCAGACAGCGTGGTTCCAAATGCAGAAGCGATCGCCCCTCGTGGAAACCAGACGCCTGTATTCGCGGCTGGCGCCGCGCCGGTTTCGCGCGCATGATGAAGCGGGATCCGAAGACATATTGGACGACTGGATGGTTGCCGGGCCGCCGGTCGATCCCAATCCCTCCTGCTGACGGGCACAACAGGCCCGCGAGCAGACTTGAGGGTTTTGGGGACCGTTTTGCCGGGTCGAACGTTAGTCGTTGGAGACGGTTTCACGTCGCATCGCTCGGCGTCGCATGGGCGGCCGCCAAGAAGGCAGCCCGCAAGCTCAACCTTGCCTTCGTCGCATCGCTCGACCGACGGTCAACCTTTGCCATGGATTTCCCGCGCCTTCCCCAGAAGGCGGCGGTTGAAGCGGGCTTTGCGCCAACCATCAACCTGGCAGCTAGCAAAATGTCGAGAAAAACACGATCACGAACCAACAAGGCCAGCAACAAGGCCTCCAATGTTCGCCTCCCAATGCATCCCCAGAATGCGCAACGGAAATACGAGCGCTATCTGGAGCTGGCCCGCACCGAAGCCCAGGGCGGCGATCTTGTCGCGGCGGAGAATTACCTGCAGCACGCCGAACATTATCTGCGGTCCATGCATGAAAGCGGCAACGCGAACGGCACACGCCGCAATCAAGGCACGCATTGACGTCGGCGACATGCCTTCAGCCATGACCGGCGCGAGCGAACAGCGCCCGAGACGCAACGGCCGCCTTCCTGGCGCGCTCGACTGGCGCCAGCGCAGCGTGCCGACTTGTGGGAGCTTCAACCGCGAAAACGGTGTCTTCAGGAAAGGCTCTCACGAATTGTTCGAGCCACAAGCCGCCCTCGCCCGGATAAAGCCGGCCGCCGCGCGCTTCGGCCCGCAAGCCCTCGAACGGCGGCGGCTCGGCGGGTACATCGCACAAGTGCACCAGGCCAAACAGAGCCGGATCGTAGGACGCGAGATCGGCGGGACTGCCTCCGGAGCGGCTGAGGTGGACTGCGTCGACGAGGATGCCTGCATTCGCGGGCTTGATCCGCTCGAGGACAGCATGTGTCTCGGCGAGGCTTCGGATTTCCGTGTAGGGCAGGAACTCCAGCATCACGCGCAGTCCGCGCAGATGTGACGCCTCGCAAAGGCGGGCCAGGTTGTCGAGCGTGCGCGCGCGGTCGGGATCGTTGCCGCAGACGATCAAATGGGTTGCGCCGAGCTCGGCGCTTGCGTCCAGCACGGGCTCCAGCGATGAGATCTCCGTCTCGGGCAAGAGCCAGATCGCTTCCGTATCCAATATCCTCATCCCGGTTGCGGCAAGTCGCGCCTTGATTGCACGCTGCATGGGAGCGTCACCGACCACCGGCACGATGGGCGCGGCGCCCGGCGGCGGCACAATTCGCAAGCCGACGGCATCGAAGCCGGCCGCAGCGCCCGCGTCGATCAGCAAGAGAGGGTCGGCGTCGATGACGGTAAAATGAGCCAGGGAAAGCAGGGACATGGCTGGTTTGCTTCCTGTTGTGATTTCGATTTCCGTGACGCTCTAGCCGGCCGTGATGCGCGCGACCGCCGCCGGGCTGTAGTCTCCCTCAGGAAGGCGCAAGAACTCACGCATGGCCGTGAGCTGGTGGTCCATCATCACGGTGCCGGGCTGCACGTGACAGCCGCGTCGCCGGGCTTCTGCAAGCAGTGGCGTGATTTGAGGATGGACCACGACGTCGCCGACAAGTGCGTCAGACGCCAGATCGGAGCAATCGATGGAGATCGGATCGTTCGCGTTCATGCCGATCGGACTGGCATTGACGACGAGATCGAAGCCCTTGGCAGCAGCAGCCGACGTACCGGACGGTGTGCCGGCCGCCTCCAGCCGCCGCGCAAGATGGCCCGTCCGGTCTGCGGCGATGTCTGCCACGTGGACGGAAGCCGCCCCCGCCTCCGCGATGGCGAATGCGATCGCAGTGCCCACACCGCCGGAACCAACCACCAGGGCGCGGCGTCCCTCAACACGCTGGCCGCTGCTCAGCAGCCCCTTCACGAATCCGACGCCGTCGACGATGTCTCCCGTCCAGCGCCCGTCCGCCTCGCGCCGCATGAGATTGACCGACTGCACGCGCCGCGCCCGGTCGGTCAGAGCATCCACGTGGCGAGCGGCGGCCGGCTTGTGCGGGATCGTCACGATCAGGCCCATCACGTTCTGGATCGCTCGCAGACCAGCCAGCAATACTGCCGCCTCAGCCGGCTTGACATGAAACGGCACGCAGATCGCGTTGAAGCCGTTTGCCCTGAACAATGCGCTCCAGATCTCCGGTGCACGCACCTGGCGGATCGGGTCGCCAACGATGCCGAGGATCTGCGTCGAGCCGTCAACGATCTTGTCCATCACACGACATCCTCCGCGGTTAGCAAGTAAGCCAGGTCATAGATCGCGGAATGCTCGACCTGCAGGCTCACGGCCTCCTTCAACGTCGCGATGACAGGTGGAAGGGCCGCGGTCATCTCGGGGCGGCCGGTTGCATCGACCATGACGACGGCATCGAAGACGGCCTCTCCTGTCTTGGCGCGAAGCTCGCTTTCGCGGGTCTTCACGCGCGTCGTATCTGGCGCCGCGACACCGAAATGTGCGCCACAGACGCCGTCCAATGCGACGATGCGATGCGCCAGCCTCTCGGCGGCCGCTTCGAAGCCGGCCAAGCTCTCGCGGGGCATGCTCAACCGGATCGTCGCAAGCGCGCCGCCGATCCCGCGGCCGGTGCTCGCCGAAAGAATGCAGGCCGAACGGGCGAAGTTCAGGAAGTTCGGCTGAGTGCGGCTCGACCAGTTTGTCGGATTGTTCAGCCGCACCCTGTAATCCTCCGAACTCAGTATCTCGAGCGTCTTCGTCTCATAGAGGGTGAACCAGCGCTGGTGATCCAGATTCCAGTCGACGTAACGGCGGCCGACGAGGAATCCCGGGACACCCAGCCGCTCCGGCATGTGCTGGCGCGTGTGCCAGGTGTTGTATTCGGCTTCTCCGGCGCTGGCGATGTCGTGCCAAATCGCCATGAACGCCCTGCCTCTGAGAGCCATCTATTTCCTCCATCAGTTCTGATGTTGACCTTGCCGGGCGCCAAAGGTGGGCTTTTACGTGGAGATCAAGGGGGTGCCAGCAGGAGCTTATCGGCACGCCATCCGGGCGCGCAACCATCATGACTTGCCGATACCGGCCGTGTTCGAAGCGTCCTGTTATCGTCATGGCGCGTCTGACCAGACTGGCCTTGTTGATCGCGTTTCCGCTTTGCTACGTTGTTCTCGGCAAAGCCCGGCTTTCTTGAATGTTGGAGAACCCCATGACCAATCAGGGCATGATTGTAACCCCGCAGCCCGAGGCCACGGAGGCGGGAAGAGATATTTTGGCAGCCGGAGGCAACGCCATCGACGCCGCGATCGCGACGGCATTGGTGCAAACCGTCGTCGATCCGCTCATGTGCGGCATTGCGGGCTTCGGCAGCCTTGCTGCTTACCTTCCCGGGAAGAAGGTCCACACTTATTATGATTTCCACTCTCCGGCGCCGGCTGCCGTTCGTCCCGACATGTGGGAGCCATTGATCGAGAGCGAGGCTCGCGACGGCTACGGTTTCATTCTCAAAGGCAATGTGAACGACATCGGCTATCAGTCGATCTGCGTGCCGGCGTCGCTCAAGGCCTATGCGGCGGCCCATCGCGACCATGGAAAATTGCCCTGGGCCGAACTTTTCGGTCCAGCCATTGCCTATGCCGACAGCGGCTGGGACGTTCGTCCTCACGTTCATACGTTCTGGACCGAAGAGGGAATGATGGGGCGCGTGGGTAACGCCGAGCGCATCGCCTTCACTCCCGCGGCCCGAGACCTCTATTGCAGGCCGGACGGATCGCCCAAGCGCGTGGGCGACAGGGTGCTCAATCGCGACTATGGCGCGGTGCTCAGGACAATCGCCAAACGCGGCGCGGACGAATTTTACCGAGGCGAGATTGCGGATGCGATCGACGCGGACATGCGAGCCCATGACGGCCTCTTGCGCAGGTCCGATCTCGAGGCATTCGAGATCGTCCGCAATGTGCCACTTGCGAGCAGCTATCGGAACTTCCGGGTTACGACCAATCAGGCGCCGGGTGGCGGCATCATGCTGCTCGAGATGCTCGGCACACTCGAAAATTTCGATCTGCGCTCTCTGGGTCATAACAGCATGGAATATGTTCGCGTCGTCGCTGAAGCCATGAAAGCGGCGACGCGCGACAAGGATCGCTTCATCGGCGATCCCTCCTTCGTGGACGTTCCGATCGAACGGCTGATTTCGAAGCCGTATTGCGCCGACATCGCCGGCGCTATCAAGCGCGGCGAGAAAGTCGAGGTCGCCCGGTTCAACGCCGGCCTGCCCAGCAAGGAGACAACTCAGGTATCGGTGCGGGACGCCGAAGGAAACTGCGTCTCCATGACCCATTCGCTCGGCATGCCGTCAGGCGTGATCACCAAAGGCCTGGGGTTCATGTACAACGGCTGCATGGGGGTGTTCGACCCAAGACCCGGCCGCGCCGGATCGCTGGCGCCCGGCAAGGCGAGGTTCTCCTCGATCTGCCCCTCCATCGTCTTCGAAAACGATCAGCCGGTACTGGTGATCGGCGCACCGGGCGCAACCCAGATTGCCATGGGCGTGCTCCAGGTGACGCTCAACGTCCTCGACTTCGATATGACCATGCTCGAAGCGGTCTCGTCGCCGCGATTTTCGGCGACCAGCAATGTCATCGATCTGTCGAACCGCATTCCCCGCTCCGTCGAGCGCGAACTCGCCGGGCTTGGATATTCTACCGTGCGATCGCCGCTCAGCCATACCTTCGCGTGGGTGCACGGCATCAAGGTCACGCCTGGGGGACTTCAGGGTGGTGCCGATCCCGCGACCGACGGCATGGCCCTGTCGGTCTGAAGCCGAAGCGCGTTGGAAGCCGCGCTTGAAGCTCAGGCAAGCGCGGACCTGATACCGAGCCGGTCCAGCAAATTCGTGTCGCGGTCCCGTTGCGGGTTTTTGGTGGTCAACAGCACGTCGCCGATGAAGATCGAATTCGCCCCGGCCAAGAAGCACAGCGCGTGCAGTTCGTCGGTCATGTACTGCCGTCCGGCGGACAACCGCACCACGCTCCTCGGCATCATGATCCGGGCTGTTGCGATGAGGCGCGCCAACGCAACGGGATCGGGACGCTCCGCGCTGCCGGCGACCGGCACGCCCTTGACCTCGTTCCACAGGTTGATCGGCACGCTTTCCGGATGGCTCGGGAGATTGGCGAGCAGTACGAGCATGCCGAGCCGGTCCTCGACGCGTTCGCCCATCCCGATAATGCCGCCACAGCAGACCTTGGTGCCGGCGTCGCGCACATGCGCCAGCGTCTCGATGCGATCCTGCAGGGTGCGGGTGGTGATGATCCTGTCGTAGAACTCGGGCGAGGTGTCGACGTTGTGATTGTAGTAGTCGAGCCCGGCGTCGGAAAGCCGTTTGGCCTGCTCACGCGTCAGCATGCCGAGCGTGACGCAGGTCTCCACGCCTATTCCCTTCACCGCGCTGACCATCTCGCAGACCTGGTCGAGGTCGCGGTCCTTGGGATTGCGCCAGGCAGCCGCCATGCAGAAGCGGGTCGCACCAGCGTCCTTGGCGCGCTGTGCGGTCGCGATCACATCCTCCTTGTCCATCAGCCGAGTGGCTTTCAGGCCGGTGTCGTAATGCGCGCTCTGCGAGCAGTAGCCGCAGTCTTCCGGGCAGCCGCCGGTTTTGATGCTGAGCAGGCTCGCCGTCTCGACGTGGTTCGGATCGAAGTTGTCGCGATGAACGCATTGCGCCTGAAACATCAGATCGGCAAACGGCAGGGCGTAGAGTGTTTCGGCCTCGATGCGGGTCCAATCATTGCGTACGGGCCCGATATTGCCGCCCCCGTTCCGCTCCACTTTCACAGCGTCAATCATAAGACTCACTTCGTTTGCGCGGCTCGATAATAGATAATTCAAAGTATTATCTATTATTCTGTCTTCGGATTAGATGCTAGGCGAGCAAGCTGACGAATGCACGAGCTTTTATAATAGATAATCTATGACGAATGGTGAGAATCCAACCACGGCGAGACGGATCGCAGACTCGATCGGGCGGCGCATTGTCAGCGGCGCACTGCAGCCGGATGCCCCGCTCCGGCAGGACCAGATCGCGCGGGAATTCAATTCGAGCCACGTTCCGGTGCGCGAGGCCTTTCGGCAACTGGAAGCCCAACAACTTGTCGTCGCCGTGCCCCGTCGCGGTGTGCGGGTCGCATCGCTTGACACCAATTCGGTGAAGGAGATCGCCGAGATGCGCGCCGCGCTCGAAGCGGTCGCGCTGCGCAATGCGGCGCCAAAACTGAACTCCAGCCATTTGGCGCGGATTGAGCTCGCCCTGATTGAAGGAGACAACGCCGAAACGATTCAGGATTTCGAGATAGCCAACCGCGCCTTTCACCAGGCGCTGGTGGCGCCCTGCGCGATGCCGCGCCTGCTCGCAAGCCTCGACGGACTGCAGCTTGCGAATTCCCGATTGGTGTTCGCGATGGCGCGAAGCGGCGGCTGGCGACCGCGCTCCAATCAGGATCACCGCCTGATTCTGCAGGCACTGCGCGCACGCAACGTCGATCAAGCCTGCAACCTGCTCGCGCGTCACATTCAGACGATTGAACGCCTCGCCCTCCCTGCCTCCCGACCAGAATGAGATCTGGCGACTTCTCCAATGAAGCCGCCTCGGCGCCGTCAGATCCGCGCAGGTTCCAGCGTCCCTTCCAGCACGTTGAGCGCCTCGAACAGGTAGTAGGAGCCGAAAATGGTCTCCGCATTGGTCGCCGAATCCTGAGCGCGCGCGTCACGCCGCTTGTTGAAGCAGGCGCCGACCAGGATGCCATCGGGCCGATGATCGTTTTCGCCGACCGGTGTCAGGAAGCGATCGACAAGCGCGGCTGCCGTTCGCTCTCCTGCGCTTCGATATTTGGCGCGAAGGTCCGCTGATGGCGCGAGCTGGCCGAGCTTGAGCAACGCGGAGCAGACGATCGAGGTTGCAGCCGTATCGGTCTCGGTGTTGGGGATGGCGGGATCGCTGAAGTCCCAGAACGCGATCATGCCGTCAGGTATATTCGCCAGCCACCAATCGGCGCCCTTCGTGAGTTGCTCCATCCACCGGTTTTCCCGCTGGTGGGCAAGCGCGATCGCGGCATAGACCAGGCCCCAGGCCTGCGCCCGTCCCCACACGCTGTCGTCGCTGAAGCCCTTATGCGTGAAGTGTCGCAGGACGCTGCCATCCTTTGGATCGAGCTCGCTCGACTGCACGATCGAGCCATCCTTGCGCATATGGATATCGAGCACCCGCGATGTGTGTTTAACGGCGACGTCGGCATAGGCTGCGTCGCCGGTCTTTTGCGCGGCCCAGAACAACAGCGGCGTCGCTTGCAGCGAGTCGATGCTGCTGAAGGAATTGCCGACGTCTTCGGACTCTTCGGCATCGCCGCCGAGCGGGATGAGGCCGAGCCTCGGATCGAACTGTCCTTTGAGGGATTGCGCCGCCTCCAGCGCCAGCGCGGCGGCGTCCTTGTCCCCGCACAAGAGATCACCGAGCGCCGTGCCGTAATAAAATCCGAACCCCTTGAACGCCGTCTGCAAACGGGCCCGGGGCTTCAGCCGGCTGCTCCACAGCCGCGCGGCATCCAGATATTTCGTGTGGCCGGCGCGATTGGCTGCGAGCCACAACATGCCCGGCCAGGCGCCACCGGTCCAGTCGCCGTCACGCGTCGTCGTCCATACCCCCGTCTGCGAATTGGCCCAATGCGGGAATTCGGACTTCAGCACATTCAGATTGTGATCGATCCGCCGGCACATCCGCTCGGCCGCGGAGGACCATCGAGGTTTTTCGCTCGCTGCCATCATCTGTTCTTCCTTGTGGCAGCCGCTGTGACGCGGCGCTCACCCTCGCATCATTCCGGACAGGGAAATCGTGAGCGCGTGCCGTATCAGGCGGCACGCTCCCTGGTGTTCAAGGTCCATTTGAGGTGATGCTTTCCGACCGCGACCAGCTCACCGTGCTGGTTCTTCACTTCGACGTTGGCCAACGTCCGACGACGTTCGGCGTCGATCTCGGCGATCGTGTAGGTCACCGTCACGGTATCGTTGATGTAGACCGGCTTCAGGAAGCGGATGCCGTCATAGCCCAGCGAAACCGGCGTCGAATCGATGCCCTTGCGCAGGCTCTCCTCGATCATGCGGGTCGATGCCGTCGACATGAAGCCGATCATCAGCGCACCATGGGCGATCCGCTTGCCGTAGATCGAATGGCTCATGAATTCGTCGTCGACATGGTTCTGGGAGAGATCGCCGGTCAGTCCGGCAAACAGATAGATGTCGGACTCGCCGACCGTCTTGGAGAATTTGACGGAATCGCCGATCTTCGCATGCATCGCGGTCATTGGATGAATCCTGTTGGTGGGTGGTCCGGCATGTCTGCTGTCATGAGGGCCTTCAGACGGCATTCCAGTTTCACTAGATCGTGGCACCGACGGCGCCCTTGGCGCGAAGCGCCTGAACCTCGCCGGGGCCGTAGCCCAATTCTTTCAGGATCTCTTCCGACTGGGCGCCCAGCTTTTGCGGCGGCAGCCTGATCTCCGGCACCTCTCCGTCATAGCGAACGGGATGGCTGACGAGCGTGATCGGCGAGCCCGTGGCACCTTCGATGGTCTGGAAGCTCCTGTTGTGCGCGACCTGGGGATCGGCCACGACATCGGAATAATCGTTGACCGCCGCGTGCCAGATGCCGCGGGCTTCAAGAGCTTTGACACACTCGGCCGTGGTCAGTCTTGCGACATGGGCCGCGATCGCCGGCGTCGCCTCGTCGCGCCGCCTGAAGGCGTCAGCGTCGGGAATACGCTGCGCGGGCGGGATGCCGAGCGCGTCGCCCAGCATATCGAGCGAGCCGAGCGAGATCGCGACATGACCGTCCCTGGTCGCGTAGACGCCGTAAGGCGCGCCGTAATACCAGCCCGCAATCGGATGAGGTTGACGGACATCGTCGGGACGCTCACCGTTCAAATAGCAGGTGAACGACTCCATTTGCAGGTCGAGCGCCGCCGACAACAGGCTGACCTCGACGCGGCAGCCCTGCCCCGTTCGCTCCTTCTTGACCAGGGCGGCCAGAATCCCTGCGGCAAAAAGCGCGGCGCCATGGTGATCGATCGCGGACACCCCGACCGCCCGCGGCCCGTGCTCGCGCGTTCCAGTGATCATCGCGAGCCCTGAAAGTGCCTGCACGAGCAGATCCTGGCCAGGCCGGTTGACGTATGGCCCGTCGGCGCCATAGCCGGAAGCGGCGGCGTAGATGATGTCGGGTTTGATGGCTTTGGCGGCTTCGAACCCGAGCCCCAATTTATCCAGCACACCCGGTCTGAAATTCTCCGCGATGACGTCCGACGACGCGATCAGCTTCCTGGCCACCTCGATCGCTTCGGGCTTCTTCAGGTCGAGTGCGAGGCTGCGCTTGTTGCGGTTGCCGGTCAGGAGCAGCATGCTCTGGCCGTCGACACGCTTGTCGGCTCCGCCCCATTTGCGCTGAAAAGCGCCCTCCGGCGGCTCGATCGCAATCACGTCGGCGCCGAGATCCGCCAGAAATTGCACGCCGACCGGGCCCATCAGGAAATGATTGAAGCTCAGGACGCGGATGCCCTTGAGAAGATCGACCATCAGCTTGTCTTTCGTTGGCGGCGTGGCGATT
>Ga0157369_10001193_pt1 | contig 32367 bp, 27 predicted proteins | sample C25metaG_FD_113461 | JGI IMG/M metagenome (GOLD analysis project Ga0157369, IMG submission 113461) | Corn rhizosphere microbial communities from Kellogg Biological Station, Michigan, USA - C2-5 metaG | ecosystem: Host-associated > Plants > Roots > Rhizosphere > Soil | place: USA: Michigan... | reverse complement strand
TCTTCGAGGATCATGAGCAGGCCGAACGTGACCAGCAGAAGGTATTCTTCCGATCGCCGATAGAGCGGGCGGAGCAGGGTGGGTTCGATCACCGCCCCGACAGCAGCGACGGCAATCGCACCGACCGGAAGGAGAAGGAGCACTCCGGCCAGGCCGAGATTTCCTTCCAGCGCGTGACCGACCGCACTGCCGACAATCCAGGCGGAGGTATAGGCACCGAGCGCGTAGAGCGACCCATGCGCCAGGTTGACGATGCGCATGACGCCGTAGATGAGACTCAAACCTGCAGCGATAAGAAACAGGACCGCCGCATAGAAGAATGAGTTGAGAGTCTGGATGACGAAGATCGTCATGGTTTTCTCTCCTCGTCCTTCGCGCCCCCGGCTCGTCCGGCCCTGCCAATTGTCCCGCTATTCCGCAGTTCGATGCGTCCGATTGCCGGGTTGATCGTATTCCCGTCGAGAAAGATCGCCGCGAACAATGTATGGACGCCGGACTGAAGGGTGGCCGGTAGAGATACCGCAAACCGACTGTCCGGTTGCCGCACCAGGCTTCCGGCCGCAGCCACCCGGCCGTCCTCGCCAATGACGACGAAGTGCGATTCCGGCCGAATAGGTTGCAATGTGCCGCGCAGCGTGTAGGGCTGCAGCGGTGCGCGGACGAGGGGATGGTCGCGCTGCTGCTTGACGGCGAATTCGGCGTCGGCGCTGACCAGCACGAGATCGCCCGCGCGCTCCATGGCGCTGATGAGCGCGCGCGCCGGATAGGCAAAGCTGTTGAACGTACCGAGACCGACGGGATAAGTGAATTCCCGCACGACCTCGAAAACGAACGCGTCGGGCGACCAGGCCTTCAGCCGGTAGGGGCCGTTGGTCACCAGCAAATGACCGTGAGCTTCAACGAACTGGTCGAGAAGCCGCCAGCGGACCTTCGCCGTCTCCGGGCCGACTAGCAATTCGAGCGCTGCCGGCCGGTAGCCGGTCTGCGCAAATTCCTTGATCAGCGCGCGGAATGTCTTCAGTTGCGCTGGATCGCGGACGAGATCGAGCCACGGCAGGTGAAGCCGCTCAGCTTCGCTGCGCGAGAAGGCTGCGATGCCGCGCTCAACCGCCGCCTCCATCAGCGCAAGCACGTGCCAGGGCACCGAACTCCAGGGCGGAGCGATGAGGGCATTCTCCTGCTCGTCGAATGCGAGGTTATCGAGATAAACCTCGATCATCGGGCTGCGATAGGTGAAGGTCTGATCAGCGACCAGCCGCGAGGTTTCCTCCACCCTGACGAGCTTCACGCCGCGCAGCCGCTCGCGTATCAGCCGCGTCGCAGCGGCGATCTCCGGATCGTGGGTCGCTGCATCCTGCCCGCCGGCGCCCCAACGGAATGCCAGCGCATACGGATAAAGTAAGTCGGTCGCCTCCATCAAGGAACCGTCGCTGAAATCCGAGGCCGACAGGCGATACAGCACTTTGGCCATCGCGCCATGGCCCGGCCTGACCGGGGCAAGTCTCCCGGTCATGGATTGCGGCATCAGCGCATCGTTGGGAATGCGAACCGACCGCTTGATCTCAGAGTCGTCCGCGGCGCGGACTTCGGCGCGGTTCTGGACCCATCGGCTATTAAAGGGAATCGGCAGGAAGGCGTTGTCGCCGACGGTTGACCACACCAGACGGCCAGCCGCATCGTTGAAGCCGGCGACCGGATTCCAGGCTGCGGTCGGGCGCAGATCGATCCCAATGCGCAGCGAGCCATTCCAGAGGAAATCCTTTAGCTTGACCGTTCTCAGGAAGACGGCCGAATTCAAGCCGGATTGCGAATCCACAGCGATATTTTCAATGCCGTCGGAAAAGTCGTCAGTATGGAACTCTCGCCGCAGCCGATAGCCGACCACGGCGCGCTCGCAACTGCCGATCAATACTCCCAGCAACTCGCGCTCGAGGTTGAGCTGTTCGATACGATCCCTGAATTCGCCACGGGTGCGGCGCTCATAAAGCTCATCGGCCTGTTCCCGGTCGCTCGGCTGGCTGAGGGCCGGACGAAGCAGGTGGTAGGCCTGGAACCATCCTTCTTTGGTCCAGGGTGGCGCTGGCCAATCATTAAAGCTGACGCCGGCGTCGATCAGCAATGCACTCACCGAAGTCTCATCGAGACTCACATCCCAGTCGGTGGCCTGGACGCGGACCTGCGGCGAGAGCAGGGACAGATCGGCGCCGGCGCGGAACGTCGGTGCGACTCCATCTTTTGGCGTGCGCGCGGCCTTGCCCGGATGCACCCGATCTGCGTGGCCGAAATAATCGGCGTGATAGGGCGTGATGGGATAGGGATGAACCACGACGTCAGGTGACGCGGCCAGCGCCGCGGCGGCTTGTCCGATGGCGTGGCAGCGCGCCTCGCGGCCTTGAAACCACGATGACTGCGGATTGACGCTGACGGTGATCAGCGACTTCAGCGACTCGACCGACTTGAGATGCTCGGGAATCCGGCCGGAAAAGCGTGGTGCGTTGCCCACATAAACGTGCAGCGGATCGGTCTTGTCGACGAACTCGCGTGCCGCTCCTTCCGGATCTAGCGGCTCGATGCGGATTTCATGCGGGTAGAACGAGGGAAAATAAGATACCTCGTGGTCGGCCCGTACCGATGGCGGCGCAATAACAACACATGTCAGTACCAGCACCAAGCCGCCGATTCGCGCCCGGGGCGAAGCTGCGTGCAGAGACATTTTCCGCTCCACCGAGATCGCCGCAGTGCCTGCAGGATCTCGCTGCGGCCGCACAACGTGGATGTCGGGTTCGCGTTGCCGGCCGCTCGATCAAGACCCGAACGCGGCCATGCCTTCGAGAAAAGGCATGGCCGTCTCGATTGCGCCATTCAAGCGACCTGCGGCCAGGTCTCCTTGATCCAATTATAAGTGGCCGTCGGATCGTTGTGACCGTTGCCCGGCTTCGGCCAGTTGGGAGGCGCCGTGATATTGCGGATCGGAATGGTGATCATCCGATTTGGATCCAGGATCGGGAAGGGGTATTCGGGCACGATCTTGCTGAAGCCCGTCACCGCGTCCTTGTAGCCCTGGTGATTTTCCGGACGGATATACAGATCACCCGCCGCCGTCTCGAAATACATGCCTTCAAGCTGGCTGATAATCGCCTCTTCCTCCGGCCAGCCACCTGTAAGCCTGTTAGCCTTCTCGACTGCCGTCTTGTACATATGGAGCGTGTGATACGCACCATCCGATTGGAAGTTCGGATACTCGTTCCAGCGCTTATAATACTTCTCGACGAACCTCTTGTTGGCTGGCCAACGATTTCCCGGCGGGAAGGTGAAGTAATAGTTCGCGTGTACGCCCGCGATCACGCCTTCCGGGTGATCCTTGCCGATTGCATGCGGCGCAACGCCAAAAGCAATCGTGCTCGCAAACTTAGCGCTGTTGAACATGCCGTAACGCAAGGCCTGCTTGTACATTGCAACGTAATCGCCGCCCCAGACCGACGAAACGATCAGGTCTGGATTTGACGACATCGCCTTGGTGATGTGAGCGGTGAAGTCGGTGGTGCCGAGCTTCGGCCAGCCTTCTGAGACGACCTGGGTGCCGGGCACAAGCTTGCCGAACGCGATGTTGAAATGGTCGAAGGCATTGCGGCCATAGCTGTAGTCCGGGTGAATGTGCGCAATCCGCTTTGCCTTAGGCCAGGTCTGCGCCGCCGCCACTGCGCAAGTGACACCGTCCGCTGACTGGATGTTGGTAATGCGGAACGCGTATTTCGGATTCGGCACCGCCTTGTCCCACAGGAAGTCGGTGCAGCCGTCGACAAAAATCGTCAGCACTGCAAGCTCCTCGGCGACCGGGCCGAGCGCCGGCGTGTTGCCGCTCGATATGACGCCGGTAAACATGTCGATCTTTTCGGAGAGCTTCATGCGGCGAAGCTCTTTTACGTTGGCGTCTGTGCCGGCTGCTTCGTCGGCAGTGATCGTCTCGATCTTGCGCTTGCCGAGAATGCCGCCCTGGGCGTTGATTTCCTCGGCCGCCAGGATATGGCCTTTGAGTGAAGGCTCGCCGAGCACCGCTCCAGGGCCAGTCAAGAAGGTCATGTGACCGAACTTGAGAGGCGTATCGGGAACTTTTCCTTTCGGCGCCGCCGGAGTCTGCGCCGATGCGGGAGTAATGGCCGGCATCGCGGTTGCTGCCGCGGCAGCGCCGACCGTCACGCCGAGGTTATTGAGAAAGCTTCTGCGATCTACGTTTCTCTGCTCCATGGTTTATCCTCCTTTGTCGAGGACATCGATGATCTTCCCACGTCAAGCTCCGTGATGGGGCTCTTGCGACATTTTAGGCCATTGCACGACGCCAAACCACAGCTCTTTGATGCATCTTTGACGCACAACGCATTGGGCGTCGGTGGCTGCACGCAATGCTCGGGGGCATCGAACCTTGTCAGCGGGGCTGCGCCGGCGGCGCGGCGCCCCGGTGACGGCGCCGTCCGCCGAGGTGAGGTGGCGCGCAAGCTTGGGGATGTTTTGCGCATCCCAGCCTGCCGCACCGCAGCATTCTGCTCTTGCAAGACCGACCGGAGCCGCACAGCTTTCGGGTGATAAATTGACGCATGGCGGCCAAAAGGGTTTCGGCATGACCAAGCACGGCCGATCGGGGCACGCGACCCGATCGCCGCGTTTCCGCTTCCTGCAGAAGCTCCAGGCACAGAACAACGATCGCAAAGACCGCTCCCGGATCGAAGACCCGAAACAGTCCGTGGAAGAGCTATTTCATCCCCGGAAGCCAACCCGAACCTGACGAACTGTCCTTGCACTCGGAAATTCGGGTGCTTGTGCTCAAATGAGCGAGCGGATATGAAGGGCCGATGCCACACGCTCCCGGCGCTCATTCGCCGCAGCGTAGTGGCGGCTGATACCCGCCGATCAGCAGGTCACGTGGAAAAGCCCTATCTTCTTCGCATGCGATCTGTTGAACGCACGGATCGCCTCGGGGGTCGGCTGCAACAGTACCTTGCAGCCCTTCTTCTCGAAATACGCCTCAGCTTCGGGCGACAGATGCACATTGCCTTGCTGGCCCGAGCCCAGAATGAGCTGCTCGCATCCATCCTCAAAGACGAACTTCGCCTCGTCCTTCGAGAGGATATGAGAGGTGCCGTAGTACTTCTTCGATAGATTCTTCTTCCGCTTCACCACCTCGCCGGAGAGGCGAATGATCACGTCGTGTTCATAGGTTCTGCCGTCAATCATGATGGCGCCGAATGTGGTGCGTTCGATCTCCATGGCCAGAGTCCTCTCAGGACGGCCCCTTCCTCGAAACGTATGGCGAAGCCCCTCACCGGGCAAGCGGTAGGCGAGCTGAAGTGTCGCGGATCGTTACGCGTCCGAAATGAGCTTCGAAAGGGTTCCAGAGAGCCCCTTCGGATACACTCCCTAGGCGGCATTGCAGCACGGCCGCTTTGACCCTCGCCCTGCACGACGGTCCAGTCCGCCAGGACCGCAGCTTCGTGAAGAGGCCATGGCGACTGCCCGAAAGAACGTTGGGCGGTTTGCCTCTGCGGGAGTATGAAAGAATCGCCGGAGGCGATGCGCGCGCCTCACGTTCCGACCCTCTGCGGCTGCTGCGCCTCAGCCCTGTCCGGATGCAAGCACTTCTTGTGATGTTGCAGCTTGGCACGCCGGCCGCAGCATCGGTGGCCTCCGCTTGGTGACCGGCGCGGTCGCTGACCACCCGACCACCAGACGGTCCCGACACTTGAGGGCGAGGGCTGGATCCAGAAGTCAACCTATTGATCGAGGGAGGATAAGCTATGCGAGCATCAGCAAACTATTCGCGTCGTCGCTTCCTTCATGCCGGCACGGCCGGGGTAGCGGCAACCGTCGTCGCCGCGACGACGCCGGCTCGCGCGGCCGAGGAGGGCGTGCAAGCGCCGCCCCCGCCGGCGACGGCGCCGCGAATTCTGCGCAGGCCACCGCTGTCTGAATTGGAGCGCGTCGCCAGGTCTTACAACTTGAATCTCAGCCGCGACGATCTGACTTCGTTCCGCAATCTCATGGACGGTGTGCTCACGTCCTACCGTCGCCTGGACCAGTTCGCGGAGCCGACATTGGCGGTGAAGTACCCGCGGGACGCGGGGTTCCGTCCATCCGCCTCGGACAATCGGCTCAACGCCTGGTACTGGAGGTGCTCCATCAAAGGTGCAACGTCGGGGCCTCTCGCGGGCAAGAAAATCGCCATCAAAGACAATGTGTGCGTCGCGGGCATCCCGATGATGAACGGTTCCAACGTGCTGGAGGGCTACGTCCCCGACGTGGACGCGACAATTGTGACCCGCATGCTCGATGCCGGTGGGGAGATCATCGGCAAGGCCGTGTGTGAGCATCTTTGCTTCTCGGGCGGCAGCCATACTTCCGATACCGGGCCCGTACTCAATCCGCACGACCCGAAGCGATCTGCCGGAGGCTCCTCCAGTGGCAGCGCGGCCCTCGTCGTCGCCGGCGAGTGCGACATGGCCATCGGAGGCGACCAGGGAGGGTCGATTCGAATCCCCAGCTCTTTCTGCGGAGCGGTTGGCCACAAGCCCACCCATGGGCTCGTACCATACACAGGCGTCTTCCCGATCGAATTGACACTTGACCATACTGGGCCCATCGCCCGTACCGTCGGCGATGCCGCCCAGCTTCTCGAGGTGCTCGCCGGGTTCGATGGCTTCGACCCGCGCCAACCGCCGGGACTGCGCACGGAAGCGTATACCAAGCAACTCAATGGACACGCCCGCGGCCTGCGGATCGGAATCGTCAAGGAGGGGTTTGGCTGGCCCAATTCCGAGCCCGATGTCGACGCCATGGTACGCGAGGCGGCGCAGCGCCTGAACCGAGCGGGGGGGGGGACCGTGAGCGAGCTATCGATCCCCCTTCACCGCGACGGCATCCATATCTGGAACGCTATCGCCGTCGAGGGCGCCACGATGCTGATGGTCGCCGGCAACAGCATGGGAACCAACTGGAAAGGACACTACACGACTTCGCTCCTGGACTTCTACGGTCGGAGCCGGCGGGTGCGCGCCAACGACCTCTCGGAGACCGTCAAGCTCGTCATCCTGCTCGGCCAGTACATGCAGGACAATTACCAGGGCCGCTACTACGCCAAGGCCCAAAACCTCGCGCGCGTGCTACGCGCCGCCTACGATGAGGCGCTCAACGGCGTCGATCTCTTGCTCATGCCGACGTTACCTTTGAAGGCCACACTCCTCCCAGCCCCGGACGCGAGCCGCGAGGACTACGTTGCGCGGGCACTCGAAATGATTTCCAACACTTGCCCGTTTGACGTCACCGGCCATCCCGCCGCCACGGTTCCGGCAGGCATGTCGGCAGGGCTCCCTGTTGGCATGATGCTGGTTGGACGCCACTGGGAGGACGGCACCGTGTTGCGTGCGGCTGACGCGTTCCAGATCGTCGGGTAGACGGAAGTCGCGAATTTCCGGCGAACAGCAACGCCGGCGTCCAAGGCTCGGAAAAGAGGCCCGCGAGCTATCTGACGCGTGCCTCTGCCGTTTAGGAATGATCTGTCAACGACATTGCCCCACCAACACCAGGGGGCCGATTACTCAGCGTCATCGGCTAAGCGAGCCAGCGCTTGCGACGCTTGTAGTACTTCACATCGCGGAATGATTTCCGCTTCTCACCGGCGATGCCAAGGTAGAATTCCTTGACGTCCTCATTTGCGGCGAGCGCCCGCGCCTCGCCGTCCATCACCACACGGCCATTCTCAAGGATATATCCGTGGCTCGCGTATCTGAGCGCCATGTTGGTGTTCTGCTCGGCGAGAAGAAACGAGACGCCTTCCTTGACGTTGAGATCCTTCACGATCTCGAAGATCTCTTCGACGATCTGCGGCGCGAGGCCCATAGAAGGTTCGTCGAGCAGGATCATCTTGGGGCGCGACATCAGCGCACGGCCGATAACACACATTTGCTGTTCGCCGCCCGACGTATAGCCGGCGGTCGAACCCCGCCGCTCCCTGAGCCGGGGGAAATAGGCATAGACTCGCTCCAAATCCTGCGCGATGGCGGACTTGCCATCCTTGCGCGTGTAGCCGCCGGTCAAAAGATTCTCTTCGACAGTAAGGTGAGCGAAGCACCGCCGCCCCTCCATCACCTGAATGCACCCGCGGCGAACTAGATCGCTTGGCGACAGGGACTGCACTTCGATGCCATCGAACAGGATCGAGCCCTTGGTGACTTCGCCGCGTTCTGCATGCAGCAGATTGGAGACCGCTTTCAGCGTCGTCGTCTTGCCGGCGCCATTGGCGCCGAGAAGCGCGACAATGCCGCCCCGCGGTACACCCAGCGATACACCTTTCAATACGAGGATGACGTGATCGTAGACAACCTCGATATTGTTGACCGACAGAACCGGCGATGCCGCTTCCTTCGCCGTGGCGGTCTTGGGGATTGACACGCAGGTCTCTCCAAACGGTTGCAGCTTCCGGGATCCGGGAGCAGGCAAAACCTGCTCCCGGATCGCTCACCTAGTTCAGCTCTCTTTCGAGCAGTCGCGCGGCTGGATCTTCTTGTCCGCGGCATACTTTGCGGAAACATCGGCAACGAGCGGATCGGTCAGGGTTTCATCAGCCGTGTACCAGTCGGAGATCACTTTCCAACCCTTGCCATCCCACTGTTGCACGCGCCCGTCGCGCGCGCCCTCGTGGTCGGAGCAGGAAATCCTGATCGGCTTCAACATTCCCTCGAAGCCAAGCTGCCTGATGCGTGCATCGGAGAGGTTAAGGTTCTCAAGACCCCAACGGACCTGCTCGCCCGTCAGGGGCTTCTGGCCGAACTTTTCCTGCGCCTTGCGGATCGCCTCCACGCCGAGCATGGCATTCACCATGCCACGGTTGTAGAGAACTTCGCCGACTTTGCCTGGTTCTGTCGAACCTTTGCCCTTGGCGTAGACGTACTTCTCGATGTCGGCATGCACGGGAAATCTCCCTGCGCCGTGCTGGAGCATCAGCGACTTGTAGCCTATCGCCTGATCGCCTGCCGGCGTCACATCCGGCTCTGCGCCCGACCACCAAACACCGATCATCTTGTCGCGGGGATAGGCAACAGCCGCCGCTTCCTTCACTGCCGTGCTGTTCATGACGCCCCAGCCCCAGACCAAGACATAGTCCGGCCGGTTCTGGCGGATCGCCAGCCATTGCGACTTCTGTTCGACACCGGGGTGCGTGACCGGGATCGGCGTAAACTCATAGCCGTACTTCTTTGCCAGCACCTGCAGCATCGGGATCGGCTCCTTGCCGTAGGGGCTGTCGTGATACAGCAGCGAAATCTTCTTGCCTTTCAGCTTGTCGAAGCCGCCGAGCTCCTTGGCGACGTGCTGGATCGCGATATCCGCCGCCGACCAGTACGTGCCAAGCAATGGGAAGTTGTACGAGAATACCGCGCCGTTCTTGGAATCGGCGCGGCCGTACCCCATCGTAATGATGGGGATCTTGTCGGTCTCTGTCTTTTCGGTGAGGGCGAAGGTGATGCCGGTCGACAGCGGATTGATGAAGGCCGCGCCGGTTGGACCCTTGCCCTTGAGACGCTCGTAGCACTCAACGCCCTTGTCGGTGGCATAACCGGTCTCGCATTCCTCGACCAGAAGCTTGACGCCGTTGATGCCGCCGTCGCGCTCATTTATCAGATTGTAATAGTCGGCAACGCCGTTTGCGTATGGCGCGCCATTCACAGCGTATGGGCCGGTCCGGTAGGACAGAATTGGGATGAACTGCTCGTTTTGCGCTGCGGCCGGAGCGGTCAACACCACGCCCGACAGGACGGCCGTTACCAGTACCAGTTGGTTGCGTGCGATATTTGCCATCTTGATGTTCTCCTCCTTGAGCCCCTCTTTTGCGTCCGGGGGATTTGCTTCCTTTCTCCTTCTACCAACGGCCGCTACCCGCGTTGCGATCCACGCCGGATCGCTGCTTCAATAAGGAAACGGCCAAAGTCTGAGCTTCTCCTTGCCAATTGATATCAGCCGGGCGAACCCATGGGGTTCCTTGATGAGAAGATAGCAGATCAACGATCCGAAGATGATGAATTCCAGATGAGTGATCGTTTCCGTCGACAGCGGCACGCCGAGTTCCGTTGGAATCAGGTTCAGCATGATCGGCACAATGAGGATAAAAGCCGCACCGACGAACGAACCCATGATCGATCCAAGCCCGCCAATGATCACCATGAACAAAAGCTCCAGCGAACGGTCGATCGAGAACGCGAGAGGCTCCCATGAGCCCAGGTAGACGAACGCCCAGAGCGCGCCCGCCACGCCGATGATAAATGAAGAGACTGCGAAAGCCGTGAGCTTTGCATAGAGTGGTCGGATGCCGATCAGTTCGGCGGCGATGTCCATGTCGCGGATTGCCATCCATTGTCTGCCAAGATTTCCGCGAACCAGATTCTTCGCCAAGACCGCGATCACCGTGACGAAGGTCAGGCATAGCAGATAGCGCTCTACCGGCGTGCGAACGACCATACCGAAGAAATTCAGTTCCGGTGCATTGACCGAACCTGACGGCGCATAATTGGTAAACCATGGGACCCGCAGGAACACCCAGTCGAAGAAGAACTGCGCCGCGAGCGTTGCAACCGCCAGATAGAGGCCCTTGATCCGCAGACTGGGAATACCGAAGAGAATTCCGACACCCGCCGCCGCGAGCCCGCCGAGCAAAATGGAGGCTAATACGGGCAACGGCGGCATCGAAATCGCGAAGCCAAGCCAGGCGAGCGGAATATGAACACCGGTCCCCAACTTGTATGCGGAATAGGCGCCGATCGCCATGAACGCGCCGCTGCCGAGCGAGATTTGGCCGCAATAGCCGACCAGAAGGTTTGTGCCGATAGCGGCGAGTGCGAGGACCAGAAAAGGCAGTAGAATCGCCCACAGCAGATAGTCGCTGCCGAACGGCCGAATATGGAAAGTGGCAAGCAGCGGCACGCCGATGAATGCGATACCGAGCAAGATACCGAGCGCAATGCGATCCTGGCGGATCGGAAGGATCGCCATATCCTCCGTGTAGGTGGTCTTGAATTGGCCAGTCTCGCGATAAAGCACAACGAACTCCTCGTCTCAGATACGTTCGATGATCCGCTCGCCAAACAAACCCTGCGGCCGCACGAGCAGCACCGCCAGCGCCAGCACATAGGCAAACCAGTACTCGATACCGCCACCGATGGACGGCCCCAGGAACACCTCGGAGATCTTTTCACCTGCACCTACAATGAGCCCGCCGGCGATGGCTCCCGGAATGGAGGTGAGGCCGCCAATAATCAGAACCGGCAGGGCCTTCAGCGCGAGAAACGTGATCGAGAACTGCACGCCCAGCTTGGTGCCCCACACGGTCGCCGCAACCAGCGCAACGAGACCAGCAACAAGCCAGACCACGAACCAGATCCAGCTGATGGGAATCCCGACCGACTGCGCGGCCAGATGGTCGTCGGCAACAGCCCGAAGCGCGCGACCGATCCTGGTCCACTGGAAGAAGATCGCTAGGCCGGCGACCAGCGTGCTCGCGATCAGGGCGCCCCAAACGTCCAGCTTGTTGATCAGAATTCCGCCCGGGAAAAGACCCTCAAACACGAACCAGGCGTCCGTCGGGAACAGCCGCAACGGGTAAACGTCGGACCCGAAGATCATCTCCGCTGCGCCCTCCAGGACGAATGTCACGCCGATTGTGGACATGAACAGCGTGAGGGCGTCCTGGTTGACAAGAGGTCCGATCACGAACCGTTCGATCAGCCAGGCCGCTATCGCCATGATCACGGCGGCAAAGCCGATGCCGAGGACGATCGCAACCCAAAGCGGGAGGCCGTTGGCCACGACGAGATCGAGCGAGCGAACCAGCGCCAGCCCCGCGAGCAACACCATTGCGCCCTGGGCAAAGTTGAAGACGCCGGATGCCTTGAAGATCAGCACGTAGCCGAGCGCGACCAGCGAATACAGCACGCCGGACATTAGTCCGCCGATCAGGACTTCGAGAAATTGACCCAACGCGATCACGAATGCTCCTCAGTGTGCAACGCCGAGATAGGCGTCGATGACGGCCTGGTCTCTCTTCACCTCGTCCGGCGTGCCGTCGGCGATCTTCACACCATGATCGAGCACCGCCACGCGATGCGAGAGATCCATGACCACGGGCATGTCGTGCTCGATCAGCGCGATCGTAGTGCCGTAATGATGGTTCACGTCGATGATGAACCGCGACATATCCTCCTTCTCTTCCAGGTTCATGCCTGCCATCGGCTCGTCGAGGAGAAGAAGATCGGGCTCCATTGCAAGCGCACGGCCAAGTTCGACGCGTTTCTGCAGGCCATACGGCAAACGGGCAACCGGCACCTTGCGGATCGCGTCGATCTCAAGAAAATCGATAATCTCCTCGACCCGGTGCCGATGCTCGACCTCCTCTGCCAGCGCAGGGCCGTAACGCAGCATCTGCCACAATAGGCCCCGGCGCATCTTCAGGGTGCGGCCAGCCATAATGTTGTCGAGCGCGCTCATTCCCTTGAACAGGGCGACGTTCTGAAAGGTGCGCGCGATGCCGCCGCGGGCCGCCTCGAAGGACTGCATTTCGGCCCGGGTGCGCCCCTTGAAGGTGATGGTGCCATGATCAGGATGATAGAAGCCGTTGATGACGTTGAGCATCGAGGTCTTGCCAGCGCCGTTGGGGCCGATGATGGCGCGAATTTCGCCCTTTCTGGTGTCGAACGAAACGTCCCTCAGCGCTTTTACGCCGCCGAAGGCCAGCGATACGCCTTCGACCTGAAGCAGGATTTCGTTCGTATCCGGCGCTCTCATGCGGCCTTCCCCAGAGATTCCGCCGAACCAATTGTTTGCATGTCACGAATCTTGACCCGTGCCGCGATCGTGCCCTTGCGGCCATCCTCAAAAGTGACCTCGGTGGAAATGTCGGCTTCATGCGAGCCGTTGTAGAGCGCCGCGACCAGTGGTGCATAGCGCTCAGCAATGAACCGGCGGCGCACCTTCTGGGTGCGGGTCAATTCGCCATCGTCCGCGTCGAGCTCCTTGTGCAAAATGAGAAAGCGGCGAATCTGAGCCCCCGCCAGCACCTTTTCCTTGGCAAGAGAACGGTTCGCCTCGGCAACATCTTCCGCCACCATATCGTAGACCAGCGGATGCCCGGCGAGCTCCTGATAGGAGCCGTAGGCGATGTTGTTGCGTTCGGCCCAATTCGCTACGGCGACCGGGTCGATATTGAGCATGGCGCAAACGAATTCCCTGGAGTCGCCGAAACTGACCGCTTCCTTGATGTTGGGAAAGAACTTCAATTTGTTCTCAAGATACTTCGGCGCAAACATCGTGCCGTCAGCTAGCCGGCCGACATCCTTCGCACGATCGATGATCTTCAGATGTCCGGTCTTGTCGTCGAAGAAGCCCGCATCGCCGGTCTTCACGTAACCGTCGGACGTCATGACCTCCGCGGTCTTCGCTTGATCCTTGAAATATCCGACGAACACGCCTGGCGAGCGAAACTGCACTTCGCCCGATTCCGCAATGCGGATGTCGACGTTCGGCGCTGCCGGACCAACCGTATCGGAGTAGATCTCGCCATCAGGCTGGCAGGTCACATAAAGGAACGCTTCGGTTTGTCCGTAGAGCTGCTTCAGGTTTAAACCGATCGAGCGATAAAACGCGAACAGATCCGGGCCGATGGCCTCACCTGCAGTATAGGCGACGCGCACGCGAGACAGGCCGAGAACGTTCTTGAGGGGCTCGTAGACTAGCAAGCGCCCGAGCATATAGAGCAGCCGGCCTGACAACGGCACCGGTTTTCCGCTCAAGATCGACTCGCCATACCGGCGCGCAGTGCCGAGGAAGTAGTTGAACATCCGCCGCTTGATGGGCGCAGCGTCCTCCATGCGGACCATCACCCGCGTCAGCATGACCTCGAAACCGCGCGGCGGAGCGAAATAGAAGGTTGGTCCGATCTCACGCCGATCCTGCTCGATCGTTTCCCCGCTTTCGGGACAGGCCATGCAGAATCCAGCGACGAGGCCTTGCACATAGTTGAGGTAATGATCGCCCACCCAGGCCAGCGGCAGATAGGCGAACACCACGTCGTGGTCAGTCAGTCTGTCGAAACTAGTGGTATCCGTCGCGGCATCGATGCAGCCTCGTGTCGACAGCATAACGCCCTTTGAAGCGCCGGTCGTTCCCGAGGTGTAGAGGATGACTGCGATGTCGGTACCATCGCCCTGTCGGACGAATTCATCGATCTGGCCACCAAGCGCCGCGTCGGTCGCAAGCGCTGCGCGGCCGTCTTCGGTAACGTCGTGGATTGCGATCAGTCGGCTATCATCGTAGTCGTCAAGGCCGCGCGGCTCGTCATAGAAAATCTTCTGGAGAGCCGGCACTCGGTCGGATACCGACAAAATCTTATCGACTTGCTCCTGATCTTGTGCTGCCACAAACTTCGCCTCGGCGTGAGCGAGAACAAGAGCAAGTTCGTCAGCCACTGCATCCGAGTAAATCGGAACCGGAACCGCGCGCAGCGCCTGCGCAGCCATGAGGGTCCAGTAGAGCCTCGGCCGATTGGCGCCGACGATAGCGATCTTGTCTCCCGGCTGCAGTCCAAGTCGATGCAGGCCCGCGGCATAAGCACGCACGACCTCGGCAACTTGAGCCCAGGTCCACGTCTGCCAGATGCCAAGATCCTTGTGCCGAAACGCCGGACGCGTGCCGAACCGTGCTGCATTTCGTAGAAGCAATTTGGGGAGCGTATCAAACGATCCACCACTGGCCATGTCGGTCTCGATCCAAAAAACCGGCGCGTTGGTTCACGCCTGCTTATGGTGATACCGCGCCCTTTTTGGGAAGCAGCCATGCGAATACCGCATGCGGCAACATTACAGCGGATCGAAAGTCCTACAAGTCCCCACTTGGGTGGCATCCTTGATGAGTGTGTTGGTGGCAAATCCCGGATGCGGTTCTGATGGCTAAACTCAAGCGTCCAGGAATACGCTGCAGCGCGAAAAATTCCGCTTTCGCAGCGCGCCATTCCGACAAAGGGAACCATAGCCCGATGAAGCGGGGCGAATGCTGCGCGATGACACCTTCAGCGATCGGCCGGCAGCCGTTTTCCGGTACGAGGATTTCGAACGGATGTGCTAAAATCGCGGTCGGTCGGGCGCGCCGCCCATCGGCAAATGCGGGTTGGCGTCGTCCCTTGAAGGAGGGCGCATCCGTCACGACCTGATCTACCGTGATGCGCAGACCGACGAAACAGAGCGAGAAAATGGGCTGGCCGAAGCTGCAGCAGCGCAGCGACACGCCGACGGCACGTGGAAACAAGCGCCTGGTGGAACAGAACCGGAAGCTTCTTGGCAAGCACTACGCGAACAAATATCGGGTGCGGTGAATTGCGGTTGCTGCACGCGGAGTCCGGCCCTGAATTGGAAACTCGCGGGCGGATGCGCCAGCACACGCAGGTACGGATGGGGTCAGTGCGGGCCCGTCCATGAGCGATCCAGCCAGACTGACAGTTTGAGACGATCCGGCCATCCATGGCGCGCTGTCGTGGTACCTGGACGTTGCGGAAAACAGGTGCCCCGCCAAGTTTCGCATTGCAGCGACGGTCGCCACTCAGCTGGATATTGCGACGACTCTGCGATTTTGGACGATTTCGTTCGCCTGGTAGCGCCCCGGACCGTCCACAGGTGACGCTCCGCATCTATCGAGCAGTCTTGACGCTGGTCTTGGTCAGGTCCTCGTGGCGACTGACAGCGGGCCGTGGCGACGCTGCTACGTCGTGCTCAAACAGCCGCCTTGCACCTCCCTAGCCGGCCACAAGCTCCACATGCGAACCGAGCTTCGACGCAGGCAGAATTGACTGCTATTGCCATTGACTTCGGCTGCCTAACCGTGCAGTCCGGATGCCGATCTGGTGCTCTATCTTATCGGGAAGGCGGACCCCATGCCCAAGAGTATCCGGATCGTGCCTCGGACCGCGCCATGCACAGGGCACCCGATTACTTTCGTGCTGGCGATCGGCTCGGTTCGGCAGGTGTGCCGTCTGCAGACGACGTTTCGGACACAGAGCCAGGCCTTCAGCTATTTCCACAAGCATCGTACCGAGTTCGAACGAGTAGCTCGCGCCAGACTTGCGCGGGGCGAGGTCGAGGATGGGGTGATCGAGCTCGCGATGCTTGAGGCTTGATTGCGATCAGATGACATCGCAACTGGGTTGCCACATCGCGGCATTGCTTCGTTCAGCTGTTTCGCCATTCTCGATTGCTGGAAAAGTGGGTATCGCGCTTGCCGAGTGCGGGTCGGTCCGATCGCGCATGCGCGCAGGATCGGTCACGTCATCCATAAGTCAATCGCGGTCGGTCGACGAAGATAATCTTGCGAGGTTTATACTCGTCGAGGGCGACGACCATGACGTTGTGCTTGACGAGCGCCTTGATGCCTATCCAAGATTATCCGCTTCAGATCGATCCAGCACCTCGACGCTCAGGAGCAGCGCCGCCGTTGCTCTATTTCAGCGAACGCAAATGGCCTTGAAGCCAGCGTCCATTGGACTTCTTGGGGTCTTCATGCGCAGCCACGATCTCAATAGCATGATTGCAGACAGCGCATTCAAACGAGTGCAAGTCGACGCCGCCGACGGGCGTGATACTGGCGAGCCTCATTGAGGCCTTGCACTTCGGGCAGGAGGGGCGCTCAAGTACGGCGAATGGGACGATGGACAAGTGGTGCTGAGACTGGGGCACGGTGTTGCCTCGACACAGGCGGGAGTACAACACTCTCTGTCATCGAAAAATGCCCGGAGGCGGAGCGATGATCGCAACTATGCGCTCCTGGTATCTCAAAAGCGAGTCAATTCGCGAGCAAGGACCGATAGGGTCTCGGCGACCGCCACGGTGACCGACAGGTTGGGCTTCCGCCCCTCACTTTGAGGTAAATAATGCGAGATTGATTGGAGCGACCGCCACGTCTTCGGATCCAATACTCTTTTCTCCTCTTCTAACCGTGCAACCAGGACATCAATGCTGTCGAGAGTAGGTCGATCCATCACGTAGAACGCCATCTCGCGATAGTGCGCAATCTTCTCCTCCATTTTCCGGCACCCTAGTGCCACTTGCTGTGATTTTGAGTAGCCCTCCGACATTGCGTCAGATTCGGATAGCGCAAACCATTTCTATCTTTTGGCTGCCGAGGCGAAGGTCGGCTGCAAGGCCGCGGCCTTTCGACTCGGCGCCGCGGCAACTACCTTGATCTTTTCCTTTTTGGGCTTCTTGGCTTCCCGATTGCCTCTTTGCTGACCTTTTGCCACGTAGAGCTCCTTTCGGACTGAGATGACTGAAGCGGTATGCGAAATCGGCTGAAGTCAGAAAGATACTCAGCCGACGAAAGGCGAGGTGAGGCCAGATTGAATCTGGACTTGAGCATCGCGATCAGATCGAGCGTGCGGATGCGATAGAAATTTTCCACCTCGGACGCCGGCCGGCTGATGCTTGCGCTCCACCCATAAGCGTCGTCAAATATGAACATCGTCATTCCTGCGGGCCATGGGCCGTGAAGGGCGCTGGCTCGTGCGACGATCATGTCCGCGAGCTCATACGCGGTCTTGAAGGGTTTTGCGTCCATTGCCGACCTCACGCCACCGCTGTGGCTTGCTGCAGTCGCTATCCGTCGAGCTATTCCAAGAGCGTTTTCGCTTTCTTCAGGGTAGCTGCTGCCGTGGAGTAGCCGAATTTTACAGGCCCTGATTGATCGCTCCGACAGACCATGCATTGCCGCTTCGTCGCATTATCCATGCAAGGCGGCCGCCGCGATAACCAAAAGCAGAAGAAGCAACGGGACGACTACTGGCGGTACGATCCAGTCGATCAGACGAAATCGGGGCAAGAAACGCTCCTCTTCCTTTGGCGGGAGCGCACGTTACTCTCAGTCACCGATGGATGCCCGTTGGGAGCCGGTGATACCAGACCCTAGGCTTCCGCAGTAGGAATAGCGAGCTTTAAAACGTGGAACAATTCGGAAAGCCAGGCTGAAGGGCATGTCGGCCAGTTCCCGGACAACGCCTTGCGAGAAACAGATGGCTAATCGAGCCGAAAGAGCGCATGGTCACCCAAATGCACGAGGTCGGCGTCGAGGGCCGTCTGCGAAAAAACGGGCACGTATGACTGTTCGTTCGCGGCGGGAAGTGGTCACCTTCAAGCATCCGTTCCAGATCAGGGGTGTCGATCGTCTGCTGCCGGCTGGGCCCTATGAGGTCATAACGGATGAAGAAATGATCGAAGGGCTTCCATTCGCATCATTTCGGCGCATTGCAACCATGATCCTGGTGCCAGCGGCCGCGCGCGGTTCCACAATGGAAATGGTCTCCATTGGCTCGGTCGATCCGGCCGATGTGCAGCGTATCGACGCGAGATGCCCGATGACTGACGAAACGCTCGATCTCGACAAGCACCGCGGTATGGCGGCTCAAAAGGCGACTGACCTCCGACGCACCTTAATTGAGGCTGAGAACAACGCGAGGGAACTGCGTGACCGGCAGAGCCATCTCGAAAGCCAGTTATTGTCGATTCCGGCCACGTCGTGGCCCGAGGCTGCCGCCAAGGCGCGCTATATCCTGAACCTGTATGCTGCGGGATTGTCACCGGAGGACACCCGACATCGAGAACTCGTGGCTGCCATACTGGATGACTTTACGCGTCTCGCTCACGAGGGTTGAGTACGGGCCCGTGCGCCCTTTGTCGAGCGCAAGCTCATGTTGGAATGTTAGTCTTTTGAAGCCGCAGACCAAACACCTCATGCGCAGAGGACGCGATTAGCGCGCTCGTTTCACGACCACGACTTAATTTTTGCGCTTTCGCTGTCATCGCCTTGCCCCGCAGCTGAGAGAACCCATTTTAATCGTGGCGCTGTCACGACTCGCCCGCAGGGCTTGGGCAGCAGCACCGTCGAAAGAAGAACATGCCTATCAACTACAGGGACTACCGCATCGAAGCATTCGAACGACAGACCGGCTGCTGGAGAGCAAAAATAAACCGCCTCGATGGGCGCAACATTCGAGTGCATTTCGCTCCAATGGAGCACGCCTTCATCACGACTCCTACCGACACCGGAGACCCTCAATCATCAATTGAGTTTGCAAGAACCGCGATCGATAGTGATGACATGACTTAACGGCAAGTCGAACAGGGGTCTCGGCGCAGGTTCTTATGCCTCGTTCGTTGGCCGATCTAGCCGAACTGCAGCGTTGCCTCGTCGACACCGGCAACGATTTTCGCCGGGACCGGATGTGCGAGCGCGGATCTCTGAGATTGCTTCGTGTGGGGGTAGACTGGAGCGGAGCGCGCAGTGGCTACCCGGCCGCCATTCCCTGGCATCAAGTGGGAAAACGTCTACCTCCAATTCAGGTGGCGCGATCTGGAATCGAAGTGGTCGACACCTTAGTGCCGGACCTCTGCCAGGTGAATGACAACACCCGTCGGTTCGGGCTGATGCGTAGTCAGCTTCGTAAAGTCTGCATCGCTCCAATCAGCAATGCTTACGATCTCTCCGTCCTGAGCTTCCATTCCTGGAAGTTCAAGCAGCTCCAGGACGTGGAGGCCCCTGGCATCGAGAAAGAAAGTATGATGCCCAAACAGTTCGCAGAATTGTGCGACTGCCGGATGGTCCTCGGTAAGCACCTGTGCTCGAAATTGAGCAAGGGTCTTGCTTATCTGGGTTTGACTTAGTTTCATCACTACTCCTGATCTTTTGGCGTTCAATTGCAGTTCCTCCTTTCGGCTATGTGCCTTTGGCTCTTTCGAAAGCATTCGAAGAGAAGCACCGGTCACCCGATAGGGTACGTCTCGTGCGTACGTTATGGAGGCCTTAGCCAGCCCGGTTCAACCGAGCGCTGATATTTGTCGCGATCACGCTGGCCTGTCATGTGTTCGTGGCCACCGGCAGCGACGGTATGCTTGATCAGTTTGAAATCATCAGGCCGTACGATGGCCAGACCGTATTGCCCAACGACCAACCGCGGGATGATCTCAGCTCAGATATTCCGCGATTTCCTCAAGCGAGGCGTCAAACCGCTCACCAAGAACGACTTTCCTGCTGTCCTCCTTGACGAGCGCGTATTTGCCGAGATTGTCCTCGTTAATCGAACGCAATCGCGATTTATGGATACAGTAGCCAAGCTTGCGTGCGCGCGCCCGCAGAGTACTTTCGTTCGCCGGGTGCATCTGAACCTCCCTCGCTGGGCGGAGGCCAGGCAAAGCCTCAATCGCAGTCGCTTCGCCATCCGGCTGGAGGTCCTGCCAGCATGCCAAAAACACCGACTTTCCGGTCGGGCTAGGGTAGTCGTATCACGCGCGCGATGGCAGTGATAGTCCGCTGTGCTCGCAATTCAGGCGGGACCATCAGCCGACCGAGTTCGGAAGCAGATAATTTCTTTCGCACCTGCGCGCTTGATCTGATTGCAAGACTCGCAGCTGAACACGAAAGAAAATCAACACCGCAAGAGGCCAGCAAAGAGGCGATCGAGAAGCCAAGAAAACCAAAAAGGAGAGAACCAAGATAATTGGCTGCCGTCACGAGCCAAAAGGCGGCGACGGTCGTCTTCCGACCGCGGCCTCATCGGCTGCGTTTGGCTGCATCCGCTTCTCTGGCCAGCCGCTCCGACTTGAGCCGCTCGAGATTGTCGTGAAAGGCCTTTTGTTTTCTTGCATGTTCTGTTGTTTGCGGTTGAATTGGCTTGAATGCCTTACGGGCTTCAAGTTCAGCTCGGCTCACGGGTATTCGCTCGAACATTCAGATTCTCCATTCTTTGCTGTGTTATTCCCTCAGGGCTCCGACTGATTGTGTATCGACGTTGTGCCAAACATTGCGCACATGCTTGAGCATGATGCGGCAGTCAGCCTTTTTGGGCTTTGCTTCTGCTTGTATGCGGCCTTTGGTCGACGACGTCGATCCCAGAGATCGTAACGGCTCTTGATGCAATTGGTTTCAGGCGCATGCTGCGCAACGCGCTTCGGTAATGCGTGCCCTGTGCAGCACCGGCAAGCGCCAACGCTATCCGGCGCTATTTCGACAGCGGCTTTCTGCGTTTTTTCTTGGGGACGTCGGGTAGCGCGGCTCGGACGACTGCTTCTTGCGCTTCCTTGGCTTCCCTCAGCGCGCGAAGGCGCTGCATGTTCTTGCGAATTGAGGCGGCTGTTTGCTCGACATCCGCCATCGCTCGCACGCCTTCTTCCTGGGACAAACGTTGCCGGTTGGCGCGCGCAACGCTTGCGGGAGATGGCTCAGCCGATTTCCTGCTTACCATCTTTCCTGATCCAAATTCTCGACTGTACAAACCCGCTCAACCCCGAGATCGAGCGCGCTTGCCGCCATTTTCGGTATATCCGTGAAAAATGACGTTAACGGCTCAAGCAAGCGAGAGATTCTCAGCGCTTACTTTGCCCCGCACCTTGTCGGTCTTGAGTTCGAAGATCACCTTCTGACCCTCGGCGAGACCGGGCAAACCGGCTCGCTCGACGGCGCTCACATGAACGAACACATCGCTCCCGCCGTCATTCGGCTGGATGAAGCCAAAGCCTTTCTGGCCATTGAACCATTTAACAGTGCCTGTCGGCATTTTTGTCCTTCCAAGAGACATCTCGCGTGATCATCACGCGATCTCGATCCAACTGGTCGATGTCTTAGGGAAGGGGCCCGCAGGCGCGTTCAAAAAGGCACAGCGGCTAATCGAATAATCATTATTTAGAGCCTGGGGAACAAGAAAGCAAGGTCATGCGACGATTAAGTCGATGCGACAGCATACTCGCTGCGCCAAGCTGAATTCGGCGCCATAACGAACCGCTTTGCAAAGAAAACGATCGAAGCCGCTCCGGTTGGCAGCCTCCTTCATGACGAAAGTTCCAAAGGTGCAACATATTGTTCTGGCTATTTGGTCTCGTGAAGCGCATGCTTGGGTACCGTTCAACGACAAGAACGCAAATCGCGCTCCCGCATACTCGGAGTGGGGAGCTGTGCCCTCGAAGGGCGATCGGTCGAAACCGTCGGCCGACCTCCATCACCGGCTAACCTTCAGACGCTGGCGCGACGAAAACGAGCGCCTTCCGCTTGGCGCCGGATTCCTGATCAAGCGAGACGAACCGATATTGCCTCGCATCTACTTCACTGGTTTCGGCCAAACGAGCCTTTAATCCGGAACGCGATGAAGGGACAGCAATACGATAGGAAGCATCAACATGACCCGACGTCTATACAGAGAAAGTGCAACGCTCGAAGAACGACTTTCAAGCGAATTCCAGCGTCTCCGCAGTCGGGGCCATAATGGGAAACCGGTAGCGCAGGCTTCCGCCATCAACGAGGACGCGATGGATGATCTTGAGGAGCGCAGGAAGCGCGCGAGCGCGATGGCTGGCGATACGATAGACGGCATCTCCGACGTTTCCGCCAGCCGGGAAGACCAGGCGAACCGCAAGCGTAGCTTGCTGGAGGGCCCGGACGAATTTCGAATCGTTCGTATGGATCGAGCCAGGGCGAAATTGGGGTGACGGCGGACTGCTCGCCTGTTCGAAACGTGGGACTACTGTCGCGAGGAGTATCCTCTTGTATCCGCGAAAGGAGCGACAATGCGCCTAACTTTTCCAAATCCTAGCCGGAGTTTCGATGAAACCCGGGATGCGGTGCGTTTCTGGGGCTATGACAGCGCTATCGAATGTTCGTTCTTCGTGACTCGAGGCGCCCTCGAACGCCTGGTACCAAATCTATCGTCGGAAAAATCCGGCCTTCTCGCCGCTTTCGATACGAATCGAGAGCTGATCTGCAGGGCCGCCGCCAGCGTCTATTCGCGCGGTCGCAGAGGGTCCTACGAACTTAACGCCTCGGACTTCTAAGGCCGGCACCAGAAGCCTGCATGACGCCACAGCTGCGCCAGAATGGACTTCGCTTTACTTTGTCGCATTAAAGAAATAGCGTTCAGGCTCAGGTCAGCAGATTGCTCACCTTAAAGCTGCCCATGAAGTAGCGACTTTCCGAAGTCGTTGCTCATCTTCGTAGCCGCAGTTTCTGCGCCATCGGAAGGCGCGCAATCGCAACTCGACGTTTATCGCCACGCGCCAGCGGCACGGACGCTCGTCTGAAGTCGCGCTGAGACGCGCACGGAAAGGCAACATCATGAAAGTCCCGTCAATCTTGCGGGGCGAGGCGCGGACCCGTTTCCTCCAAGGGATCGCTTTCGGCGCTGTCGCGACTATGACCATTGGTTTTATCTGGGGCGGTTGGGTCACCGAGGAGAGCGCTCGAATCATGAGAGTCTCGGCGGAGAACAATGGCCGGATGTCTGTTCTCGTACCCCTGTGCGTTACGCAGTTCACAGCCGCAGACGGTGCTATCGCCAGGTACAAGGCGGGCAGCGTTTATTCCAGAGAGAACCTTGTTAGCGAAGTCGTGAAAAACGTTGCTTCCACGCGCATGGATTACGCGTTGGCCAAGGCTTGTGCGAACGGCATCGATTCAGAGCTTGCAAAAGCGGCGACCAAGAGTTGAGAAGAGACTTCAAACCAACCCTGCTTGTTTTGCTTTTGCTGAGCGGCTGTGGCGGAGTCGGGCCTGAATGCGACTCCTCAGACGCGCGCAATTCGGTACTAAAGATCGCATCGGACGATAGCAATAACGCGCTTGCCAACTACGCGGCCAGGAATTCGAGCGTGGTTGAGGCAAGAGCAAACAATGCGAGAACAGAAGCTGAAAAGTCAGAAATGTGGAAAAAGGCAGCGCAAGGTGCGTCATATGCATTGGATGAAGCAATAAGCACGAATTCAACGAGCGAAGACCGGCGATCGGTAACGTGCAGTGGGCTATTGTCTGCGACGGTGGAGGATGCAACGGCGCAAAAACAAGTGGACTTCAAGGTAGAGGAGACGCCGGAGGGGAAGGTGTCCGTTTCAGTAAGTCCATTTCAATTTTGAGCATGCCAGGTAGGGTCTGATGATGCCCGTCGTTCAGGAGGCCACTTCTGGCGCGGCTATCGCGTTCAGTGCCGAGAGCGCAAAAAGTTGGTTCGCTCAAGAGGTGAGCCGGGCTTATGCGGAGGATTGAATGAAATATCGCATGTCCGGGTGGTGTGGGGAAAGGCGGTAGCGCTCCCCCGCTACGCGCGTTCCCACCCCCGGTGGGTGAGCGATCACCGATCGACTGTTTCAGCAGTGTTTCCAGATTCTTCGATCCTGATTTCGGGCGCCTGCCGCGCCGGTGCCGGCATCACGGTGACCTTGGTTACGATTTCGCGCAGGGCCTTTACCAACCCGTCGTCACCTTCGGCGAGATCGTCAGCTATTACCTAGTCTAGCCGATCCAGATCACGAAGATACTGGTCGACGATCTTTGGATGCATGGTGACGACCTTGGGCGGTTCCTCGGGAGCCGCCAACGACACCTCATAGGCTACTGATTTGCCTCACGAAGCAACTGCAAGTGTGATTTTCGGAATTACAATTTTCTGCGAAGTCGGATGGCACTTCACAACAGCAGCTAGCTGCAGACTCCGCGAGTATCAATCTTCCATGAGACAAATGTATAACTTGCGGGTCGTGCGCAACATACGCTTAAAGCTGTAAATTACTCCTCTATCTTTGGAGGGCGGGGGCGCCGAACGTTGCGAAACTCAGTTTTTGGAGCGATGGCAGCTCTGCCTCGTTCTCGTTTTTGGTTGGTGTGCGTTGATCTGGGGCCGGTGATTGCTGTTGCCGCACTGCCATGCTCGACCACAGTCGTTGGGATATTGATGGCCGCCTGGCTCTTGGCTTTGCTTCCAACGATTGACGTTCGAGATTTCTGGGGCTCGTTGCAAACACCCTCGAGCTACATGCCAGCAATGTTGTTGGCGCTCGCGGTCGCAGGCCTGTTTTGGACACAAGCCGATTGGGCTGCGAGGCTGCATGGGCTCGGCCCCGTGATCAAATTCGGATTTCTTCCCCTGCTATTTTATCACTTTGGACGCTCGCAGCGTACGGAATGGATGTTTACTGCGTTCCTCGTTTCAAGCTCCGCGCTGATGGTTTTTTCTTGGATTGTCTATTTCGTCCCGATCTTTCAGATCGGGCATGCGAGAGCAGCAGGTGTACCGGTCAGAAATTACATCGATCAGAGCCAGGAATTTGCGCTGTGCATTTTTGGTCTCGCGCCCGCGATGTTGGCGCTTTTTAGGGCCCGGAACGTCAAGCCCGCATTGGCATGCCTTGCGCTGTTCTTGGGTTTTGTCGGCAACATGGCTCTTGTCGTGATCGCACGTACAGCTTTCCTCTATATGCCGATCATGACGGTCATGTTTGCTCTGAGGTATCTCAATAGGACCACCGCCGCCTTTTTTTGGTTGGCGTGACAGCACTAGCGACGCTGACCTTCTTGTCTTCACCATATCTGCGTTATCGCATTCAAAGAACGATCTACGACTACAATCTTGATCAGACCACGGACATCGCCACTTCGAATGGAGAGCGCCTGTTTTATTGGCGGACCTCGATCAAAGCCGTCGCGGAGGCGCCGATCTTGGGACACGGAACAGGTTCAACGGCGCGCATCTTTGCAGAGGCGGCACACGGCAAGAATGGGGAATGGGCAAACGTCATCAGCAACCCTCACAATCAGACGCTGTACGTCGCGGTTGAGTGGGGGCTCGTAGGCACACTCGTACTATTGGCGATGTGGTTTTTCCACCTGACGCTTTTCGCTGACCGTTCGATAATGGCGTGGTTTGGCTTGATTGTCGTTTCTCAAAACATCGTAAGCAGCCTGCTCAATTCCCATCTTTTCGATTTCAACGAAGGGTGGCTGTACGTCTTTGGCGTGAGCGCGGCAGGGGCAGCCGTCCGAAAAGCCCATAAGTCGGTCTTTGTTCCGAAGTGGGCGTAAACATGGCGCGTAGAATACATGATGCGCTAGCGGCTCTGACAATTTTCACAGTTTGTGCATCAAATATCCATTGGCGTTGGGCAAACGATTATCTCGCAGTAGCATTGGCTATTTGCTCAGGCGGCGTTGTTGGGGCCGTGACGGAAAGTGTATTCAAAAAGCGCGCCGATCTTGAGATGAGGAGGAGGTACGGCAAGGACTGGCGTTAGTCCTCGGGATGCGTACGACGACGCTGTTGCCCCTCAACCCGATAGGCCGGCCTTGCGCAAACCGTCGAGGAAGTGCTCGCGATCGAGGGGATTTCTGTATCTTTCGGCCCGGGCTCGAACGAGATCGAGCGTGTTCGCCGGCGGAATTGCGCCGTTAGCGCTCATTTCGCGATATCGTTCCCTGACGAATGCCTCCGCTTCGGACCGCGCTTCGCCGAGCCAGCCCATCTGCGCATAACAGGCAGCAAGAAGACCGTGCGACCAGCGGTCGGGCGATCGTGCCTCCATCAACGCCTTGATCGCCTGCTCGTACTCGTGCCCCGAGTAGAGGGCGAGCGCGTGATACCAGTGGTACAGGTTGGGTGGAAAGGGGTTCAGTCGCTTGGCCGCTCCGATCCATGTGAGCGCCTCTCGCCATCTTCCCCAATAAACCAGAATGTTGGCGAAAACGGCTGCGACATCGGCGTCGTTCGGATTGAGTGCGAGCGCGCGGCTGAAATGGATTTCGGCCTTGTCGTCCTCGTGGCGCAGGAAGAGCAATTGCGCGAAGACGCCATGAGCCCAGGCGTCGCCGCCGTCGATGTCGAGCGCGGTCTCGATCTCGCCAAGCGCATCGTCGAGCGTCGCAGTAGCGGGCGATTCGAGAAACGCGTCGCAGACGATGGTCCAGGCGATGTTGGCGTGAGCGCGGGCATATTGCGGGTCAAGCGCGACGGCGTCCCGGAAAAGCTGCCTGGCTTCCGCCATGTCCTTCACGGCCAACTGTCGCCACCGCTCGTTCCCCAGCAGAACCAGATCATAGGCGGTGATGCTCGCGGTCGGCTTGCGTCTGGCGATCTCGCGGCCGGCGTCCTCCAGCCGGCCCGGCAGGGCCGCGACGATCGACCGCACGATCTCGTCCTGCAGGGCGAAGATGTCTTCGAGTTCACGGTCGTAACGCTCGGTCCAGAGACTGTAACCGCTCGCGCCATCGAGAAGCTGGACGGTCACCCGCATCCGGCTGCCGATTTTGCGGATGCTCCCTTCGGCCACGTACCTGACGCCGAGTTCTCGGCCGACCCGCTTGATCTCGGGCGTCTTGCCCTTGTAGGCGAAGCTGGAGTGACGGGCGACCACGAACAGCGACCTGAACCGCGACAGCTCGGCGATGATATCTCCCGTGATCCCGTCGGAAAAATAATCCTGCCCGGGATCGCCGCTCAGATTCGAAAACGGAAGCACCGCCAGCGACGGCCGATCGGATAGGGCAGGTGCCGATGACGTGGGCACGCCGGCTGCGAGTTCGGCGGCGACCGGCGGTCCGACATAACGGTAGCCGCGGCGCGGCAGCGTCTCGATCCAGGCCGTGCCGCCGTCCTCGTCGGCGAATATCCGCCGCAGGGCGGCGATCTGCACCGTCAGATTGCTTTCCTCGATTGCAAGCCCCGGCCACGCCGCCTCCATCAATGCGTCCCTGGAAACCGGCGCTCCGGCCCGCTCCAGAAGCAGCCGAAGCAGGATCACGGCGCGCCGTCCGAGCGCGACCGGTTCGGACTCTCGAAACAGCATCTCGGCCTCCGCATCGAGGCGGTAGGGACCGAATTCATGGACCGTCATGGCTCGGAGACTACATTTTTCACGATTTTTTCGGAACAGATTTAGGACCTTCTTGAAGCGGGCGATCATGCTGCGGCGGCGGTGAACAATTTCAAGGAGGCCCCGATGCGCGGTCACGACGATGTGGTGGAGGTGGACGATCTGATGCCCCGTCTGATGCCCCGCTCTGGTCCGGACGTGATTGCCCGTGCCCCGGAGCCGGGTCGCCGCCTGCTCGAGGCCGTCCAGGCACTGGCCCCGCTGATCGCCGCGCAGCGCAACAATTTTGACGGCGCGCGGCGCTTGCCCGCCGCGGTTTTCGCGGCGCTCGCCGATGCCGGCTTGTTCCGCCTGTGGCTACCTGCCGCGCTCGGCGGCCCCGAACTGTCGCCCTTCGCGTTCATGCGCGTCGTCGAAGCCGCCTCGGCGCTCGACGGCTCCGTCGGCTGGCTGGTCGGCAACGGCGGCGGGATGAGCCGGATCGGCGGCTACCTGGGCGAGGCCGTCGCACGCGAGTGGTTTGCCGACCCGCGCGCCTTCGTTGTCAGCTCGACCGGTGCCGTCGGCACTGCGACCGCCGTCGCGGGCGGCTATCGCCTTTCCGGGCGCTGGCCATTTGGGAGCGGCACGCATCACGCGACGCGCTTCATGGTGCTGGCGAGCGTCAGGCCCGAGGATCCGGATTCGCCTCTTCTCTGCTGCTATCTCGACCGTAGCGACGTGACGATCCACGACAACTGGCACGTGTCCGGGCTGCGCGGCACCGGAAGTTGCGATTTCGAGGCGCGGGATATTTTCGTGCCGGCCGCTCACGCTCATCCGTTTCTCGGATTGCAGGCAACCCAGCCCGGACTGCTCTATCGCATGCCGCCATCATCGGTATTCGCGTGGAGCATCTGCGGGGTGCCGCTCGGCATCGCCTCCGGCGCCATGACCTCGTTCGCAGAACTCGCCTGCCGGAAAAGCCGCCCCGGCACCCGAGCCTTGCTGCGCGATCGTGAAACAGTCCAGGCGACGGTCGGGCGGGCGAGAGCAACGCTTCGCGCCGCCCGCGCTTTGCTGATCGATGCCATGACGGAATTGATGGCAGCCACCGACACGGGCGGCGAGCGGCTGGTGCAGGCACGCGCGGACATTCGGATCGCCAACGCTCACGCGGCGGAGACTGCGATGTCCATCACCGATGAGCTGGCCGCCAGCGCCGGCGCCGCCGCCATCTTTGAGACCTGCGCCCTCGAGCGCGCGGTCCGCGACGTGCGCGCCGCCGCGAAGCATATTGCGATGAGTCCGAACAACTACATCATCGCCGGCCGGCTGGCGCTTGGGCTCGAACCCGGAGCGAGGTTTTGAATGTAGTCCAACCACCAACGGAGTTGCCCCGATGTCTGTGGTTTGCCGGCCGGCGCGCGTCCAGGATCTGGAAGTCGCCGACGCCCTCGTCGTCTCCAGCATCAACGATCTCACGGAACGGCATGGCTTTGGGCCAATGGCCGTTTCTTCTCCTCCCAGGTTTCAGGCGTTTTCGATGCGGGATGATCCCGAGGGTCTGTGGGTGGCGGAGGAGGGCGGGCGGATACTCGGCTTTGCCTGGAGCTGGGTCTGCGGCGACATGTGGTTTCTGGCCCAACTCTTCGTGTCGTCCGATCACCAGGGGCGGAGCATCGGCAACGAGCTCATCAAGCGGACCCTGGAGCATGCCGAGAAATCGGGCGCGTCCAACAGGGTGCTCATTACCTTCAGCTTCAACACAGTCTCGCAGGGGCTCTACATCCAGCACGGACTCCTTCCGCGATTTCCCATCTACAGCGTCAGCATATCGCGAGAGCATCTGATCGGCCGGTTGCGGGGCCCGCAACTCGACTTCACGCCGCTCGAGGATGAGGCTTCGAGCCTGCGTCGCCTCGCACAGGCGGACGAGCGGGTTCTTGGCGTGTCGCGCGAAAAGCATCACCGCTATCTGATCAAGGACCGCGCGACGAGAGGGTTCAATCTCTACGACGGAAGCGATTGGGCGGGCTACGCTTATGTGGACGCCGGCGGGCACATCGGACCGCTCGCGGTGATGAAGTCCCACGCCGTCGCTCCCGCCGTCAGGACGGCGCTGTACCTGGCGATCGGGAGTGGCTCGGCGCGGATATCGGCATTCCTGCCCGGTGCAAGCGGGGCGGCTCTCACCACCGCCATGGAGCACGGAATGCGGATCAAGTTTCCGATGTTGCTGATGTCGTCGCGCGAATTCGGGAACTGGGGCCAGTATCTGCCGCGCAACCCCGGCTTCATGTGACGCGAAAGATCGGGAGGCCTCGCCGAAAATGAGGATCCTCCCACATCGACGATCGCCGGAAGCGGCTTCCGCCTATCCGACGCCGAGCAGTTTTGACTGCAACTCCAGATCGGCCTGGAGCACGCTGCTCGGACCTGCGTGGACGATCTCGCCGTTGACCATGACATAGGCCCTGTCGGCAAAATCGAGCACGAGGTCGACCTTGTGCTCGACCAGGAGAATGCTGGTTCGCTCGCGGAGCTTCTCGATGGCGGCCAGCACCTCTGCCACCACCGAAGGTGCGAGGCCCTCGAACGGCTCGTCAAGCAAGATCAATCGTTGAGGGGCGCACAGAGCGCGGCCGATCGCGAGCATCTGCCGTTCGCCGCCGCTCAGATTTTCGCCGCGAGCATCCTGACGCATCCGCAGTTTCGGAAACAATTGATAGATGTCCTCGAGCGGCCAGCCGCCCTCGCGCTGGGCCAGGGCAAGGTTCTCCACCACGCTCAGGTTCGGGAAGATACGACGTCCCTCCGGCACGATCGCGATACCATGCCGGTTGATCCTGTCCGGCGACAGAGAGGTGACGTTATGGCCGTTGAATTCGATGCTTCCCTTGGTCGGCTTGAGCAGGCCCATGATGGTCTGCAGGGTTGTCGTCTTGCCGACCCCGTTTCTGCCGAGCAGCGCCACTACCTCGCCTTCACGGACCTCGAGATCGATGCCGTGAAGGATCCGGCTTGCGTTGTAACCGGCATCGACCCCGCTCAGCGTGAGCAGCGGTGAACGTTCGACCGGCGCTCCGCCGGCCGAGACGGGCTGAACGCGCTTTGTACCGTGCCGGCCGAGATAGGCTTCGAGCACATTCGGATCGTTGGCGATCGCGGCAGGCTCGCCTTCCGCGATCACGTTGCCCTGGTGCAGAACCGTGATGCGGTCGGAGAGGGCGAGCACGCGGTCAATGTCGTGCTCGATCAGCAGCACCGCGTGGTTTCGCGACAGATTCCGGATGACGGCAGCGATCCGTTCGCGATCGGAATCGCCGAGCCCGGCCAGCGGCTCGTCCAGCAGCAGCAGCTCCGGCTCGGTGGCAAGCGCGACCGCGATTTCCAGGAGGCGCTGTTCGCCATGTGCCAGGTTTGCACAAAGCTCCGCGGCGCGATCCTCGAGGCCTACCGTTGCGAGCAGCATCCACGCTCTTTCGCAGACCTCCGGCAATCGGTAGGCGTCGCGCCACAACGAAAGCCGATAGGGGGAGTGGGCTTGCGCCGCGACCCGTACGGTCTCGAACACCGTCAGATTGGTGAACACGCTGACGATCTGAAAGGAACGCGCGAGCCCGGCATCGATACGCTTGTGGGCGGCCATGTTCGTGACGTTGCGGCCGCGGAACGTCAACGTGCCGCCGTCATTCGGCATCAAGCCGGTCAGCATGTTGAAGAACGTTGTTTTGCCCGCTCCGTTGGGACCGATCAGGCTATGCAGCGTCCGCGCCTTCACCGTCAAATTGACCTTGTCGGCGACGACCAGTGAGCCGAACCGTTTCGACAGGCCTTCGACGCCGAGCACGATTCCTTCATCGCCCGCCGGCTTTCCCGTCGCGACATCGAGCAGTCCCGTGAGATCCTTCGGAGGAGGCGGAATGTCTTCTGCCGTCAACGTCCAGTTCCGCCGGCCTCGCAGCCGAACCCAGATCCCCGAGATGCCCTCGGGCGACAGCAGGATGAAGGCGATCAGGATGGCGCCGAAGAACAGCCACCAATGCTCCGTCAGCGAGCTCAACTGGTCGCTGAGAATGATGAAGATCACCGCGCCCCAGGTCGGCCCGAGGAAATGGTGGATGCCGCCCAGGATCGTCATCATCACGGGATCGCCGGCGTGCTGCCAATTGAGATTGTCGGCGTAGACGCTCTGGATCAGGAAGGTCAGCAGGCTTCCGCCGAGACCGATCACCGCGGAAGAGATGATGAACGCGATCAGCTTGATGCGCTTGGTGTCGTAGCCGAGGCAGCGCACGCGCTGCTCATTGTCGCGAAGCGCCTGCAGCACGCGCCCGAACGGCGAATGGACGATGCGCCAGATCGCGTACATGCCGCAGAGCACGACGCCGACCACGAAATAATGATAGGCGAGGGGAGAGGTGAGGGTTGACCTCGAAATCCCCTGCAGGCCGTTTTCGCCGCCGGTGAGATCCGTCCATTTGAAGGCGATTTCGTAGAACAGTTGCGTGAAGGCGAGCGTGAGCAGCGAGAAGTAGATGCCGCGCCGCCTCAAGATGAGGAGCCCGATCACGAGGCCCAGCACGCCCGACGCCAACGTGCCGAACAGGATCGCAACATACATGTTGTCGAGCAAATGGAGCACGAAGATGCCGGCGGCGTAGCTGGCCGCGCCGAAGAACGCCGACGCGCCGAACGA
>Ga0157369_10001191_pt1 | contig 32458 bp, 26 predicted proteins | sample C25metaG_FD_113461 | JGI IMG/M metagenome (GOLD analysis project Ga0157369, IMG submission 113461) | Corn rhizosphere microbial communities from Kellogg Biological Station, Michigan, USA - C2-5 metaG | ecosystem: Host-associated > Plants > Roots > Rhizosphere > Soil | place: USA: Michigan... | reverse complement strand
TGGAGCTGAAGAACACCATCAACACGATGGTCGATCAGCTTTCGGCGTTCGCCTCTGAGGTTACGCGCGTGGCGCGCGAAGTCGGCACCGAGGGGATGCTCGGCGGGCAGGCCCAAGTGCGCGGCGTGGCGGGAACGTGGAAGGACCTCACCGACTCCGTCAACTACATGGCCTCGAATCTGACCGGCCAGGTACGCAACATCGCCGACGTGACCACCGCGGTCGCGAACGGCGATCTGTCGAAGAAGATCACGGTCGAGGTCAAGGGCGAGATTCTGGAGCTGAAGAACACCATCAACACGATGGTCGATCAGCTTCGCGCCTTCGCCTCCGAGGTCACGCGCGTGGCACGCGAGGTCGGAACGGAAGGGAAACTCGGCGGCCAAGCCATGGTCCAAGGCGTGGCCGGTACGTGGAAGGATCTGACCGACTCGGTCAACTCGATGGCCTCGAATCTCACCGCGCAGGTGCGCAACATTGCTGAGGTGACGACCGCGGTCGCACTCGGCGATCTGACCAAGAAAATCACCGTTGATGTTCGTGGCGAAATCCTCGAGCTGAAGAACACCATCAACACGATGGTCGATCAGCTCCGCTCTTTCGCGGCCGAGGTCACGCGCGTGGCGCGCGAGGTCGGCACGGAAGGGAAGCTCGGCGGACAGGCGGACGTCCGCGGCGTGTCGGGCACGTGGAAGGATCTGACCGACTCCGTCAACTCGATGGCGTCGAACCTCACCAATCAGGTGCGCAACATCGCCCAGGTGACGACGGCGGTCGCGAACGGCGATCTGTCGAAAAAGATCACGGTCGCGGTGCGCGGCGAAGTGCTCGAGCTGAAGAACACCATCAATACGATGGTCGATCAGCTCAACTCGTTCGCGGCCGAGGTCACGCGCGTGGCGCGCGAAGTCGGTACGGAAGGGAAACTCGGCGGCCAGGCGCAGGTCAAAGGCGTTGCCGGCACGTGGAAGGATTTGACCGACTCGGTCAACTCGATGGCCGGCAATCTGACCGCGCAGGTTCGCAACATCGCGGAGGTCACGACGGCCGTCGCGATGGGCGACCTCTCGAAGAAAATCACCGTCGACGTCAAGGGCGAAATCCTGGAGTTGAAGAACACCATCAACACGATGGTCGATCAGCTCAACTCGTTCGCGGCCGAGGTCACGCGCGTGGCGCGCGAGGTCGGCACGGAAGGGAAGCTCGGCGGCCAGGCGCAGGTGCGCGGCGTGGCCGGGACGTGGAAGGACCTCACCGACAACGTCAATTTCATGGCCTCGAACCTGACCAATCAGGTGCGAAACATCGCGCAGGTGACGACGGCAGTGGCCATGGGGGACCTCTCGAAAAAGATCACGGTCGACGTGAAGGGAGAGATCCTCGAGCTGAAGAACACGATCAACACGATGGTCGATCAGCTCAACTCGTTCGCGGCCGAGGTCACGCGTGTGGCGCGCGAGGTGGGCACGGAAGGGAAGCTCGGCGGCCAGGCGGACGTGAAGGGCGTGGCCGGCACGTGGAAGGACCTCACCGACAACGTGAACATGATGGCCGCGAACCTCACCAACCAGGTGCGCGGCATCGCCAAGGTCGTGACGGCGGTCGCGAACGGCGTCTTGAAACAGAAGCTGTCCGTCGAAGCGCGCGGCGAGATCGCGGAGCTGGGCGACACGATCAACAACATGATCGACACGCTGGCCACGTTCGCGGATCAGGTCACGACCGTGGCGCGCGAAGTCGGCGTGGAAGGAAAACTCGGCGGCCGCGCGAACGTGCCCGGCGCATCGGGAACGTGGCGCGATCTGACCGACAACGTCAATCAGCTCGCCGCGAATCTCACCACGCAGGTCCGCGCCATCGCCGACGTTGCCACGGCCGTGACGAAGGGCGATCTGACGCGCTCGATCACGGTCGAAGCGCAGGGCGAAGTGGCCGCGCTGAAGGACAACGTCAACGAGATGATCCGCTCGTTGCGCGAAACCACGCTGCGCAACAACGAGCAGGACTGGCTGAAGACGAACCTGGCCAAGTTCACTCGCATGATGCAGGGTCAGAAGAACCTGACCACGGTGTCGCAGTTGATCCTTTCCGAGCTGGCGCCGGTGGTCGGCGCGAAGCACGGCGTCTTCTACGTGATGGATCAGAACGGCGGCGGCGAGCCGGTGCTCAAGCTCGCGGCGACGTACGCCTACAAGGATCGCAAGCACCTCAGCAAGCAGTTCCACATCGGCGAAGGCCTCGTCGGGCAGGCGGCGTTCGAGAAGCAACGCATCCTGCTGCAGAACGCCCCCGATGACTACATCACCATCAACTCCGGCCTCGGCGAAGCGAAGCCGATGCAGATCGTGGTGCTGCCGATCGTCTTCGAAGGTCAGGTGCTGGCGGTGATGGAGCTGGCCACGTTCACGGCCTTCAGCGATACGTACGTTTCGCTGCTCGATCAACTCACGGAGTCGATCGGCGTCGTCCTCAACACGATCCAGGCAAACATGCGCACGGAAGAGCTGCTGACGCAGTCGCAGTCGCTCGCCGAGGAGCTGCAGGCACAGCAGGAAGAGCTGACCGAGACGAACAAGCGTCTCGAGCAGCAGGCGAAGTCGCTGCAGGCGTCGGAAGAGTTGCTGAAGACGCAGCAGGAGGAATTGCAGCAGACGAACGAGGAGCTGGAAGAGAAAGCCCGCCTGCTGCAGACGCAGAACGAAGAGGTCGAACACAAGAACCGCGAGGTCGAAAACGCGAAGCGGCAATTGGAGGAGAAGGCGCGGCAACTGGCGCTGACCTCGAAGTACAAGAGCGAGTTCCTGGCGAACATGTCGCACGAGCTGCGCACGCCGCTGAATTCGCTGCTGATCCTGGCCAAGCTGCTGGCGGAGAATCCGGACAACAACCTCACCGGCAAGCAGGTCGACTTCGCGAAGACGATCCACTCGTCGGGCCAGGACCTGCTCACGCTGATCAACGACATCCTCGATCTGTCGAAGATCGAGTCGGGCATGATGACCATCTCGCTCGGCGACATTCCGTTCACGGAGCTGGCCGAGTCGATGGACAAGACGTTCCGCCAGGTGGCGAACGACAAGCGCCTCGATTTCCACATCGATCTCGATGCCAGCCTGCCGCGCACGATTCACACGGACGCGACCCGCTTGCAGCAGGTGCTGAAGAATCTCCTCGGCAATGCGTTCAAGTTCACGGAAAAGGGCGGCGTGACGCTGCGCGCGGCGACCGTGAGCGAAGGGTGGACGCCCGGCCACGAGACGCTGGAGCGCGCGTCGTCCGTGATCGCGTTCAGCGTTACCGATACCGGAATCGGCATCCCCGACGAGAAGCAGCGCATCATCTTCGAGGCGTTCCAGCAGGCCGACGCCAGCACGACGCGCAAGTTCGGCGGCACGGGTCTCGGCCTCTCGATCAGCCGCGAAATTGCCCGTCTCCTCGGCGGCGAAATTCGCGTCGAGAGCGAGGAAGGCACGGGCTCGTCGTTCACGCTCTTCCTCCCGCAAAGCTACGTGGCGCCGACGCGCCGCCGCGATGAGGATCGCATTACGTCAACGCTCGAGACACCGATGGAGTCGATCGCGCTTCGCCGCGCGGACGATTCCGATGCGCAGGCGCGAACCGCGGCGCCGGCACAGATCGAGGCGCGCCGTACGCGCCGCGACGACGAAAGCCGCGCCGAGGAAACGCAACTCGTGGTCGAGGAGCAGGTTCCCGACGATCGCGATTCGATCGCCGAGGGCGACCGGCTCGTGCTGATCGTCGAGGATGACGTGACCTTCGCCAGCATCCTGCTGGACATGGCGCACGACAAGGGATTCAAAGGCGTCGTGGCCACGCGCGGCGAGAGCGGCCTGCAACTTGCGAAACGCTATCGCCCCGACGCCATCACGCTCGACATCGCGCTGCCCGACATGGAAGGGTGGACGGTGCTCGATCGCCTGAAGCACGACAAGGCGACGCGCCACATTCCGGTGCACATCATCTCCGGCGACGACGAAACGGCGCGCGGGCTGAAGCTCGGCGCCTTCGCACAGGTGCAGAAGCCGGTGACGAAGGAGGCGCTCGACGAGGCGTTCGCGAAGATCAAGGGCTTCGTCGATCGTCCGAACAAGTCGCTGCTCATCATCGAGGATAACGAGCAGCAGCGCTCGGCGATCTCGGAACTGATCGGCGGCGATGGCGACGTCGACATCACCTCGGCATCCAGCGGCGAAGAGGCGCTGCAAATCCTGCGCGGCCGCCGCTTCGACTGCATGGTCCTCGACCTAGGCCTCCCCGACATGAACGGCTTCGAGTTCATCAGCCGCATGCGCAACGAGCTCGGCGTCGACGACATCCCGATCGTGGTCTACACCGGCCGCGAGCTGACGAAGAAGGAGGAGACGGAGCTGAAGCGGATGGCCGAGGCCATCATCGTGAAGGACGCGCGCTCGCCGGAACGTCTGCTCGACGAGACCGCGCTCTTCCTCCACCGCGTCGAGGCAAATCTTCCGGAGCAGAAGCGGCAGATCCTCGAACAGCTGCACGAATCCGATCCCGTCCTGGCCGGCAAGAAGGCGCTCATCGTCGACGACGACATGCGCAACATCTACGCGCTGACGTCGCTGCTGGAACGCCACAAGATGAACGTCCTCTACGCCGAAAGCGGCGCCGACGGCATCGAACAACTCCGCACCAATCCCGACATCGACGTCGTCCTGATGGACGTGATGATGCCGGAGATGGACGGCTACGAAGCCATGCGCCGCATCCGCGCAATGGAGGACTACAAGAACCTTCCAATGATCGCCCTGACCGCGAAAGCCATGAAAGGCGACCGCGAGAAATGCATGGAGGCCGGAGCCAGCGACTACATCACCAAGCCGATCGACGCGCAGCAGTTGATTTCGCTACTGAGGGTTTGGCTGTATTTGTAGAAGATCAGCGATTCTTCGGCCGTAATCCCTGGAGCGTGTCGCGCCACGCGCGGCAGCGCTCCGCGGAGATGGCAATTGCAGTCACCTGAACGTCAAACGTGCGCGTGCTACGGCGAAGCGTGAGGCGAACGATCTCGCCTGGCCGGACGCGGCTAAGCCGCTGCATCAACGAATAGGAGTCGGCGTAGCGCAGCGGTTGACCGTTCATGGCGTTGACGACGTCGCCGGGCAGGACTCCGCCGCGCGCGGAAGGCCCTCCGGGTGCGAGTTGCTGCACGTACATCCAACCATCGGTATGGCCGTGAGCAGGCGGCTGGTAGAGAAAGCCGAGGCCGAGCCACCCGGGACAATCGGCGGGGACCGGGGTTGCGAGAAGCATCAGCGACAGAACAACCGCGATCAATGAGGCGCTCCTGCACTGCCCCAGGAAGTGACGTCGACGGACGTTTCCGCGCCCGGCGCGAGAGTCCGTTGAATGCACTTCTCCGAAAACTGAAGGTCGGGACAAAGCGTGTACGTGCCGGGCTCGAGCTCGAATTCGAATCCGCGAGCAGTGCTGTTGGGCGAGTGCGGACCGCCGGCGGGACTGCCGAAAAACTCCGGAAGCCAATGGAACCCGACGCTGGCGTTTACCGGAGCCAACGCCGGCCAGGGAGGCGAGGGGCCGATGTCGAGTACCAGTCGTGAAGCGGTCGAGCCCAGAGCAATTTGGGGATTCACGTCCATGTCAGGGCTGATCGCGAGCGTCATCAGGTGGACCGGAAAACCGGCTGCGGCGATGATGACGTCTACGCGATCGATGCCGCGCGGAACGCTGAAGGTGGCGTCCCCTCCCGGACCGCTGACTTCTTCGTGCCAGAAGAAGCGATTGCTGAACCGAACGACTGCGCCAGCAACCGGCTGCCCGGACGGAGCCACGATCCACGTCGTGACGTTTCGCCGCGGATGGAGCGTGAGCGTTACTGATTTGTTCGAATCGTCCGAGACGCTATAGGGCACCGGGCCGCTCTCGCCATTGATGCGCGAGCGCGCGTTGAGCACGGTCTGCCCGGGCTCAACGCCGATAAGAACAAAAGAGCCGTCGTCCGCCGTGGACACGGACATGGCCGTGCCTCCGTCGCCGTAATAAAGCCTCACGATGCCCGGCACGTGATTTCCTGCCTCGTCCGCGACGACGCCCCGCACCGTACCTCCCGGGAGCTCGATCGTCAGCCGGGCAATGCCTTCCGCGCCGGCTTCGATAGCGACTTGTTTGCGCAGGCGTTGTTCACTCTTTTCGGGCGTGATCTCGACGCTGTATTTGCCCGGCGCCGGGAACGTTCCGGCAAATGTGCCGTCCGCGCCTGAAACAAGAGTAAGGTCGCCGGGTCCTCTTCGATTGAGGAAATGCAGCGTTGCCGCGAGCGGCTCGTGACCGGCGCGAACGATGCCTCGCACGACGATGGCATCCATCTGAACGCGAACCGGCGCTCCGTTTGGCTGAATCGACACAAGATGGTGTTCATATACGCCGCCGCCGCCGTCGTCGATTTCAAGGCGGTATTTTCCAGCCTCGATCCCTCCGTGCGACCACGTGCCATCGGCTGCCGCAAGAGCGTCCGCGACGGCCGGCACGGGCCGCAAGGGAATCGCGTCGTGATTGAGTACGATGCGCCAACGCCGTCCCTTCGGATCGAGCGGCGGATCGATGATGACCTCGGCTTTCACGAGCGGCGGAAGCAACAGCACGCCAATGTCACTTTCCGCCGGACCGCCAACGTGGACCTGGCGCGTCGCGCGCGACCACCCCTTCTTCGTGGCGACAACGTCGTACGTTCCTTCTCCGACGCCGGAAAACTGAAAAAAGCCTCGCGCATTGATTTTCGTGGTGCGTGCGCGGGCTCGGATACGCTGTTCGTCAGCGAGCGTCGCCGCGGAGCCGGCTGGCCGAAGTTCGACTCCTATGTCTGCGACGGGTGCTTTACGGTCTGCCAGGGCCACTCGGCCACTGACGGAAGCGCCCGGCATCAGCGTCAGGTCGATCGTCTTTATCTCGCCCGCGGGTACGTTCAGGCCCCACACGTATTGAGGCACGAACCGGTCCGCCGCAAATCGGACGTTGACTGCGGTCGCGGGTAGTGAGCAGCGCCAATGGAGCTTGTCGACAGTACAAGTGAGAGGGGTCTCTTCGATCGCAGAGACTGCGCTGTAAGACTCGTCAGTCTGCACTGTCGCCGACAACGCTCCTGGAGCATCAACACTCTTAGGCAAAGCAAAGTCGCCCTGAATCGTTGCGGATGGCCAGACGAATGCTGTCTTCGTTTCACCCTGGTTTCCGGCGGCGACGATGATGGGCGATGCCCAGCAACCGCTGCCCTCGACAGTGACTTCCCATGAGACGTCAGGACTGAGATCGAGCGTCGTCTCCGCGGAGCCGCTACGGAATGCCCATGGCGTGTTTATGGCGTGGATCGAATGACAGCCTGATTCTGCGCAGCGCGGAACGGCTCGAATTTCGCCGCTGCGACACAAGTGCGCCGCGCCTTTCTCCTTTGAGAAAAGCTGGAAACGGGATGGTACAGCGGCTGACAGTGGCCAAGCCGCTGCGATAAGAAGCAGCGCCGCACCCGATCGGCTGAACACGATCACGTCCAGAGACAACGTTGACCGAAGCAGGCGGCGTAGCAATGCATGTGGCCGTTCGCGTCGCGCTCGCAATAGGTGCCCGCCGTGCAATTCGCCCAATTCGTACCGTCGGACGAACAATCAGTCTGGTCGATGGTCGGATCATAGTTGCAGTCGCCGCATCCGTTGGACAATGGCAGCGCGATGGTTGGTACCAGCATCATGCATAGAGCGAGCAACAACGTCAGTAATCGCAGTTTTGGCATAAGACGGCATAACTTAATGCCACACTAACGTAATGTCAAGAGACGCATAGGGCTCTTATGCGATCTCCTCGGCGGCCTCAACGGCTGTAATTTGAATCGTTCGGATTTTTCTTATGCGCATGCAGACAAAAAAACCCGCGCCCTTTCGGGCGCGGGCTGTGGAGTGAGTTGATAAACGACTAGTGGTGCTTGAGGACCGTCCGGTTCGGGACGACTTCGATCAATTGCATCATGCCGCGGTCTTCGTGCGCGAGGATGTGGCAGTGGAGCACGAACTGGCCGGGGTAGTCGGAGAAGCGGCTGCGGAACTTGAAGTAGCCGGGGATCGTGACCGTCGTGCCGGCGGTGTTCGGGACCTTGATTCCGCCGGGCATGCCGAAGACGTCCCACCAGACGTAGGGCGGCGAGAGCGTCGTCAGCGCGCAGGGATGCCACGTCGTCTTGTCGTCGGGGTTGATGTAGCAATTCGTACCTGGCTTCGACTCCGCGGCGGTGTACACGTAGACCGGATTCCACGGATCGAAGACCTCAACGACCTGGAACGGATTGATGTGGATGTGGAGGGATGCATGATCGCGCCCGGCTGCGCGCGTTTGGTCTTGTCGAGGAAGTCGGCGGTGGTATTGACGATCGTCCACTCCTCGTTCGTGTTGAGGAGCATGACCTGATCGATGTTGTCGCCGAACTTGTTGCCGTTGATGGTGTGATTCGCGCCGGTAGCGCGGGTGGTGCTGTTGAACGTCAGATTTTTCCGGGAGAAGATCGAGCTCTCCGGGATGTCGGGGAGGAACGAGGGGAACGTCGGGAACTTCTCTGTGGAAATGAACGGCATGGCCGGATCGGGATCCTTGCCGGCCTCGGAGACGACGTTCACGGTAACAAGCGGCTCGGGCACTTTCGGCTGGGCCTGATTGGCGGTGGGCAACTCTGTGGCCTTGACCACGTCGTAGACCTGAATCGGAAATGAACCGCTGGCGCCCGGCGGAACGCGGACGAGGAGATCGACGCGATTGCCGGCCGACATCATGATCGGCTGGCTGGCGGCGCCGGCCGCAGGCGGGAAGTAGTTTTTCGGATTGAACTGGACGCCGTCCTGCGCGATCTGCACCCATTGCAGCGAGGTCGCGGTCGGAGCAGGGGGAACGAGGTACGCGCCGCTGCGCGCGGGACCATTGACGATGCGCCACAGTTGCACTTCGCCCGGATGCATGGTGATCACCGGCTGGCGGCGGCCGTTCACCGAGAAGATCGGACGGCCCTGACCGGCGGCGCGCTCCAGGTTCGGCGTGACGCTGACCTGCTGGATGACCATCACCTTGACGTTCTTGTCGTACTTCTTCGTATCGTCCACGTCCCACCAGTTCTTATTCGTGGCCGTGGTCTTGTAGAAATCCATGAGCTGGTCGTCGTACTTGCCCTCGATGATGTAGGCGCCGATGAGCGTGTTGTTGATGTTCAGCGTCGTCGAGCCGTGCTTGTGCATGTGGTACCACATCGTGCCCGGCGCCTGACCCATCTGCAGGATCCTCGGATCGGCAGCCGCGGGATCGGGCGGAATGGCCGGTACCTTGCCCTCGGGATATTCAGGAAGCTGGTAGCAGATCGGGTAGGCGCCGATGTAGTACTGCGGCCACGCGCCGGCTTTGATCGCTTCCTCGTTCGGCGGCCACAGTTTCTGTTCCGCGTCGAGTCCCTCGTCGTGTTTTTTCAGCAGCTCTTCCTGCTTGTTCCGGTAGTACTCCGGCATCTGCTTCGTGTAGTTCGTTGGCCAGTAGCTCGGCTTCGTGGCCAGGTTGACTGCGCAATCCTGGAAGAAATTGTGGAACGACTCTTTGAACGTATCTCTGTCGACGACCGGCTTGCCCTTCACGCGCGGCGTCGGCCGGATCTGCAGCAGGACGTTGTCGCCCGTGCTGCCCGGGTTCGTATGCGTGCCGTGGAAGTGGACGTTGGCCGTGCTCGAACCGTGGAAGCAGTTCGGATACTGGTCGTTGATCGTGCCGCCGGTCGACTTGTTGCTCGGATAGATGCCGGCGGTTTCGTCGCAGCCTTCGCGGTCGAGGTACTGGCTGCTGGGAAAATTGGTCAGATTGATCTCGTTGAAAAAGCTGAGCTGCACGAGATCGCCGACGCGTGCGCGAAGGGTCGGACCGGGCAGCGGGCACTTCGGGCACTCCTTCGCCATGGCGTCCATCGCGGACATCGTGTCGCCGGTCGCGTAGCCGTCGAAGTAACGGAGGTGCTGCGTCGCGCAGTACTCGGGGCTGCCGTTGATGCTCGGAAACCAGACGATGCGGTCCTGGTCCTTGACGTCCATGACGCCTTCGAGCTTCTTGTCCGTCTTGTTCCGGTCGATCTCCTTGATCTTGAGCAGTGGCTCGCCGAACGGCGGACATTTGACGAACGACTGCGCGTTCGCGGCCAGCGGCGCGATCAGGATGGCGATCGCTGCCGCCGCCAGAACGAAATTGCGGATGCCGCTGCGGCGTGCGGATGTGAGGTCACGAGGTGACATACATTGGCTCCTTTCCATGAGCGGCTATGAGAACGTCGGCGGCACTTTGAGGATGTTGAATGTGCCGACCTCGTTGGGGTGGTCCTTGCACTGGTAGGTGACGGGGCCGTACACGGGAATGGTCTTTTTCGTGTTCGGATCGATGACCGGCTGCCCGTTGGAGTCGAGCTGAACCGGCGCCACCACCGAATACGTCGGGTTGCACGACTGATCGGGAGGGACCGGATCGACTCCGAACGAAGCCGGCCATGCCAGTGGTTTCGGATTCAACGGAACCGGTTGATGGGATGCCTCGGTCCTGTTCGTCCAGGTGATGTTGTCGCCTACTAAAACGTCCTGCGTTGCGGGTTTAAATGCTGCGGTGGGACCGCCGGGCTCTGTGGGCGTGACGGGGACGATCTCGATCAACCAATCGGGCATGGCGTAGCTCCTTTTGTTTGATGGTGGCTGAACAGCCGCGGCTCACTCGCCGGGAGATTGCCGGGGATGTCCGGGAAACTACCGATCTCTTCTCAAGGGGAGTGTACCTAAAAGGAACTTTCCCTACCCGCCATGGTTGAGCATGCCGTTTGCTCTGTCAGGCGATAAGTGGTCACGCGGGCGCTAGCCGAAGCCGAAGAGCAGGAAAAGAGCGATCTCGAAGGGATCGAGGTGCATCTGCTCACCGAGGGGATCTACCAGCACTATGGATTCGACTTCCGCGACTACTCGCTGCCGTCGCTCCGCCGCCGGCTCTGGAAGCGCGTCTACGCCGAGGGATTGAGCACCATCTCCGCGCTGCAGGAGAAAGTGCTGCACGACTCCTCGTGCATGGAGCGGCTGCTGCTCGACCTCTCCATCAACGTGACCGCGATGTTCCGCGACCCGACCTTCTACCTGTCGTTCCGGCAGAAGGTCGTCCCGCTGCTGCGCACGTATCCCTTCGTCCGCATCTGGCACGCCGGCTGTTCGACCGGCGAAGAGGTCTACTCGATGGCCATCCTGCTTCAGGAGGAAGGGCTCTACGACCGCTGCCGCATCTACGCGACCGACATCAACGAGCCCGTGCTCCAGCGCGCCAAGGACGGCATCTTTCCGCTGAACACGATGCAGGAGAACACCGCCAACTACATCGCCGCCGGCGGCAACGGCACGTTCTCCGCCTACTACACGGCCCGCTACGACTACGCGATGTTCCGTCCGTCGCTGCGCGAGAACGTCGTCTTCGCGCAGCACAACCTCGTCACCGACGCGTCGTTCAATCACTTCAACGTCATCTTCTGCCGCAACGTCCTGATCTACTTCAACAACCGGCTGCAGGAACGCGTGCAGGACCTTTTCCTCAACAGCATGGAGATGTTTGGCATCCTCGGCCTCGGCAAGAAGGAGACGATTCGCTACACGAACGTCGCTTCCAACTACGACGAGATCGACGCCGAGGAGCGGTTGTATCGGAGGATTCGATGACGACCGTCGAACGCCGCCGCAACTGGTCTCCCGTCATCGAACGGCGTGACCGCGCCGCGACCGTTTCTCGCGACCGCACTCCCGAGCTGATCGTGATCGGCTGTTCCCTCGGCGGCATGAGTGCGCTGCAGACGATTCTCAGCAATCTCTCGCGCGACTTCTGCGTGCCGATCGCCGTGGCGCAGCATCGCCACAAGAAATCGAACGAAGGATTGCCTGCCTACTTCCGGCGACAGACGGATCTGCGAGTAGTCGACGCCGAGGACAAGCAGTGGATCCAGCCGGGCCACGTCTACCTCGCGCCGGCCGACTACCACCTTCTGGTCGAGCGCAACGGTCCGCGCGGAGAGCTGAGCCTTTCCGTCGACGAAGCCGTGCGCTATTCGCGGCCATCGATCGACGTTCTCTTCGAATCGGCCGCCGACGCATACAAAGACCGCGTCGTGGCCATCGTCCTCACCGGCGCGAATGACGACGGCTCGCGCGGTGCGGCGCGCATCAAAGCGCGGGGCGGAATCGTCATCGCGCAGGAGCCGGAAACAGCCGAGGCGCCGGCCATGCCGGCAGCAACGATCCAGGCCGTGCAAGTGGATCGAATCTTGCGTCTGGAAGACATCGCCCCATTCCTGACCGAGGTCTGCCATCCCACCGTGAGCCACTCATGACCGCCATCGCCGAAGAGAAGGTGAACATCCTTCTGGTCGACGACCAGACCAGCAATCTGCTCGCACTCGAATCGATCCTCGCCGACATGGATCTGAACCTCGTGCGCGCGGAATCGGGCCGCGGTGCGCTGCGTGCGCTGCTCGAACGCGAGTTCGCCGTCATCCTGCTCGACGTCCAGATGCCGGACCTCGACGGCTTCGAAACCGCGAGCCTGATCCGCGAGCGCGACAAATCGCGCGGCACGCCGATCATTTTCCTGACGGCTCTCAGCCGCAGCGAGACACATGTCTTCCGCGGTTACGAGCTCGGCGCGGTCGACTACATCTTCAAGCCGTACCAGCCGGAGATCCTCCGCTACAAGGTCAACGTTTTCGTCGAGCTGTTCCGGAAGACGCAGGCAATCACCCGTCAGGCGCAGGAGCTGGCGCGCCTCAGCCGTAAGAACGAGTTGATTCTCAACGCCGCGGTCGAGGGCGTTTTCGGCGTGAACCTCCAGGGCGAGGCCACGTTCGTCAATCCCGCTGCGGCGCGGATGATCGGACGCAACGTTGCGGACGTCATCGGCCACGAAGTCCATCCGCTGCTTCATCCGTCATTCCCCGGCGTCGCCACGTGCGACATCCGCCACTGCTCGCTCAACGTCGCGCTGCACGGCGACCGCGTGCGCGACGAGCTGGCCGACACATTTTTCCGCGACGACGGCGCCAGTTTTCCGGTCGAGTTCTGCGCCTCGCCGATGCACGACGAGGACGACCACACGGTCGGCTCGGTGATCACGTTCCGCGACGTCACCGAAAAACGCAACGCCGCTCTCGCCGCCGAAAACGAGCGGCGCTATCGCGAAGCCGAGGCGCAGAATCGGGCGAAGGACAACTTCCTGGCCACGCTTTCTCACGAGCTGCGCACGCCGATGACGTCGATCCTCGGCTGGGTGCAGTTCCTCCGCTCCGGCGACTACTCGCCCGAGGAGCTTCGCGAGGCGCTGCACATGATCGAGAACAGCGCGCAACTGCAGAAGCGCCTCATCGACGACATGCTCGATGTCTCCCGCATCATCCTCGGCAAGTTCCAGGTCGAGCTGCGGCCGACGCATCTGTCCGACATCGTCGAAGCCGCCGTTTCAAACGCGCGTCCCGACGCCGCCGAGCGCGGCGTGCGTCTGACCTCGGACCTCGTCCGTCCGCCCGACGACGTCGTCGAAGCCGACGCCACGCGCCTGCAGCAGGTCATCGGCAACATCCTCTCGAACGCGATCAAGTTCACGCCGCCCGGCAAGCAGGTCGACCTGCGTTTGGAACGCGTCGATCACAAGCTGCAGATCAGCGTCCACGACGAGGGCGAAGGAATCGAGCCGTCGTTCCTCCCGCACGTGTTCGAACGCCTCCGCCAGGCCGACGCCTCCGCCAAACGCAGCGGCCTCGGCCTCGGCCTCGCCATTGCCCGCCACATCATCGACCTCCACCACGGCGACATCCGCGCCGAATCCGAAGGCCTCGGCAAAGGCGCGCGGTTTACCGTGACGCTGCCGGTCATCGAGCAGTCGCAAGTGATCGCATCCGGCGACCCGATGATTTCGGCGCGGATGTGATTCGGCTGTTTCGGTAGTTGCGGAACAGACAAAAACCCCGGCGTGTGGTTGAGCAGACACCGGGGGGATTAACGGATCACTCCCGTAAGACTGACCCGTCCTGAATATAACGACGCCAAAGCCGAATGTCATCTATGGCTCGCGGCTCTTCACATCAGGCCGCGACCGGACGCATACCGACGCCGGATGGCGTCCCGTACGGTAGCCGGTGGTCGCGTGCGAAGCGCGAGACCACCGGAACCACGATCGCGACCGATTTTCCGACCGCGGCAGCGGTCGCGGAGGGAATTCACGCCGCTTTGTATTTGATACGCGACGCCCTCCGGGGTCGGATTTCTGCGCTGAATTAGCCGGTGGTCTCTCGCTTCGCGAGCGACCACCGGCTACCGTACGAGACGCCATCCGGCGTCGGAGTGAGCGACGTCAATCGCATCGCATTTACAACAGCGTGCACGCCTCCTCGAACGCCAGCCGCGGACTGCGTGGGAAGAGTTTCGACGCATCGCCGTAGCCGAGGTTGATGAGGAAGTTCGATTTGACGTGGCCCTCGGGGAAGAACTCCTGATCGCAGTTCTCGCACTCGCGGCCGGCGTCGAAGAACTCCATGTCCAGCTTCGCGTTGTCGAAGCCTGACATCGGACCGCAATCGAGCCCGAGGCCGCGCGCGGCGATCAGAAGGTAGGCGCCCTGGAGCGACGAATTGCGGCGCGCGGTCGTCTCGACAAGCTGCGGATTCTGCGCGAAGAGATCGCGCATCGACGGCGAGTGCGGAAAAAGACGCGGCAGCTTTTCGTAGAACTTCAGATCGTAGGCGACGATCACCACGACCGGTGCGGCCATCGTCTTCTCGACGTTGCCCGGTGCAAGCGACGGCCGCAATCGCTGCTTCGCCCTCTCCGTGCGAAGGAAAACGAAGCGCGCCGGATTCGCGTTCGCGCTGGTCGGCCCCCACTTCATCGCGTCGTAGAGCTGGCGCAGCGTGTCATCGCTGACCGGTTTGTCGAGCCACGCGCTGTGCGTGCGGGCGTTGCGGAAGATGAGATCGAGACAGTCGTCGGCCATGCGGCCCTCCTGTCTATACTGCGCTGCAAAAGGAGAGCACGGATGACGGACGAGCGATCGGGCTACCCCATCGGCAGGATCATTTTCGCCTCGGGCCTCGGCACGATGATCGAGTGGTACGACTTCTACATCTTCGGCAGCCTCGCGGTGATCATGTCGCAGCTCATGTTCCCGAAGGATCAGCCGGCGTGGGCGCTGATCCAGACGTGGGCGCTCTTCGCGACCGGCTTCATCGTCCGTCCCTTCGGCGCGCTCGTCTTCGGCCGCGTCGGCGATCTGATCGGACGCAAGTACGCGTTCCTGGTCACGCTGACGATCATGGGCCTTTCGACGTTCGTAATCGGCCTCTTGCCGACCTACGCCTCGGTCGGACTACTCGCGCCGTCAATCCTGCTCCTGCTTCGATTGCTGCAAGGTCTCGCGCTCGGCGGCGAGTACGGCGGCGCGGCGGTGTACGTCGCCGAGCACGTGCCCGACAACAAGCGCGGCTACTACACGAGCTTCATCCAGATCACGGCCACGCTCGGCCTCTTCGTCTCCCTCGGCGTGATCCTCACGGTGAAGAAGCTGATGAGCGACGCCGATTTCAAAGCGTGGGGCTGGCGCGTGCCGTTCCTGCTTTCGATCGTGCTGGTGATGATCTCGCTCTGGATCCGCATGTCGCTGAAAGAGTCGCCGCTCTTCGAGTCGATCAAGGCGCAGGGGAAGGCGTCGATCGCGCCGCTGCGCGAGAGTTTCGGCAACTGGGCCAACCTGCGCATCGTTCTCCTCGTCCTCTTCGGCGCCACCGCGGGACAAGGCGTGGTCTGGTACACGGGGCAGTTCTACGCGCTGTCGTTCCTGCAGACGGTGCTGAAGATCGATCTCGCGAAGGCGAGCATCATCGTGGCCGTGGCGCTACTGCTGGCGATGCCGTTCTTCGTCGTCTTCGGCGCGCTCTCGGACCGCATCGGACGGTTGAAAATCATGATGGCCGGTAATCTGATCGCCGCGCTGACCTATCTCCCGATCTATCACGCGATGAAGGATCACGCCGGCGATCCGAAGAATCCGAACATGCCGATCCTGATCGGATTGATCTTCATCCAGGTGATCTACGTGACGATGGTCTACGGCCCGATCGCGGCGTTCCTGATCGAATCGTTCCCGGCGAAGATCCGCTACACCTCGTTCTCGCTGCCATACCACCTCGGCAACGGCTGGTTCGGCGGCACGCTGCCGCTGATCGCCGGACTCCTCGTCGTGAAGACCCACAACATCTACGCGGGCCTTTATTGGGCGATCGGCGTAGCGCTGATGACGTTCATCGTCGGATCGATTTTCCTCAACGAACGGCATCGGGTCGAGATCTGGGCGGAAGCGGAGGAAGCGCGGCCGACGTAAAACCTTTATCTCTCCGCGGACGGACGCTCGTACGCGTACACATATGTAGTGGAAGGCGCGCGAGCGGCGATGCGTTAACCGCTCGGCAATGCTCTATCGCTTCGACAACATCGAGAAATCGTACGGCCCGCACGACATCGTCAAGGGCGCGACCTGGCAGCACAATCCGGGCGAGAAAGTTGGCCTCGTCGGCCGCAACGGCGCCGGCAAGACGACGCTTTTCCGCCTGTTGCTGAAGCAGGAAGACACCGATCACGGCCAGATTCTGCGCGCCTCGGGGCTGACCATCGGACACGTCGGCCAGCATCTCGACGCCGAGCCCGGGATGTCGCTTTTCGATTACGTCGAGACGGCGTTCGCGGACGTGCTGGCCATCGAACGGAAGATGCGGATCATCGAGCATGACCTTGCCGACTCCACGAAAACCGCAGCGGAGCACGAGAAGCTGCTCGAAAAATATGCAGTTCTGCAGCACGACTACGAACATGCCGACGGCTACACGCTGCACGCCGAGGTGGAGCGCGTGTTGACGGGCGTCGGATTCGCGAAAAGCGAGTGGGAGCGGCCGATCGCCGCATTCAGCGGCGGCCAGCAGAACCGGGCCATGCTCGCGCGCGTCCTGCTTACCGACGTCGATCTGCTGCTGCTCGACGAGCCGACCAATCACCTCGACCTGGCCGGCATCGAATTCCTCGAAGAGTTTCTGCAGTCGTTCAAGGGCAGCTTTCTCCTCATTTCGCACGATCGAACCTTCCTCAACCGCACCGTCGAGAAGATCGTCGAGCTCGCGCACGGGAAACTGATCGAGTATCCCGGCAACTACGAGCGCTTTCTCGAGCTGCGCAGCGAGCGGATGGAAAAGATGGCCGCCGACTACGAGCAGCAGCAGGAGTTCATCGACAAAACGAAGGACTTCATCCGCCGCAATCTGGCCGGGCAGAAAACGAAGCAGGCCAAGTCGCGCCGCAAGATGCTGGCGAAGATCGATGAGGTGGAGCGGCCGGAGACCGACGAAACTCTGGCGAACTTCAAGCTCGAAGCGGGTCCGCGCTCCGGCGCGATCGCGCTGACCGCGGATCGCGTCACCGCCGGTTACGGCGAGAAGGCGATCGTCAGCAACCTGTCGATGACGATCCGCCGCGGCGAGCGCTACGCCATCATCGGTCCGAACGGTTCGGGCAAGTCGACGTTGCTCAAGACGTTCGCAGGCCGCCTGCAGCCGTTTGCCGGCAACGTGGTCTACGGCCACAACGTTCAGGTTGGCTACTACGACCAGACCCTCGGCGATCTCAATCCGGCCGGCAACGTGATCGACGAAGTCTGGAATCTCGATCATTCGCAGACCGAGGAACAGGTGCGAAGCTACCTCGCGCAGTTCTCGTTCTTTGACGACGACGTGTTCAAGAAAACGCGCGATCTCTCCGGCGGCGAGAAGGGCCGGCTGGCGCTGGCCAAGATCATCTACCGCGGCGGCAACGTGATGCTGCTCGACGAGCCGACCAACCATCTCGATGTTTACACTCGCGAAGCGCTCGAAGAAGCGCTGGAGCGCTTCACCGGCGCGCTGATCGTCGTCTCGCATGACCGCTACTTCATCGACCGCGTCGTCGAGCACGTGATCCTGGTCGAGGACGGAACTGCAGACGTCTTCGGCGGCAACTACAGCGATTACGCGGAGCGTGTGAAGGCCGGAGTTGCAATTCCGCGTCCCGCGCAGGTTGTGCACGAGGCAAAAGTCGAGACTCCCGCGCCGCCGAAACCGCCGCAGCCGAAAGCGGATCGTTCCGAACAGAAGAAACGCGAGAAGCGGCTGAAGAAGATCGACGACGAGATCGCCGATATCGAATCGCGCATCGCCGCGGCGGAACGCGAGCGCGAGCGCAACGACCTCCTGCTTTGTGCCGAGGAGGTGTTTCGCGACGGAGATCGAAGCAGAAAGATTCAGTCGCAGAACGCCGATCTGAAGGCGATGGTCGAGTTGCTTTACACGAAGTGGGAAGCGCTGGCGAAAGAGAAGGAAGAGGTCGAGAGCGCCGCCGTGTAGTTGCGATAGTCTGCGGCGATGCCAGCAGCGAAATACTCCGCATCCATCATCGCCATCGGCTCCGAAATGCTCGGACCGACGCGCGTCGATACGAACTCTCTCAAACTCACCGCCGCATTCGAATCGTTCGGCGTCGGCGTCGTGCGAAAGAGCGTCGTCGGCGATACGCAGGACCAACTCGTCGACGAGATTCGCCACTCGCTCGCGCATTCGAACATCCTCGTCACGTCGGGCGGGCTGGGTCCGACGGAAGACGACATGACGCGCGAAGCGCTGTCCGAGGCGCTGGGGCTCAAGATGGAAGTGGATGTGTCGATCGTGGAGCGGCTGGAGAAACGCTTCGCCGTGCGCGGCTGGGTGATGCCCGAGGTCAACAAACGGCAGGCCAATGTTTTCATCGGCCAGACCACGCTGACGAATGAGCGCGGAACCGCGCCCGGATTTCACATCGAGCACGACGGGAAACACGTCTGGGTTTTTCCCGGCGTGCCGCACGAACTGGAGTGGATGGTGGCGACGTACCTGAGGCCGTGGCTGGCGTCGATCACCGGCGGCCAGTCGCGATTCCGGCGCGTGCTGAAGATCGCCGGGATGACGGAATCAGGCGTTGAGGAGCGGCTGAAACCGTATTACGCCGCGCATCCCGAACCGCTGACGATCCTGGCCACGATGGGACAGACCGAGTTGCACCTCGCTGCCGACGGCGCGGAATCGGAGGCGCTGGCGTTGATCGCCGCGCGCGAGGCCGAACTGCGCGAGATCTTCGCGCACAAAATTTTCGGCGTGGATGACGACACGCTGGAAGCGGTCGTCGGCCGCATGCTCACCGAACGCGGCGAGACGGTGGCCACCGCCGAGTCGTGCACGGGCGGATTGCTGGCCTCGCGCATCTCCGACGTCCCCGGAAGCTCGGCGTACTTTATGGGCGGCGCGGTCTGCTACACGGCCGCGGCGAAGATCGACCTGGCCGGCGTCGATCCTGCGCTCATCGCTGAACATGGCGAAGTCTCCGAGCCGGTGGCGATCGCACTGGCCCACGGCGCGCGCAAACGGTTCGGGACGACGTACGGAATCGGCGTCACCGGCATCGCCGGACCGGGCGGCGGCACCGAGGCGAAGCCGGTCGGCACCGTCCACATCGCCGTCGCCGATTCGGATGCGCACAAGCATTGGAAGTTGCTCTGGCCAATGGAACGCAGCCTCTTCAAACGCATCACGACGCAGTCCGCGCTCGACCTGCTGCGATTGTTCATCGTGCGCACGTAACGTACACTTTCTGTGTATGAAACGGATGCACGTCACACTCGATGAAGAGGCGTTGGAGCAAGCTCGCCAGTTGACTGGCAAGAAGAGTTACTCCGACACCCTCAACCACTTGGTCACTCAAGCTCTGAAGCAGGATCGGCTGATGAAGGCGATCGATGACCTTTCGAAGGGCCCGGACCCGTGGTGGCCTGGATATGTCGAGGAACAAGCGCCTGACGTTGCGGAATACCTGAAGCGACAAAAGCGGATGCGCCGTCCTGCCGCTAATACAGCGCGGGCTCCTGAAATCAAGACTGCTCGCCGTGGTTCTCGTTGATACAAGCGTCTGGTTTCTTCGGATGCAACCGGCAGAGTTGTTGCGCCAGGCAAATGGCGGCCCGCTTCTGATTTGTCCACCAGTTGTTCAGGAGTTACTTCAGGGCGCGCACAACGAAAAACGGATGTCGGAGACCAACGCCATCATCGACAGTGCCGAGATGCTGGATTCGCCGGTTCCGATCGCCCGCTTCGAATTTGCCGGCGAAATCTTTCGAGTCGCTCGCGAGAAAGCCTTCACTATCCGCTCGTCAAACGATTGCCTGATCGCGGCCATCGCCATGCACCACGACGTCCTGCTTCTCCACGGCGACCGAGACTTCGACTACATCGCGCAGTTTTTCCCGCTACGCGCGCGCAACGTCATCCCTTCCGCATCACGTTCGTGATGACGTCGTTGTAGATCACGACGATCATCAGCGCGGCGAGGACGGCGAAGCCGACCTGCTGGATGCGCTCTTTCACGCGCAGCGAGAGGTCGCGGCGGGCAACGCCCTCGATGAGCAGGATCATGATGTGGCCGCCGTCGAGGACGGGGATCGGGAGCAGGTTCATGATGCCGAGTTGCAACGAGATCATGGCCATCAGCGCGATCACGTTCATCCAGCCGCGGCGCAGCATCTCGCCGGAAATGCGGGCGATCGAAATCGGGCCGCTCAGCTCCTTCACGCTTCCCTCGGCGCGGAAAAGGCGGCCGAGTGTGATGAAGGCGTATCGCAGCATCTTCCAGTTCTGCTCAACGCTGTCTTTGATGGCCGGGAAGAAGGAGAGTTTGTGGATCTCCGTCGGCGGAAAAAAGCCGCGGTACGGATCGGCCGGATCGCCGCTATTCGGCAGCGTCGTCCGAAACCGTTCCTCCGAGGTCGGAAACTCGACGCTGCGCGCGGCTCCGCGGACGACGTCGAGCACGATGGCGCTTTTCTTCGCGGCATCGAACCACGTATCGAGCTCCGTGAGCTGCGAAACCGGATGACCGTTCACGGCCACGATGCGGTCGCCGGTGCGCAGGCCTGCGATCGCTGCCGGAGTGCCCGGCGTGACGCGGCCGACGGTCGTGTCGAGATACGGGCGGATTCCGGCGCGGCCGACGGGACCGAACTCGCTGTCCTCCGGTTCCGGCGTCAACGTCGTGGAGCGGCGCTGACCATCGCGAACGTAATCGATGCGCAGCGGCGTGCCGCCATGCATTCCGATGGCGAGGCGCATGTCGTCGAAGTCGTTCATCGGTTCGCCGTTGATGGCCACGATGCGGTCGCCGGGCAGCAGCCCCGCGCGCGCGGCCGGCTTTCCGGGAGTGACCTCGCCGATGATCGGTTTGATGATGACCGACTCCGTGCCGACCATGGCGATGATGGCCATGAAGGCGATGGCGATCACGATGTTCATGAACGGACCGGCCACCAGGATTAGAAATCTCTGCCACTTCGGCTTCGACAGGAACTCGTCGGGATCGGCGGGCTGATTTTCTTCGGGCGTGTCGCCGGCCATCCGCACGTAGCCGCCGAGCGGGACGAGCGAGACGCGATAGTCGGTCGATCCCTTGCGGAAACCGAAGAGGCGCTTGCCGAATCCGAGCGAGAAGACGAGCACGCGAACGCGGAAAAGTTTCGCGACGAAGAAGTGTCCCGACTCGTGGGCGAAGACCAGGAAGCCGAGGACGATGACGATACCGACCAGGTTTGTGGCGATGTTTTGCATGAGTTCCGTTAGTTACTGCCGCAGTGCAACATCAATTCCGCGCGCTTCTTCCCGCGCCCAGCCGTCCCAGGCCAGCGCGTCATCGACCGATCGGATCGGAGCGACGTTTCCGGCGTGGCGGTCGAGGACGCGCGACACCATGTCTACGATTCCCGTGAACGGAAGTTCGCCGGCCAGAAAACGCTCGACGGCGATCTCGTTGGCGGCGTTGAGCACGGCCGGCATCGAGCCGCCGGCGCGGCATGCCGCGTAGGCCAGCTCCACCGCCGGAAAACGCTGCGGATCGACGGCGGTGAAGTCGAGCGTGCGGATTTTTGCCAGGTCGAGCCGCGCGAACGGCGCGGCCACGCGCTCCGGATACAGAAGCGCGTACTGGATCGGAAACTTCATGTCGGTCGTCGATAGCTGCGCGATGAACGAACCGTCGACGTACTCGACCATCGAATGCACGATCGATTGCGGATGGATGAGGATGTCGATCGCATCGGGATGCATCGCGAAGAGGTGATGCGCCTCGATGACCTCGAGACCTTTGTTCATCATCGTGGCGGAGTCGATGGAGATCTTGTTTCCCATTTTCCACGTCGGATGCGCGAGGGCGTCGGCGATGGTGATCGTGGAGAACGTATTGAGATCGCGGCGCAGAAATGGTCCACCCGAGGCGGTGAGGACGATTCGCTGAACTTCGGCGTGACCGCCGCAGCGAAGGGCCTGATGCACCGCGTTGTGCTCGGAGTCGACGGGAAGGATCTCGCCGCCGTTCTCCGCCGCGGCGCGGGTCATGACGTCGCCTGCAGCGACAAGCACTTCCTTGTTGGCGATCCCGACGCGCTTGCCCGCTTTGAGCGCCGCGTAAACCGGCGGGATGCCGGCAGCGCCGACGATGGCGGCGATCACGGCGTCCGCATTCGGCAGCGACGCAACAGCGGAAGCACCCTCGGCGCCGCAAACGATTTCGGCATTTCGTTTCAGGCGCGACCGCAACGGCGCGACGTCGTCCGGATTGCGAACGGAGACGATCTCCGGCGCATATCGCTCGATCTGTTGCGCGAGAAGATCGAGGTTTCCGCCTGCCGCGAGGCCGACCACGCGCAGCGCATCCGGAAACGCGTCGACGACGTCGAGCGTCGAGCGCCCGACGGAACCGGTAGAGCCGAGGATGGAAATGTTTCGCATGCTCTACGCCGACATGATGTTGAAACTCTTGAAGTTGTGCACGATCAGGTGCCAGTACACGTACAGGATCGGCGTCGTGTAGAAAATCGAATCGAAGCGATCGAGAAATCCGCCGTGGCCGGGGAGCAGCGTGCCGGAGTCTTTCACGGCCGCGGAGCGCTTCCACATCGATTCCGCCAGGTCGCCGATCACGCCGGCGATCGAGAGGATCACGCCGGCGATGATGGCGTGCAGCAGCGGGAAGTTGCGGAAGAAGGTGAAGTGGATGACGACCGCGGTTACCACCGAGGCGAAGACGCCACCGGCCAATCCCTCCACCGTTTTCTTCGGGCTGATGCGCGGCGAGAGTTTGTGTTTTCCGAACGTGCGCCCGAAGTAGTAGGCGCCGCTGTCGCCCAGCCACACCACCAGCAGGAGGAAGAAGACGAGCTTCGCGCCGTCGGCGAAATCGTCGTGCAGTCGGATCAGCGAGCCGCCGAGCATGCCGACGTAGAGCGTGGCCATCACCGCGATGGCGCTCGACGGCAGCGAGTCTTCCAGCTTCCCGCGCGAGAAAACGTACGAACCTGGGATGACCAGCAGCGCCACGAAGACGCCCATCTCCACCGAGATCGGCTCGAGGATGAAGGCGGCGTTGATGAAGAGCATCACCGCGATGCAGATCGGGACGGGGATGTCGTATCCCTTCTGTTTGCCGAGGTCGAGGAACTCGTAGAGAGCGAGCGCGGCGCAGAGCGAGATCATCGCGTCGAACACGTACGGAGGCGCCCAACCGACGGTCCAGATGGCCAGCGGCGCGGCGATGAGTGCGGTCAGCTCACGCTTCATGAATTAAGAATGCCGCCCGCCTACGATTGCTGATTGTCGGCCTCGATGAACATCTGCGCGTCGGATTCATCGACCCCGCCGTAGCGGCGCTCGCGCGACTGGAAGTCGATGATCGCCTCGAACAGATCGCGGCGGCGAAAATCGGGCCAGAGTACTTTTGTGACGTGAATCTCAGCGTACGCGATCTGCCAGAGCAGAAAGTTGGAGACGCGCAGCTCGCCGCTGGTGCGGATGAGCAGATCGGGATCATCGATGTTCGCGGTGTAGAGGTGATCGGAGAAAAACTGCTCGTCGATCTGCGCATCGCTCATCTCGCGCTCGCGCAGGACGCTCATGATGCGATTGACGGTGTCGACGATCTCGGCGCGTCCGCCGTAGTTGAGCGCGATCTGAAACAGCAGCCCATTGTTCTTCGCCGTCTCATTTTCGGCGTACTTCAGCTCGCGCTGCACCGAGGGATCGAGTCCGTCCACGCGTCCGATCGCGGTGAAGCGGATGTTGTTGTCCATCAGCGTCTTCAGCTCTTTGCGCAGGTACTCCTTCAGCAGCATCATCAGCGTGGCCACTTCGTACCGAGGCCTCTTCCAGTTTTCGACGGAGAATGCGTAGAGGGTCATGACGCGCAGCTCGAGGCGCGCCGCGGTCTCGACGATCTCGCGCACCGAGGCGATGCCGGCGCGATGACCTTCGACGCGCGGCAGGTTGCGCCCCTTCGCCCAGCGGCCGTTGCCATCCATGATCACTGCGACGTGCCGCGGCAGCCGTTTGAAGTCGACGCGGTCGAGCAGCGTCTCTTCGATCGAGCCCGGTTCAGCGAGTTTGCGCAGGTCAATCATCTGAAGCGCGCGATGTTATCGCAGACTGCGCGTCGTAGCGCCGTCGGCTCGGCGGCTGGACCGCCGCCGGCTCGGCGGCACGTACCGAAAACGCCAGCGAGCCGCTGGCGGTCCAGCCGACGGGCCGTCGGCGCTACGACGCGTAATTAGTAATCAACGCGCCACAACGTCAACCCTTTCGCCGGCGCCGTCCACCGCGCCTCGGTCCAGATCGCGCCGGGCGCGACTTTGCCGCGGCCGATCTCGATCAGCGATCCGGCGATGCGGCGAACCATGTAGCGGAGAAAGCCGTCGGCGGAGACGGAGATGGCGATCGCGTTTCCGTCGCGAACGACGTCGATCGACGTGATGGTCCGCTCCGTCGAGCTGACCTCGGGACTGATGACGGTGAACGCGGCGAAGTCGTGAGGCCCGGCCAGGACCAGCGCCGCATCGCGCATGACGGCGGCATCGAGCGGCTGCGGGACATGCGCGTGCGTCTGATCGGCGAAGACGTCCGCGATTTCGTCATTCCAGATTCGATACACGTAACTTTTCAACTTCGCGGCGAAGCGGCAGTGAAAATCGTCGGCGACCGATTCGACGTTCGCCACGCGGATGTCGTGCGGCAGCAGGTTGTTGATGCCCTGGCGAAAGCCGCGCGGCTCGATCGCGAATGGAACGTCGGCATGTGCGCGCTGGCCGCGGGCGTGAACGCCTGCATCGGTCCGTCCGGCGCCTTCGATGCGGATCGAGGTTCCGAACATCTTCGACAGCGCGGTTTCGACGACGTCCTGAATCGCCACCGCATTCGTCTGCGACTGCCAGCCGGCGTAGCGCGTGCCGAGGTATTGCAACGTCAGGAGAACGCGCAAGGTTGCTTCTACTTGATGCTTTCGATGTGCGTGATGAAAGCGTCGGCGAGGTTCCAGCCGGCGCCGTCTTTCGTGTACGTCAGCGTAGCGTCGACCCGCACCGGTTTCGTGCGTCGTGCTTCACGCTGGCCGAGCATCGCTTGGGTGCTGATGACGAGGTCTTCCGAGGCGATCGCGCACGCGTACGGAGGCATCTGGATGGAGACGGTGTATTCGCGCTTGTCGCTCGACGGATTCTTGATCCCTGTGACCGTGAACTGGAGGAAGTCGTCTAGCGTTCGGAAGTTCGCGTGGTTGAGGCCGCGCGTGTCGCCCGGCTGAACGATCGTGCCCTTCTTGAGCAGATCCTCTTTCATCTGCGCGATGAGCGCGGGATCCTGCGGAACGGGCGGCGCGGGCGGGAGCGGCGGATTGCCGACCAGCGTCGCGTAGCGGCAAAGCGTCGCTTGATCGGCTGGCGGCGACGAATGAAAGGTCACGCGGGTAACGTTGCCTGACGCTTCCGCCTTCACGTCGAGCGCGCCCGCTTTGAGGATGCCTTTGTCGGGATTCGACCATTCCATCGTTGCGCCGGCGGCGGCGAGTTTGTACGGGAGGACCTCGATGACCGCCTTCGGCGTCAGCACCGTCAGCACCGAGGTCGAGGCTGATGTTGCGTCGGACTTGTAGTTGGTCGCGCACTCCGGCTCGGCGGCGAGCACAGCAGACGCGAGGAGGCAGGCAGTCGGAACGAGAATTCGGCGGAGATGCATGGTCATCGACAGAACCTCCTCGCGCGGCAGCCTAATCCACCCTTTACAATCGCATCCATGAAGTACTGGCTGATGAAGTGCGAGCCGTCCGCGTACACGATCGAAAAACTGGCGAAGGACGGGACGACGAGTTGGGAAGGCGTGCGGAACTATCAGGCGCGCAATTTCATCCGCGATGAGATGAAAAAAGGCGACCGCGTCCTTTTCTACGCCTCCAACGCCGATCCCTCCGGCGTCACCGGCGTGGCTGAAATCGCCCGCGAGGCGTACGCCGACAAGTTCGCGACGAAGAAGGGTCACGAGTATTTCGATCCGAAGGCGACGGCCGAAAATCCGATCTGGTACATGGTCGACATCGGCTACGTGGAGACCTTCCCGCACATCGTGCCGCTGGAGACGTTGAAGTCGACGCCCGGCCTCGAAGAGATGGTGGTGACGAAGAAGGGCTCTCGTCTTTCCATCCAGCCGGTGACGAAGAAGGAGTTCGACATCGTGGTGAAACTGGGCCGCGCGAAGTGACGCAGTTCGAGGTGGTGCAGGGCGACATCACGAAACTGGCCGTCGACGCGATCGTGAACGCGGCCAACTCCTCGCTCCTCGGCGGGGGAGGCGTCGACGGCGCCATCCACCGCGCCGCGGGTCGCGAGCTCTACGAGGCCTGTCTCCTTCTCGGCGGATGCGAGACCGGCGACGCGAAGATCACGCCGGGATTTCGTTTGCCGGCGAAGTTCGTCATCCACACGGTCGGCCCGGTCTGGCGCGGCGGCACGAATCGCGAGCCGGAGCTGCTGGCGTCGTGCTACCGCCGCAGCCTCGAGGTGGCGATCGAGAACGGCGTCCGGACGATTGCCTTTCCGGCTATCAGCTGCGGCATCTACGGTTATCCGATCGATGCCGCGGCGGAGATCGCAACCGGCGAGACGCAGCGCGTGCTCGCGGACGGCGATGCGATGGACCGCGTCCTGTTCGTTGCCTTCGGCGACGACGTTCGCCGCGCACTGGAACGCTCTTTGCGCAATGGCTGACGCGGAGGGACCGAATGTCCGAAGAACGTTATGAGCCTGTTTCGTGCGATTACCACGACGAGCTCGAGGCAGCAGCGATGCACAAGCAGCAGGTCGAGCTGGAGTTCGACCTCGACGGCGTGACGCAGCGCGAAAAAGGGACGATCGCCGACGTCTACACCGCCGAAGGCGCCGAGTTCGTGAAATTCATGGCCGGAGCAGGACCGATCGATATCCGGCTGGATCACATCATCTCGATGAGAGGGAGTGGGGAGTAGAAGGTTGGGAGTGGGAGAAAGAACCCGCCGTCTTGATGTCCCACACCCCACGCCCCACTCTCCACCCCCTCCAGTGCTACCCTGATCACCCCATGCCGAAGTTCTTCTTCTACGCGGGCACCGGCTTCTGTCTTTTTCTCGCGCTTTGCGCGGCGGCGGGAGTGGTGTCGCAGGCCGACGGAGGAGCGCTGGCGTTCGTGGCCGTTCACGGGGCTGTTGTCTCCGCCAAAAGCGCGGCGTCGTGGGCCATCATCGTTGCACTGATCGCCGGAATCGCTACATCCGCGATCCTGGTGCGGATGGCGGCGCTGCTCGCGGCGCGGAACGTGTTCGGCGCGTTGTTCGCGCTGCTCTCCACCGCGGCTGCCGTCGTGTCGCTGGCCTGGACGCTGCTGCTGCAGACGCGGATGCTGATGCTGCTCCGGCACGGCATCGCGTACGGCGACCTCGCGCAGTTCCATTTCGCGGCCGTGATGATGCTCGGCTGCTTCGTCTCGCTCACGTTTCTGGCGTTGCGGCCGTACTTTTCGGTGCAGGCCAGCCGCGTTCTTTCCGCGCTCGTCTTTTTGCCGTTCCCGCTCTACTGCCTGATCCTGGCGCAGGAGCTTTTCGTCTCCACGCGGCTCTCGCCGCTGCCGTCCGCATCGCCCGCGGCTGTGGTTTTCTTTGGCGTCGTGGCCGTGCTCTTTTTCGCCATCGCCGTGCATTGCATCCGGCACCGGCACATGTTCATCGAGATGACGAATCTTCGCGAACTGCTCGACACGCGCGTCGACCGCAGCTCGCGTCCGCTTGGCAGCGTGGCCTTCGATTCCTAGGCTACAATTTCCGCTTCCATGCGAAATCTACGTCCCCTTTTCATCACGCTCGTTCTCTGTCTGCCCGTTTCTCTCTTTGCCGCCGCGCCGCTGACCGATTTCGTCGCCGCGGTCAACAATCCCAAGCTCGCTCCTGAAGTGGCCGCTGTAAACAACGCTACGTGGACGGTCGGGCACCTGAATCTCCGCCTGACGTCCGGATCCATCGCGCGCGTAATGGCCGGCAATGAACCGATCGGCGTTTTCTTCAAAGGCCACGGCTCATTCGATTACGAGACCGTCGAGGCGGCCGAGTTGCCGGTGGTCGATCACAACGTCAAAGTGCGGGCGCACCTGAAGATGACCGCGGACGCGAATCACGCCACGCTCAGCGACGACTTCACGGAAGTGCTGATCATGGGCGGCGGCGTAACGATGCCGGCAGTCAGTGGCAGCGCCGGCGCTCCGCTCGGCGACGCGCTCAAAGAGCACGTCGCGTTCTATGACCGGCTGCGCGACACTCCGAAGTCGCACCCGCTCGCCGTTCAGAAGTTTTCGTTTCCGTCGTCGAAGGTCGTGATCGCCGAATTTCGCGGCGGCAAGGACAACATCCTCTACTCGCTCGACGACGCCGACGAATCGATCTACGCCACTTATGAACCGGCCACGTACGGCGAGGACAACCGGCTCAGCCAGTGGCTCTACCCAGGCCTGCTTTCCTCGCAACCGGTCGGGCGCGATCACTGGACGGCGGCGCGGCCCAAGTTTGTCCTGACCGCGATCGACTACTCGCTCACGGCGGACGGCGACAACGCCAAGCTCGACGTCACCGAGACCATCGCCCGTTCCACCTCCACACAAAACGTCCTGCAGTTCCAGATGAACAAAGAGGACTACGTCAAGCCGGGCGCGCCGTTCCGCAAATACAACATCCGCAGCATCACCGACGAACAGGGGAGAAATCTGCCCTTCGACCACGCCACGCCCGGCGACCTGGTGGTGGCGATCGACGGCGCGACCGGTCCCTCGGTCAAGTTGAAGTTCTCGATCGAGGGCGATTTCCTCGTGCGCCAGGGCGGCGACAACGCCTGGCAACTCTACGTCGCCGATCCGTGGCTGCCGCTGCCGGAGGAAATGAACGGCGATGCCTTCACCGTCCACTCCATCCTGAAAGTGAAGAAGCCCTTCATCGGCATTGCGCCCGGAAACACGATTTCCAGGCGCCAGGAGGGCGACTACGACATCGTCGAGAACGTGATCGACAAACCGGTTCAGTTCACGACGGCCGAAGGCGGCAAGTACAACATCTACGAAGAGAAACGCGGCGCGCGCACGATTCGCGTCGCCACGTACGGTCTGAAGAACGACCGCGCCTCGAAACAGCTGGCCAGTCTCGCCTCCGACCTCATCGACAATTACGAGGTCTGGCTGGGACCGTTCCCGTTCACGGAATTCAACATCATTCAGGTCAACACCTACGGCTACGGACAGGCGCCGCCAGGCACGATGTACATCACGAACGAGGCCTTCAATCCGACACAGACTGAGGAGGATCAGCTTTTCTCTCAGGGCATCAACGAACGGTTCGCGCATGAAATCGCGCATCAGTATTGGGCGCATGTCGTGCGCATGCCGAGCAGCGAGGAGCAATGGCTCACCGAGTCGTTCGCTGAGTACTCGGCGGCCCTTGCGCTGAAGCAACTGATGCCGCACGGCGACGCCGTTTACAACCGGCTGGTCGCCTCATGGCGCACGCGCGCGAAGCAGGCCGCCGCAGTCGCGCCGATCCCGTATGCCAATCGAATCGCAAAAGATGAGGCAGGCTCGCGAACGGCGCTGCTCTACGACAAAGGTCCGCTGCTTCTGTACGCGATCCACAAGGAAATCGGCGACGTGCCGTTCCTGACGTTCATGAAGTCGTACACGAAATCGTTCAGCTTCAAATTCGGAACGACGAAAGACGTGGCCGGACTGCTCGGCGTCATTACGAAGAAGGATTGGAAGCCGTTCTTCAACCAGTACTTCTGGGGAACGGCGATGCCGCAGTAAAAATCCGAATTCGCGGGAGGTACTGAAATGGGCTCGGCGGAAGCGACCATGGTCGCGATTGTGGCTGTCGTGTACCTCGCCGTCATCGTCTGGCCGGTGGCGCGGATCTGCCGCCGGACGGGACACTCTCCCTGGCTGGCGGTTCTGGCCGTCATCCCGCTGGCGAACGTCGGACTGTTGTGGTTCATCGCCTTGTCGCGCTGGTCGTCGACGACTCAGGCGCAGAGCTCCTCGATGATGCCGTAGCGATCGCCGGTCGGTTCTACTCCTCGTAGAAAGATCGGGCCACTGCACAGATTCAGGTGCCAATCGGGAGCCTCGGGCCGCTAAACTGCCCGACGCTCTCCATGTCGTTCGCTCACCTCCACCTCCACACCGAATTCTCCCTTCTCGACGGTGCCAGCCGGCCCGAAGAGCTGGCGAAGCGCGTCGCCAAACTCGGCATGCCCGCCTGCGCCATCACCGACCACGGCAACATGTTCGGCGCGGTCGAGTTCTACAACGCCATGAAGAAGGAGAAGGTGAAGCCGATCATCGGCTGCGAGATGTACGTCGCCTACGGCTCACGCTTCGACAAGGCCGGCGTCGAAGATGGACAGGCCGACGCAGGCGCGAACAATCACCTCATCGTCCTCGCGTCGAACGACGAGGGGTATCGAAACCTCGTCAAGCTCGTCTCGGCTGGATATACCGAGGGCTTCTACTACAAGCCGAGGATCGACAAAGAGTTGCTGCGCGAGCATCGCGAGGGGCTGATCGTTCTCTCGTCATGCCTGAAAGGCGAGGTGTCGCAGGCGCTCGCGGGCGGCAATCTCACCAAGGCCAAAGAGGCCGCGCTGCAGTACAAAGACATCCTCGGCGCAGAGAACTTCTTCCTCGAGATTCAGGACCACGGCATCCCCGACCAACAGAAGATCGTGCCGATGATGGCGCGCCTCGGCGAGGAGACCGGACTGCGCCTCGTCGCCACGAACGACTCGCACTACCTTTCGAAGGACGACGCCTTCGCGCACGAGGTCCTGCTCTGCATCGGCACCGGCAAGACCCTCGGCGACGAGAAGCGGATGAAGTTCTACAGCGACGACTTCTACGTCAAGAGTCCTGACGAGATGCGCCGCATTTTCAGCGGCTACGGCGAAGCAGTCGACAACACCGTCAAGATCGCCGAGCGCTGCAACGTCTCGCTCAACGTCGAGGGGTATCACCTTCCGAATTTCCCCGTCCCCGCGGGAAAGGACCTGGCTGGATACTTCGCCGAGGTCGCGCGCGCGGGGCTGGAACGGCGGCTCAAGACCGCGGCGCCGCTCTTCGCCGCGAAGAAGAAAAAGCACGAGCCGCAGGAGTACCACGACCGGCTGCAGACCGAGATCGACATCATCAAGACGATGGGCTTTCCCGGCTACTTCCTGGTGGTGTGGGACTTCATCAAGTACGCGAAGGATCACGGAATCCCGGTCGGACCCGGCCGCGGTTCGGGCGCGGGATCGCTGGTCGCGTATTCGATGGGCATCACCGACGTCGATCCGCTCGACTACGACCTGCTCTTCGAGCGCTTCCTCAATCCCGAGCGAATCTCGATGCCCGACATCGACATCGACTTCTGCATGAACCGCCGCGGCGAGGTGATCGAGTACGTCAGGCGCAAGTACGGCGCCGACAAAGTCGCGCAGATCATCACCTTCGGGACGATGGCGGCGAAGTCGGTCGTGCGCGACGTCGGCCGCGTCCTCGGATTGCCGTACACGCTCGTCGACAAAGTGGCGAAGACGATTCCGGCCGGTCCGGACGTCACGCTGCCGATGGCGGCGAAAGAGTCGCCGGCGTTGATCGAGGCGATGAAGAACGACAAAGAGGTCGAGCGCATCATCGAAATCGGATCGCGTCTCGAAGGCCTCTCGCGCCACGCCGGCATGCACGCCGCGGGCGTCGTCATCACGCCCGAGCCGGTCACGAATTACGTTCCGCTGTACCGCACGAACCGCGACGAAATCGTGACGCAGTACGACATGCGCATCGTCGAGAAGATGGGTCTTCTCAAGATGGACTTCCTCGGCCTGCGCACGCTGACCGTGATCGATGACGCCATCAAATCGGCCAAGGCGGTCGAAGGCGTCA
>Ga0157369_10001190_pt1 | contig 32473 bp, 28 predicted proteins | sample C25metaG_FD_113461 | JGI IMG/M metagenome (GOLD analysis project Ga0157369, IMG submission 113461) | Corn rhizosphere microbial communities from Kellogg Biological Station, Michigan, USA - C2-5 metaG | ecosystem: Host-associated > Plants > Roots > Rhizosphere > Soil | place: USA: Michigan... | reverse complement strand
GACGCGTCGATGGTCTCGCGCCGCTGCGCGATCGATTGATCCGACAGCACGATCACCGGCACCTGGTACTCCTCGGCGATATTGAACGCGTCGACGGTCGCGTGGAACGAGCTCTCGACGTCCGAGCATGCGATGACGACGCGCGGCGCATCGCCGTGGCTGGCGTAGACGGCGTGGAAGAGATCGGACTGCTCGCTCTTCGTCGGGATGCCGGTCGACGGTCCGCCGCGCTGCACGTTGACGATGACCGCCGGCACTTCCGCGATCGAGGAGAGCCCCATCAACTCGGCCATGAGCGAGAGCCCCGGACCTGACGTCGCCGTCATCGATTTCACGCCGGCGAACGACGCGCCGATCACGGCTCCGATCGCCGACAGCTCGTCTTCCGTCTGCAGCGATGAGCCGCCGATCTTCGGCAGCCATTCGCTGAGGAAGTGGAGAATCTCGGACGACGGCGTGATCGGATAGCCGGCGAAGAAGCGGCAGCCGGCGTGAATCGCGGCGAATGCCGACGCTTCGTTGCCGGACATCAGAAGGCGTGGTTCGGAGGAGGTGTATTCGAGTTGCTGCTTATCGGTTTGCGGAAGAGTTTCTTCCTGCATCACGCCGCGGTCGAAGGCGCGCAGATTGGCTTCGATCACGGCCGCTGCCTTCTTCGCGAAACGGCGCGAGATGGCGTGGCGGGTGCGTTCGAGCGGCAATCCGTAGCGCGCGGTGAGCAACCCGACCGCGATCACGTTCTTCGACGCCGGCGCGCCCGCTTCGCGCGCGAGCGCTGCGAACGGAACGGCGTGGCAGTTGCGCGACGCCATCTCGTCCGGCGGCGCGTCGGCGGCTTCGTGAAAGATCACCGCATCCGGCTTGAGCAGCACTTCGTTCTGAAAGCGCGCGAAGTCGGCCCAGCTGAAGACGACCAGCACGTCGACGGCATCGCCCTGCGCGTAAATCGGCTTGCTGCTCACGCGCACGGTCGCCGACGACTCTCCGCCGCGAATCTGCGGCCCATACGCCTCGGTCTTGATAACGTGCAGCCCTTCGCTGGCACAAACGCCGGCCATGATGTCGCCCGCGGTCACGGCTCCATCGCCGCCGGCGCCGACGAATGCAACGGTCAAATCGTGCATCGGTTTTCCTCCTCGAATTGCGAGGCCAAGGATGGCCGGAGCGGTGCACGTTGACCGATGCCGATGATCACGAAGCCGGGTGATTGTCGTCACACGACGGGTTGATCGCGCGCATCGCGATCGTCAACAGATCGGACGACGATGGCGCCGTGAGATGCCTGATCGGAGTGCTGGTGATTGCGGTCTTCGCCGCCGCGCTTCCCATCGGCGCCTGCTGCGTATCGGTGGCGCCATCGCACGCATGCTGCAAAACGGAATGCATGCGCGCCACGACCGCGGCAGTCGTCAAACCGGCCGTCACGCTCGCCATTTCGATCGCGCCAGAGACGATGCGCGTCGTCGCGGCGGTCACGCATCGGAGCTTCGTCCCGACTGCTTCGACGTGCTCGCTCGAATCGAACGCGCCGCTTCCGCTTCGCATTTGATACCTGTTTCGCGCTCTCACTTTTCGCGAATCTCAACGGGAGAAACGTCATCATGCGAAACACACTGCGTATTGCCCTCATCACCCTGCTGCTCGCCGCTCCGATGGCGATCGCGGCAAAGTCCGACCATCACTGCACCGCCGCGAAAGATGCGACCTGCTGCACGAAGGCCGCCGATTGCTGCACGAACCACGAAGCCTGCTGCAAAGAAGGCGCGGCCTGCTGCGCGAAGGAATGCAAGTCCGCCGACGGTACCGCCTGCGCGATGAACAAAGACGGCAAAGCCTGCAACCACGACACGGGCTGCACGAAGAGCTGCTGCAGCACGAAGACCGCGAAGTCGTAATTTCCGAGCTGACGGTGCCGGCGGCGATGCCGCCGGCACCTCGCCCTTTTTCCATCTCGCGCGTACGTCACATACGCGGGTGACAATCATCACGACCCCATGTCCACGCCGCGCGTACCTTCACTGAGACCATGTCTCAGCTTGCAATCAAACAAGAATCGGACGACGACGCACGGCCGCTGCTGATGGTCGGCAATCCCAACGTCGGCAAGTCGCTCCTCTTCACCCGCCTGACCAATCGCTACGTCACCGTTTCGAACTATCCGGGTACCACGGTCGAAATGACGACGGCCACCGCGATGATCGGCGACGAGCGGCGATCGATCATCGACACGCCCGGCATCAACAGCCTTCTGCCGCAGTCGCAAGACGAGATCGTCGCGCGCGACCTGCTGCTCAGAGAACCCAACATCGACGTCATGCAGGTCGGCGACATCGCCAACCTCCGCCGCACGCTGCTCCTCACGCTGCAGCTCAGCGAATACAACGTTCCGTTCGTCGTCGCGCTGAACATGGCCGACGAACTGCGCTCGGTCGACGACGGTCCCGACGTCGCGGCGCTCTCGCGCGCGACCGGCGTGCCGGTCGTCTCCGTCTCCGCGCTGCGCGGCTGGAACATCAGCAAACTGAAAAAGGATCTCGCCCGCGCCACGCATGCCACGATGCGCGTGACCTATCCCGCCGCGATCGAAGCGGGCATCACCGCTATTCAGGCATTTCTGAAGCCCGAGCTCGCGTGCCGAGGAATCGCGCTGGCCATTCTCGCCGGCGACGCAACATTGAAACCGTTCCTGACGGAATCGTGTCCCGCCAGCGTCCTCGAGCAGCTCGACGACATCCGCAACTTTGCACAGCGCGGTCTGGCGCGTCCGATCAGCGTTCTCATTTCGCACTGCCGCGTCGCCACGGTGGACGAGCTTCTGACGTCGCTTCGCCAGTCGTCGGCGTTTCGCGAGGACGGATTCCGCGATCGCGTCGGACGAATCTGCATGCATCCGGTCTACGGCATCCCGATTCTCCTCGGCGTGCTCGCTCTGGCCTGGCTGTTGGTCGGAAAAATCGGCGCGGGAACGCTCGTCGATCTCATGCAGCGCGTTGTCTTCGAGCGCTTCATCAATCCGTGGACGATCCGCGCCATCGACGCCATCGCGCGCTTCCCGCATCAGCACGTCGTCGCCGATGGCGTGATGACTTCGGCATACTCCGGCCACGCCGTCAGTGGCGCCGGACGCTTCGCGAAAACGGCGCACGACCTTTTCGTCGGACCGTACGGCGTCGTGACGATGGCCATCACCTACGCCATCGCCATCGTGCTGCCGGTCGTGATCACGTTCTTCACGTTTTTCGGACTGCTGGAAGACTCCGGCTATCTGCCGCGGCTCGCGGTCATCCTCAATCGCGGCTTCCGCAAGATCGGATTGAACGGCAAGGCCGTTCTGCCGATGGTGCTCGGCCTCGGCTGCGACACGATGGCCACGCTCACGACGCGCATCCTCGATTCGAAAAAAGAAGCGGCCATCGTCACGCTCCTGCTCGCGCTCGGCGTTCCCTGCTCGGCGCAGCTCGGCGTGATCCTGGCCATGCTCGCGCCGCTCGGCATGTGGGCGACGCTGATCTGGCTCGGCGTGACGCTCTTCACGATCGTGCTGGCGGGATGGGCGGCCTCGCGCGTCATGCCGGGCGAGCCGGGCGATTTCGTGCTCGAGATTCCGCCGATGCGCGTGCCGCGTCTGTCGAACATCGCCATCAAAGTGGCCGCGCGGACGGAGTGGTACCTGAAGGAAGCGGTGCCGCTCTTCATCGTCGGTACGCTGCTGCTGTACGTGCTCGACGCCACGGGCGCGCTGAAATTCGTGCAGCACGCACTCGGCCCGATGATCATCGGCGGATTGGGGTTGCCCGCCGAGGCCACGAACGCGTTCGTGATCGGATTCCTGCGCCGCGATTATGGCGCGGCCGGCCTCTACGCAATGCAGCGCGCCGGACACCTCAATCCGAATCAGGTCGTCATCGCGCTGACCGTGATCACGCTCTTCATCCCATGCATCGCCAACCTGCTGGTAATGCTGAAAGAGCGAGGCGCGCGGATGGGATGGGCGATCGCCGGTTTCATCATCGTCTACTCGTTCGGCATCGGCGCGCTGATGAACGTCACGTTCCGCTTTTTCGGAGTGTCGTTGTGAAGGACGGCGAGTACCTCGAGTGTCCGATGTGCGGTACCGATTTCGCCGGCGCCGGCTGTCATTCGTCATGCCCGCTCTCGCGCGGATGCGAGATGACGCGCTGCCCGCGCTGCGGCTACGAATTCGTCGGCGGCGGACGCATCGCCGGATTGCTGACGAAACTGTTTCGAAGGGGGTCTCATGATTCACGCGGCAACGGATGAAGTGCTGGAACGCCTCTGGTACGCGGCCGAGGAAGCGCGGACGCCGGCATTCGCCGATCTGCGGATGGACATCAGCGACGACGATCTGCGCGCTGCACTCGACACGCTGATCGCAAGCGGCTGCGTCGATCGCGGCGAGGGCTACAGCCTTTCGGCATCGGGAGCGACGCGCGCGCGCGGCATCGTCCGCCGGCATCGTCTCGCCGAGGTCCTTTTCGTCCAGGCCCTCGGCACGAACCTGCATGACGCCGAGATCTCTGCGTGCGAGATGGAACACATGCTCTCCGAGGCCGTCGTCGATCGCGTCTGCGCATTCCTCGGACATCCGCCAGCCTGTCCGCACGGAAAGCCTGTTCCGGCGGGCGATTGTTGCCGCGTCTATTCGACGCGCGTCGAACCGCTCATCCGCCGCGTGACCGAGCTGCCGGTCGGAGCGACGGCATCGATTGCCTACATCGCGCCGAAAACGCTCTCGCGCATCGATCGCCTGGCCGCCTTCGGAATCGTTCCAGGCAGCGAGATTCAATTGGTCGCACGCAACCCAAGCTGCGTCGTCGCCTGCGGCGCCAGCTCGATCGCAATCGACGACGAAATCGGGCGCGAGATTTACGTGCGCACGGCGTGAGCCGCAGTTGATTAGTGATTAGCGGTCGATCAGCGCGTAAACCGGCGGCGTAGCCGTCGTAAGCACCGTAGCCCCCAGTTTTAACTGGGGGTTTTTGTCCGCGCGGTTTTCGTGAGCCCGTTTTAACGGGCGAAAGAAAGCTTTCTCTCGCCCGCCAAGGCGGGCTCACAAATCGGGAACGCATCACGGTACCCACGCTTGAAAGCGTGGGCTACGGTCCTTACGCCGGCTTCGCCGGCGGGCCACCATCTCGTGACAACCATCACACCCCCGAATGACCCCAGTCATCGCTACGCGCCAATCCCGAACCTATCGTCATTTCGGGAGGCACGTCATGACCGCGAGGAAAATCGAACGCATTCTTGTTCCCACTGACTTCAGCGAAACCGCGGACCAGGCGATGCGGTATGCGAGCGGGCTCGCTCGCGCGCTGGGCGCCAAGCTCACCATCGTTTACGCGGATCCGTTCGTGCCGCCGATCGACTTCACGGCCACCGTCGGCGCGTGGGACGAGTTCTCGTTCGTCAGTCTGCAGGCGCGCGCGCAGGATCATCTTCGCAGCGATGCCGAGGCGAACGTTGACCCTGCGGTTCCGTACGACATCGCCATCCGCGTCGATCCGCCGCTGGACGGCATTCTGGCCGAGGCGCGGGCGACGGAAGCGGACCTGATCGTCATGGGGACGCATGGCCGCACCGGATTCCGGAGGCTCATCATCGGCTCGGTCACCGAGGCCGTGATGCGATACGCGAAAGTGCCGGTGATCGCCGTGCCGCCGCATGCCGCGAGCTTGTCATCGATGCGCACGATCGTCTGTCCCGTCATCGATGAAATGAGTCTCGACGCGCTCAACTTCGCCGCACGCATTGCGCCGCCTGACGCGCGGTTCATCGTCCTCCGCGCCACCGTTGCGGACGACGTCGAACAAGCAGCGGACGATCTCTTCGCGCTGCGATCCGCGATTCCGGAAGCGCTGGCCTCCCGCTGCGAGCTGAAGCTCCTCGGCGACGAGCACGCCGGCAATCAGATCGAGGGTCTGGCGAAAACCGCGCACGCCGATCTCATCGTCGCGTTCGAGCCGGCCGGACGCGGAACCGCCGAGGTGTTTCGCGGCACGTTCGCCGCGCGGCTCGTGCAACACAGCGAATGCCCGGTGCTGACGGTCAACGAGCTGGCCGCAAGAGCCGCGGCGCGTGCAGCCGAACAGGAAGCGCGCGTCGTCGTCAGCGCGAGGTGATCATGACGGCCTTCGAAGCGCATCCGACCGTGATGTGGGAGCTGACGCGCGCGTGCGATCTGCATTGCCGGAACTGCACGATCGGCGCGACCGAATTTCGCGGCGCGAACGAGCTGTCGACGTATGAGGCGTACAAGACCATCGACCAGATCGCCGAGCTCGCGCCGCGCGAATTCATCATCAGCGGCGGTGATCCGCTGGAGCGCGACGACGTGGCGCAGGTCGTCAATTACGCGCGCCGCCGCGGCCTCGATCCCGCCTTCGTAGCCAGTCCGACGTCGCAACTCACCGCCGTCGCTATCGAACGGCTGGTGCGCAACGGGCTGACGCGCATCATCTTCAGCATCGACGGTCCGACGCCGGAAGTGCATCAGTCGGTGCGCGGAGCGTTTGGGACGTTCGCGAAAACGCTGAGCGCGATCCGGATCGCCGAAACGGTCGGACTGAAGATCGAAATCAACACGCTCATCACGCGGCGCAACGTCGACGAGTTGAACACCATTGCGGACCTCATCCGCCCGATGCGCATCGCGCGCTGGAATCTCTACTTCCTCGTGCCGCTGCTCGCGTCGTCGCGGGTGGAGAGCTTGAGCGCGGACCAGACCGAGGACGTCTTCGCCACCATCGACGCCATTCGGGGACGGGAAACGTTCGCCGTGCGCGTCATCGAGGCGCCGCACTACCGCCGCTTCCGCATGCAGCGCGATCTCGACGCGCGTCTCGAGAACGCCGGTTCATGGGCCGGTTTCTCGGGATACGAAAAAAGTGACGACGATCTGATGGCATCCGCTGTCGACGGCGCGCGCGGCTTCGTCTTCATCTCGCACGCCGGCGACGTCCGCGCCAGCGAGTTTTTGCTGCTGAGCGCGGGCAACCTTCGCTATCGCCCGCTCGACGCCATCTACCGCGGCAGCGATCTTTTCGTCGCGTTGCGCGATCCCAACAACCTGCAGGGCAAGTGCGGACGCTGCGAGTTCCGCCACATCTGCGGCGGCTCGCGCGCACGCGCCTGGACCGTCGACGGAAACGTCTTCGCCGACGATCCGCTCTGCGCGTACGAGCCAGGGCTGGCCATGCCGCTGCCGGCCGGACTCGGAACCGCCGAGGCATAGAAAGAAGGAACTCATCATGACCACGACCTTCGCAGTCCAGGAAAAGCTGATGCCGGCGACGCACACCACGACGATGCGTGCGGCGGTGTTTCATGGCGTCGACGACATCCGCATCGAAGACGTTCCGCGGCCGCGCGCCGGTTTCGGCGAAGCCGTCATCCGCGTGACGATGACCACCATCTGCGGCACCGACGTCCACATCCTGCGCGGCGAGTATCCGGTCAAGCTGGGCCTGATCATCGGCCACGAGCCGGTCGGCGTCATCGAGGAGCTCGGCGCCGGCGTGACCGGCTACAACGTCGGCGATCGCGTCCTCGTCGGCGCGATCACGCCGTGCGGCCAGTGCAACGCCTGTCTTTCCGGCAAGCTCTCGCAGTGCGGCCACGGCTCCGGTTACGAAGCCATCGGCGGCTGGCGCTTCGGCAACACGATCAATGGCGCGCAGGCCGAGTACCTGCTCGTTCCGAATGCGCAGGCGAACCTGGCGAAGATCCCCGACAGCGTGCGCGATGAGGAAGTGGTCCTTCTGGCCGACATCGCCTCGACCGGTATCGGCGGCGCGGAATCGGGCGGCGTGAAAATTGGCGACACGGTCGCGGTCTTCGCGCAGGGTCCGATCGGCCTCTGCGCATCGCTCGGCGCGAAGTTGATGGGCGCGTCGATGGTCATCGGAGTCGATGGCGACGACGACCGCATCGTCATGGCGCGCAAGATGGGCGTCGACGTCGTTCTTGACTACCGCATCGTCGACGTGGTCGAGGAGATCAAGCGTCTCACCGGTGGCACCGGCGTCGACGTGGCCATCGAAGCGCTCGGCACGCAGCCAACATTCGAAACTGCCCTGCGGGTCCTTCGCCCCGGCGGCACGCTGTCGTCGCTCGGCGTCTACTCCGGCAAGCTCCAGGTTCCGTACGACGCGTTCGCCGCCGGCCTCGGCGACCACCGCATCGTCACCACGCTCTGCCCCGGCGGCAAGGAACGGATGCGCCGCCTCATCGAGATGGTGCGCCGCGGCAAGCTCGATCTCCGCCCGCTGCTTACGCATCGTTTCAAACTCGCCGACATCAACGAGGCCTACCAACTCTTCGCCGAACGGCGCGACGGCGTGATGAAGGTGGCGATTACGCCTTGAAGGAGGACGCGATGAAGCCTCTCGAAATCAAACGGATCCTCGTCCCCACCGATCTCAGTCCGCAGGCGATCGTTTCGCTGCAATACGCGCGATCGTTCGCGGAGCACTTTTCGTCGACGCTGACGTTGCTCAACGTCGATCCGATCACGTTTCCGCTGGCGGAGGCCGGCACGGACATCCAGATCTACGTCGCCACCCGGCCCGATCATCTCGCCGCGTTGCAGGACGAAGTGCGCTCCTACGCCGACGCCGCGTTGCAGGGATTTCCGTACACGATCGCAACGGTCATCGGCGATCCCGCGCCGGCCATCATTCGCGAGGAAGAAGAAGTGAACGCCGATCTCGTGATCATGGCCACGCACGGCTTGCGCGGATGGCGGCGGCTGATCCTCGGCTCGGTCACCGAGAACGTGATCCGCCGCGGCAACTGTCCCGTCCTGAGCGTGAACCGGAATGAAGGCCGCCTCCGCACGTCGGACCCAATCCGGAAGATTCTCTGCCCGATCAACTTCAGCGACGTCGCCCGTGCCTCACTCGAATACGCATCGCAACTTGCGGCGGCGTTCGACTGCGAGCTGGACATCATCCACGTCGCCGAAGAGGGCGCGAGCGCGCTGCTGACGACGACGAACGAAAACATTCGCGGCTGGATCGATCCCGCCATTCAGAATCGCTGCACCTTCCGCCAGATCGTCCTCCGCGGCGGCGCCGCCGAACGCGTCCTCGATTGCGCCGAAGACCTCGGCGCGGATCTCATCGTCATCGGCGCGCAACACAAACGCTTCCGCGACGAGACGATCATCGGCACGACGACCGAACGCCTGGTCCGCTTCGCCCGCGTCCCGGTGCTCACCGTCCCGCGCCGCGCGGCCGCCGAAGCGCCGCACAAGGAGGCGGTTCTCGCGGGAGTTGGGTAGGGCTGGAGCGCTGGCGTCTCGCCGGCTGGCCCGGCGGCGTCCTCGCCGCCGAATGGGAGGCTCGCGCAGACGTTGAGGAATCAGCAAATCTTGAGGTCTGCGAGGACGCCAGCGTTCCACTTACCAATGCTCGATCACGACCAGAATCTACTTCGCCGCCTCTCCAAAGAAACGTGGATCGCGATCGCGTCGCTCTTCGGCATCGCGGCATACCTCATCGCCCGATTCGTCTTGCACGCAGGCTTCGGCGACTGGATCCTCATCGCCGTACTCGTCGCCGGCGTTCCGCTTCTGTTCGATCTGCTGAAGAAGCTGGCCGCGTTCGAAGTCGGATCCGACGCACTCGCCGGCATTTCCATCATCACCTCGGCGATCCTCGGCGAATATCTGGCGGGCGCGATCATCGTGTTGATGCTGTCCGGCGGGACGGCGCTCGAGTTGTATGCGACGCGGCGGGCGTCGGCGGTGCTGTCGGCGTTGGCGAAGCGGGTGCCGAGTAGCGCGCATCGATTGACCGATGTAGGGATCGTCGACGTGGTGATGGACGACGTCCGGATCGACGATCGCCTCGTCGTCCTGCCGCACGAGATCTGTCCCGTCGATGGCGCGGTGGTCGAAGGGCGCGGGACGATGGATGAGTCGTACCTCACCGGCGAACCGTTCCAGATTGCCAAGGCGCCGGGATCGGAAGTGCTTTCCGGCGCGATCAACGGCGAGGCGGCGATGACGATCGTCGTCGCGAAACTGCCGGTCGATTCGCGCTACGCGAAGATCGTGCAAGTCATGGAGCAGGCCGAGGCAGAGAGGCCGCGGCTGCGGCGAATCGCCGACCGGTTGGGCGGCTGGTACACGCTTCTCGCGCTGGTCATCGCCGTGGCGGGATGGATCGTCGGCGGCGAGCCGCGGCGATTTCTGGCAGTGCTCGTCATCGCCACGCCGTGTCCGCTGCTGCTCGCCATTCCGGTGGCGATCATCGGCGCGATCTCGCTCGCCGCCACGCGCGGAATCATCATCAAAAACCCGGCCATGCTCGAGCAGATCGATCGTTGCCGCACGATCATCTTCGACAAAACCGGGACGCTGACGTACGGCAAGCCGTCGCTGACCGAGGTCCTCTGCGCGCCGGGCGTGACGCGGGAGCTCGCGCTGCGTTTAGCGGTGAGTCTCGAGCAGTACTCGCGGCATCCGCTGGCGATGAGCATCCTCGAAGCGGCGCGCGCGGAAGGTGTGGTCGCGGCAGATGTCGCCGACATCAGCGAACGTCCGGGCGAAGGATTGCGCGGTCACATCGGCGGCGACATCGTCGAGATCACCGGCCGGAAAAACGTTACGCCGCTGATTGCATCGCAACTGCCGCCGCCCGCCGCCGGCATGGAGTGCATCATTCTGCGCAACGGCGAATACGCGGCCACGCTGCGTTTTCAGGACGTGCCGCGCGCGGAAAGCCGCTCGTTCGTACATCACCTTCTCCCGCACCATCAGGTCGGCCGCGTGATGCTGTTGTCCGGCGATCGCGATGCCGAGGTGCAGCATCTGGCGGGGCTGGTCGGTATCGAGAACGTGCGATCGGGAGCGAGTCCTGAGGAGAAGTTGGACATTGTCCGCGCCGAGGCCGCGAAGGGGCCGACGCTCTTTCTCGGCGACGGCATCAACGATGCGCCGGCGATGGAGGCCGCAACGGTCGGCGTCGCCTTTGGCCACAACAGCGACATCACCGCGGAAGCAGCCGACGCCGTCATCCTCGATCCGTCACTGGCCTCTGTCGACGAGTTGATTCACATCGGCCGCCGCATGCGCCGCATCGCCCTGCAGAGCGCGGTCGGAGGCATGACCCTGAGCATGATCGGCATGCTCGCCGCAGCCGCCGGCTGGCTCGCGCCCGTCCCCGGCGCGATCGCGCAGGAAGTCATCGACGTCCTGGCCGTCCTCAACGCGCTGCGCGTCGCCGCCGTGCGGCGTGAGTTGAACGATTTGAATGGGTGATCGGATTACCGGTAGGCGTCGCGGCGATGCCGAATTGCGATGATCTGAATCGTTGCCGCACGGTCATCGATCGTGTAGATGATTCGATAGTCGCCGACGCGAACACGCCAGCTATCGTCCTCACCTTCGAGTTTTCTACAGCCCGGAGGGCGCGGGTCATTGATCAGCGCGTCGAGAGCTGCTCCAACACGCGACGCAATAGGTTTTTCCAGATTGCGAATCTCTTTTCGCGCCGAAGACGTCAGACCAATTTCATACTCACGACTCATCGAGCTTGCTGAGCGCGTGCAGTTCTCTCTTCACAGCTGTCCAAGGCACTAAGTCTTCATTTTTCCGCTGCTCGATGAGCATCCGGTCGTACATGTCTTCCCAGAGCTCGCCCCATTGCTCAATATCGATCTGGACGGCGACTGCTTTGCCATCTGAATCGGTCACGAAATGAACGCCCTTCATGGCAGTACCTCCAAGACTGAACATCTTAGGGTAGCCGAGACGCGGCAACGTGTGTAGCGCTGCCGCTACGCGCGCGCCTGCGCGACATGCCGCAGCGAGTCGTACGACGCATTCACGCCCTGGCTGAGCAGCCGGAGGACGCTGAACCAGATCGCCGGACTTTCATCCAGCACGCGAAGGAACGACTCGCGCTCGATGAAGCCGAGGTCGCACGGTGTGATCGTGCGCGCGGTTGCGTCGTTCGGGCGGAGGGCGACGATCGATTCGAGTCCGAGGATGTCGCCGGCCGAGGTTGTGCGCATGCGTTTCCAATCGCCGTTGCGGGCGCGCATCAGCAATTCGACGGTGCCGGAGTGGATGAGGTAGATGCCGCGGGGAAGATCGCCTTCGTTGAAGAGAACGGTGCCTGCCGGCCGATGCTGCAGCATCTCACGCTCGGTCAGGTACGCATCCGCAGACGGGCGCCTAGTGGCGAGTTCGGTAATCACAGGTCACCTCGGCATGCACAGTAGCCGGTGCACCCGAAGTGAGCTGTGATGAACGCTACGCGAAACGGTGACTCAGATCGTCACCAGCGCTTCGAGCGCCGCCGTCTGCACGAACATGCTCGAGCCTTTGACCTCGATCATCTTGCGGCGCTTGAATTCGCTGAGCAGGCGCGTGATCGTTTCGCGCGTGGTGCCGATCATCTGCGCGATCTCTTCGTGGGTCAGCAGCACTTTCAGCCGCGTTCCCTTCGGCGTTTCGTCGCCATTGCGCGAGCACCAGTCGAGGAAGAGGCGAGCCAGTTTTTCGGTCGTGCTCTGCGAGAGTCCGAGGCTGCGGATCTCGCGCTGCGCGGAGTGATACTTCTCGCTCAGCTGCTGCGCGGTGTGCATGCAAGCCTCGGGATGCGCGTTGAGGAATCCGACGAAATCTTCGCGGCGGATGAAGTTGATCTGCGACGGCTCCAGCGTCTCCGCCGAAACTTCGAACGCCGTGGCCAGGATCGTGCCGCTGAGTCCGAGCACTTCGCCCGCTTCCGCGATCTTGACGATGAGCGTCTTCCCCTCGGACGACGACGTGGTCAGTTTGACGCGGCCGCTGCAGACGATGAACACGCCGCGCGGCTGTTCCCCTTCGACGAAGAGCACGGACCCTTTCGGATAAACGGCCGTGAACTTGATCGTGTCGAGCGCCTTCACTGCCGGCGCGGCCATGTTGCAGAACTGGCGCTCCGCGCGGAACGTGCAGTTCGAGCAGTTGTTCTGAGTGTCGACGTTGTAAGGGGTTTTCATCGTTTCCTCCAGGCCGGCGAGATCGTCACGCCGCGTTGTGCGCACTATCACTTCGAATTGTGATTCGCGCCCCACCCCGCGGGGTGGGACGGCAAACATGCCGAGGTAGGCCCAAGACGCTGGAGTGACGATCGTCACCAGCCGTCGTGATGACGTGTACGGGCGCATTCGCGGCCGAGCCCTAACCTGAGCCGCATGATGACGGGAGCGGCTTCGGCACGACGATTCCAGCGGCTACGCTGGATCGCCTTCGGCGTTCCGGCCGTCTTCCTGACCGCGTTTCACGGAGCGCTGCTGGCGAATCGCGTGGCGGATGCGTCGATCGCACGGCCGATGGTGCTCGGGCGGTGGGCGTTCGCGATCGCCTTGATAGCGGCTGCGTTCTTCGCGCGGCGATTGTTCTCAGGGCGCCGCGTCTTCATCACGTTCTGGCTGCTCGTCGCGGTTCTGCATCTGGCTGTTCCGGCCGCGGATCGCGTCTTCGATGCGCGCGAAAACATCGCATTGCTCGTCGCCGTGCTGCCTGCGCTCATCATCGTCGGCGCGGCGGCAGGAACGTCCGCGAGCGAGCGCTGGCCGTCATCAACGTTACTTACCGATATCTCCATCGGATTCCTGCCACTGAGGCTCGATCCGTTTCGTTCTGATCGCGCTCCTCCTTCGTTCTGAGTGCTGCTCACCTCGCGCCCACGGATTACGAAGGAAGGATTTTCAACATGAGCTCGATCCACGATTTTCTGCTGCACCTGCCGATTGCGACCACGGTTCTCTCGGCCGTTTTCGCCACGCTGCTTTTCACCCGTTATCACCGCAAGGGCGGCGGCCCGCACCTTCTGTGGTGGGGCATCGGGATGGTCACGTACGGCATCGGCACGACCACCGAGGGATTCACGACACTTTTCGGATGGAACCCGATCGTTTTCAAGTCGTGGTACGTCGCGGGCGCATTTCTCGGCGGCTATCCGCTCGCGCAAGGCTCCATCTACCTGCTGATGAATCGCAAGTTCGCGCGACGGTCGGCGTGGATCGCCTGCTCGGTCATCGCCGTCGGCGCGGTTCTCGTTTTCCTCTCGCCGCTGAACGTCGCGGCGGCAGAACCGCATCGCCTGTCGGGACGCGTGCTGCAGTGGCAGTGGCTGCGCGCCATCAGTCCGCTGCTGAATCTCTACTCGGTAACGTTCCTGGTCGGCGGCGCGGCGGTCTCTGCGATCCGCTTTCGCCGCAATCCGGCGGCGTCGCACCGCTATGCCGGCAACATCGCCATCGCCGCCGGCGGACTTCTCCCGGCCTTCGGCGGAATGATGGCGCGATTCGGAGTCGTGGAAGCGTTGTACGTCACCGAACTGGCCGGCCTGCTGCTGATCTTCACCGGCTATCGCTGGTGCGTCGGCAAGCCCGCGCGAGTCAACGTTCTTCACCGCAAGCCGCTCGCTGCCGCGGCGATGCTGCTCCTTCTCCTTCCGCTGACCGCGAAAGGCGATGACACGCCGGCGAAAACTCCCGACGCAGCCAAACCCGCCGCTGCCGATACCCCCAAGACCGAGACGCCGATGCCGTCGTTCTTCGCGGAGACCACCGTCACCGCCACCGGCTCGAAGCGCGACGTCTTCGAGATCGCCACGCCGGTCACCGTCATCCGCGAGGAGACGATCGAGCAGAAGTCGCCGCAGAACGCAGCGGAGCTGCTGCGCGAGCAGCCGGGCGTCGACATCAACGGCGTCGGCCCGAATCAGGGACGGCCAGTCATCCGCGGCCAGCGCGGCCTGCGCGTGCTGTTTCTCGAGAATGGCCTGCGTCTCAACAATCCGCGCCGCCAGACCGACTTCGGCGAAGTCACCGGCCTGGTCGACCTCAACAGCGTCGCTACGATCGAAGTCGTGCGCGGACCGGCATCCGTTCTCTACGGCACCGACGCCATCGGCGGCGTGCTGAACCTGGTGAGCAAAGAGCCGTCGTTCCCCGCCAATACGAATTTCACCGGCTTCGTGGAAGGGCGCTACTCGAACACAGGCAGCCTCGCCAGCGGCAGCGCCGGCTTCAACGGGCGCATCGGCACGCTGACGATGCAACTCGGCGGAACGAAACGGCAGGTCGACGATTACGACGCTCCGTCCGGCACCTTCGGCGCGATTCGCCTGCAGAACAGCGCTACCGTCCTCGATTCCGGCGTAAAGGATTCGACCGTATGGGGCAATCTGTCGTATGCCGCCAGCGATCGCGACAAGATCGGGTTTCGCTTCAATCGTTATCGCGCCGGTCTGGCCGGATTCGGCTACGTGCCGGGAAATCTCTATGGCGTGACCGAAGACGCCAAGATCCGCATCACGTATCCGAGTCAGGATTTCGACCGCTACATGCTGTCGTATTTCGGTTCGCCTCTGAACCGCGCCTGGGCCGATTCCGTCAATGTGCAGGCTTATTACCAGCGCAATGCGCGCCAGCTCGCCAATGACATCGACATCGATATTGGTCCGGTCGGTCCGGGATTTCCGCATTCCACAGTGCACGCCGACACGCTCAATCACTCCGACGTGCGCACGATCGGTTTCCGGTCTGATGCGATAAAAATCTTCGGCAATGGCCGCCACATCGTCACGTACGGCATGGAAGGAACGCGCGATCACAGCGACAACACCGACGCGTCGATCACGACGACGACCATCCGCACGCCGCACGGCAACTTCGTCGACGTTTCTCCCGACACGTTGGCCAATGCGCCGAACGCCACAAATCTCAGTTACGGCGTATTCGGACAGGACGAAATCTCAGTGACGTCGAAATTCAAAGTGACCGCCGGCCTGCGCTATCACAACGTCAAGACAGACGCCATTGCCACGCCCGGCTGGAAAGTGGACGGACTTGGATTTTCCGACCGCAACGTCGTCGGCGCGATGACGACGACGTATCAGGTCACCGATTACATGAACCTGCTGGCGTCCTACGGCCGCGGCTTCCGCGCGCCGAACATCATCGAACGTCTCTTCAATGGACCGACTCCGGAAGGCAGCGGCTATCAGCTCTTGAATCCCGCCCTGAAATCAGAAACGAGCAACAATTTCGACCTCGGCGTGAAATACCGCCGCTGGGACGCGTTCATGGAAGCGGTCGCATTCCGCAATGACATCAGCGGCGGCATCATTCAAGCCTATCTGTCGCCGAGCGAAATCGCGGCGCTTGATCCAGCCACACAAGCTGCAATCAAAGCCAGCGGCGCGCAATTCACAGTGCAGGATCGCAATACGGAACGCCTCCGCTATCAAGGCGTCGAGCTCGCCCTCGGATGGCACTCGCACCGCGGCATCACGTTGGGCGGCAATTACACCTGGATCGACGGCAACCGCATCGATTCGATCAATCCACCGACCGGCGACAGCTATTCGAACAAGATTTACGCCTATGCGCGCTACGAGCCGCAGACCGCGCGCTATTGGGCCGAATATCACGTCCGCCACAATGGCGCCGCGGACGCCAATATCGCTCCAAACGAACCGATCCCGCCGGTCGGCCGCACGCTTCCGTCATTTACCGTGCACGGCGCCGGAGTAGGCGTTCGTCTCTTCGAAACAGCCGGCGTCTCCAATGAAGTCTCGCTCTGGGCCGAAAACCTGACGAACCAGCTCTACGCCGAATTCTCCAACGCCACCTTCTTCCGCCCCGAGCCCGGACGGACGCTGAAGGTCAGCTACCGCGTGAAGTTCTAAAACGTAGTGCGGGCGTCCTCGGAGGAACGAGGACGCCCGCGCGACCCGCGGCAAATTTCGCGAAGCTTTGGAGTGCGGTGGCGATCGAGCCACCGCTTTGGGAGGGCGGGGGACGGTGACACTCGCGCGGACGTCGCAAGCGCACGCATCAAAAGCCGCGAGTCAATTCGAGTCCGACTTCTTCTTGTCGAGGTTGAAGCTGACGGTGAGCGTGTAGATCACATCGACCGGTTTGCCTTCCAGCGTGCCGGGCTTGAATTTCCACTGCGTCACGGCGTCGACGGCGGCCTGATCGAGGCCGTACGGCAGCGGCTTGAGGACGGTTACTTTCTTTGCGAGTCCGTCGCGTCCGATGACCGCTTCAAGGATGATGATGCCGGTGATCCCCCTTTTCCGCGCCTCGGCGGTATACGCGGGGTCGACTCTCTTCATCACCACGGGCGCCATGACGTCGCCTCCCACACGGATCGGGCCGTCGTAGGAGTCGTTCTTATCGAGCTTGAAGATGATGGGGAAGTCGAACACGACGTCGACCGCCTCGCCGTTGAGCGTGCCCGGCTTGAAGACCCATTGCCTCACCGCATCGACGGCTGCCTCGGACAATCCATGCGGCAGCGATTTGACAACCTTGATGTCCTTCACGGCGCCGGTGTGATCGATGATCGCCTCGATAATCACGAACCCGCTGATGTGTGCCTGCCGTGCTTCCTCCGGGTAGACCGGATCGGCGTGGACGATCGCCACTGGCGCCTTGACGTTGCCGCCGACGTGATAGGGCTGAGCCGTCGCGATGAGAGGGGTAATCAGAAGAGCAAGGATGAACAGTCTGCGCATGCCACACTCCGTCGTCCGCAGCCTCAATCCGGTGGCGGCGGCGCCATCCGCAGTCTGAAGTTGATGGTGAGGTTGAAGACGACGTCGACTGGCTCGCCGTTGCGCGTGGCCGGCTTGAACTGCCACTGTTTCACCGCGTCGACCGCGGCCTGGTCGAGACCAAACGGCAGCGGCTTGAGGACGGTCACGTTCTTCACCAGACCGTCGCGGCCGATCGTCGCTTCGACGATGACGATGCCCGTGATCCGCTGACTGCGAGCTTCCTCCGTGTAGACCGGCTCCACTTTGCGGATGACCACCGGCGCTTTCACGTCGCCACCGACGCGCAGCGGACCATCGGGCGCTTTCGTGGCCGCCGTCTTCGACCGCGTCGACCAACTGGACTGAATCGTTTCAATGATGCCGGCGTCGCGCTCGATCTCGACGTTGACCGTCAGCCGCGAGCCTTCCGCGACGTGAATCCACACGTTGAGACCCTGCACGTGGAGTTCGTCGTCCGCCGTCCCGCCGCGCTTCGCCGTCAGTTGGGGCGAAGCCAGCACCTGACTGGTGACCAGGTCGGTGAGCCTGACGTCGTAACGGGTGTCTTCCGCGCCGAGGGGCACGAGGTCGATCGTCACCGCATAGTGCGGCGACCTCGCTTCGAAGGAAGCCGCGTGCAGCCCCACCGTCGAAGCGAGGAGAAGGACGAGGACGAAAAAGCGACGCATGGCCGTACCTCCGGCCGGGATTGTACGCGCGGCGTAGCGCCGCGCTGCCGGCGCTACGCCTGCCTTGGGAAAACTACTGCCCGCGCGTCACGCTCTTGCAGTCGATCGTTCCGACCAGGTGCACGCCATCGGCCGTCTTCGCGTCGAAGTTGATCGTCGCCGTCGAGCCTTTGTCGTGCACGGTCACCGTTCCCGTGCCGCTCTTCTTCTCCGTATCGACCTTGTACTCCGCGTCGCGTTTGAAGATCCGGCCGAAGGCGACGTTGAGGAAGAAGTTGTGCGTCCCGGACGCCGCTGCTTTCGCATCGGGCACGATGAGCTGCACGCTGTTCAACACCTTCGGATCGTTCTCTTTCGGCAGCGAATACTGATTGCCGAACGAACCCTTCCCGGTCATCCCCGCCGAACAGCCGCCGCGATCGGTGCTGCCGTCGTACGTGCCCGCATGTTTCCCGCCGGTGATGACGACATGGACGGTTTCCTTCACATCGGCCGCGAATGCCGCCGGAGCTGCAAGGATGACGAGCACAGCAAGACTGCGAAGCTGACGATTCATACGAAGCTCTCCCTTAGTTGCGAATTTTGGTGGGTATTGTAGGCATAACGGTCCCCTACTTGCACGAGCGAAACGCATGAGAAAGCCCGCATTGCTCCTGCTGATCCTCGCGCTGATCCCCCTCCACGCCAGCGCGCTGAACACGAACGATCTCCTCTCGCTCGTGGCCATGCCGCTCGCCGTCGATGCGGCCTCGCGCGTCACCGGCGTCCCGCAGGATCAGCTCGCGCAGTTCGTTTCCGCGCTCAACCAGGCCGACGTTCCGCCGCCGCAGTTCGTGCAGACCGTTCGCTATGCGCCGGTGGCGTTGCAGCAGCCCGACTTCGTCCCGTACGTCGTGACGCAGCAATCGCAGGGAGTGAACGGATTCCAGCTCGTCGACGTCATCGATCAGCGTCTGCCGCACTACGGCGTGACGCCGGTGCAGGTCGTCGACGTAACGCCGTCATATGTCCTCAGCGACAACTACATCTATTCGCCAACGTCGACCCTCGCATCGGGCAACTCGAACGATCTCCTCTCGCTGATCGCCATGCCACTGGCCGTGGCCGCGATCTCCGAAATCGCCGGCATCCCGCAGGACCAACTGGCCTCGCTCCTCGGCACGCTCAATCAGGCCGAAGTCCCGCCGGCGCAGTTCGTCGACACGCTGCGGTACGTTCCGGTCGCTCTCGTCGAGCAACCCGATTTCGTTCCCTACGTGCAGACGCAGGTATCGAACGGCGTGACCGGACCCGCGCTGGTGACGGTCATCGATCAACGTCTGCCGCAGTACACGCCTGCTCCCGCCGCGTCGAACGTCGTCGTGACGCAGGACTACATCCCGCGCCCCGTCCGCACGCGCGTCGCCGAGTGGCATACCCATCCGCATGGCGGTCCTCCCGGACAATTGAAGAAGATCTACGGCGTGCAAACCGGCGCCGAAGCGATGCGGCAGGAACCGGTCCGCGTCATCCAGCCGCCACCGGTCGCTGTCGCTCCTCGGGTCGTTCACATCCCGCCGGGACAGACGAAAAAAGAGGAGCGCCACGCCGAGGTGCATGAAATGGGTCACGGAAAAGGACGCGGACACGATCGAGCGCCGGTCGTCTTCGTACCGCCGCCGATGTCGTCCGCCGCTCCTCCGCCGCAGCCGGTCTTCGTCCCCGCGCCCGCCGCACCGCCGGAGAACGATCACGGACACGGCCGCGGTCCGGGGGGCGCCGGTCCGCCGGGACAACAGAAGGAAAAAGGCGGCAAGGGTCACGGAAAGGATTAGGACGATGAAAAACACACTGCTCGCGCTCTCGATGCTGATGGCGATCGCCGCCTGCAAAAACAACACGACCACTCCCGCGACGTCATCATCGACGCCCGCCTCGGGCAACGCCGCCGTCACGGCCAGCACCCCATCGCTGACGCCGGAACAACTCGGCGAGCTCGGCGCCTCGATCCACAAACATCCGTCCGAGGGAACGAAGATCCTGTCCGACCGCGGCCTGACGCAGGAACAATTCGAACGCGCCATCCGCCAGGTCAGCTCCGACCCGGAAGCGTCAAAGCGCTACGCCGCGGCGTACAAACGCAACGTCTAACCGCGTTCAACCACAGTAGTGCGGGCGTCCTCGCCTGCATCCGTCGTGGCGTCTCGCCCGACGGGGGTGTCCGTGATCAATTTCGATCCTGCAATTGAATCCCAGAAACCCCCGCCGGGCGAGGACGCCCGGCGGTTGCAGGCGAGACGCCTACACTCCGCCTTTGGGTTGCGCACAAAGCCCGCGCTGGATCAAAATCGCTTGAAGAGCTCCCACACCACGAACACCGCGATGATGATGACGATCCAGAGCAGGAACATGCGGATCGGACGCGGCGGCGGAGCGGCGGCGGATGGGGCCGCGGCAGCCAGGCGCCGGATCGCGTCCCACGACTGCTGATCCGCGAAGAACTCCCGGGGAAGGATTCGACCAAGCTGAGCGGAGTGGTAGACCGTGACCAGAGTCGGAGTGACCACGACTTTATGCATCGTCGCCCACGGGAAATCGCCCCGTCCGTGCGCTGTCTCCAGCCGCACGCCCTGCTCGTCGGCCTCGCCCGTGATCGGCTCGGCGAGAAGCTTGTTCGCAGCGAACGCCCGCGCCACCGTCATCCTCGGAGAGATCAACAGCATCAGTCCAAAGCTCACGAGAACAAACGGCATCGCCCAGGAAACCGGCGTCGAAAGGTCGGCGAAGCAAACATTGATCACTCCCGCGGCGATCAGACCCCACGCGACGAACGGCATCGACCGCCCGCTAACCGCCAGCGCGCGCCCATAAGCCTCAGGCGTGAGCGTCCCCCCGAACCGAATCATCCGCGCTCATTTTGCACGAGTTGCCCGCGCGATCAGATACGCGACAAATCCGAGCAGGTGAAAAAAGAAAACGACCACCACCCACAACCAGGCATTCATCCCGCGGCGCGACGCATCGCGATAAACCCAAAAGAGCATCGCGATGTAGACCACCAACGCCAGAACGATCAGCAGTTCGGGCATTCCAAGACTTCCAAACATGATCGCCAGTATGAACCTATCTGACGTACCTCCGTCTTCATCCGCGGAAATCTGCGTCCATCTGCGGATACCCCGCTCGTCCACAGGGGAACCGATTTCACGCGGAGATCGCGAGGTAGCGGAGCCGCTTTTCTCCGCCTCTCCGCGCCCTCCGCGTGAAACCGTCTCCCTCTACGATGGCCCGCTGTACGTCGACTCGATCATCCACCGCACCAGTGCGGCGGTGAAGCCGGGGACGGCATCCTCGAGGTGCGGCATCTCCTTCACCGACAGCGGCGAAAGGAGATACCACTCAACGACGTCGTTGAACGACACCATCTCCTCCTCGTCCGCATCGACATTGGTCATCTCCACCCGATGCTCCAGCGCCCGAATCGCAAACTCCGGCAGCTCGATCGGAATGGTCCGCCGGCTCAACGCCTTCGCGGCATGCGTGGTGAAGAATGCGGTGCGCGTCATGATTGCTCCGCGAACAATCAGAGCACCGCTGCTTCCCGAACTCTACACACCGGCGTGTTCAACTAGCCAATTTGCCTATCGCGCCGGGACCAACGGGCTTGACGCTAAAGCCAAGGAAGCTTTCGCAGCAATGCTTCAATGTCCTGGAAATCCTTGGCGAAACGTTCTCGAGAACGTCCGAACAATCCAGCGTGCAGTGGTAGCCATGAGTCGCCGTCTCGCTCAGCCTCCTCTTGCAGCCGCCGGAGAGGACTTGTGTCGCGATCATGTCTGTGCTTCCATGCAAACCGGCCCGGTGGTCCCCAGTCGCCACCAGTAAGATCGGCATATTCAAGTGCAAGGAGGACCTCAAATCGGTCGAAGGCAAGGTCGTAGCCGCGTCCCGGCATAAGCAGATCCTCAACTACCGGCTGCAGACCTTTATAAAGGTACTCGCTTCGTGGTACGTACTGACGCTCGTGTCCGGGAAGTTTGTTGAAATACTCACTGAGTCCATTAGCGCCGTCGATCGCGGCGACAGCGAACGGCTCGACCTTGTCCCCATATGCCCTTTGTGTCACGACTGGAGCATGCAAAATCGAAAATAGTGCGGCAAAGTTCTTCGCCAGCACTGCCGCAATGCCACCTGCGTACATCAGATATATCAGTGGGTACCACGTCATCTTCAGCCAAATCGTCAGACCTGAAGAGCCCTTGTCGGACTCTGCCAGCCGTACGAAGATTCTTTCGAGCTGCGGCAACTGTGAGGCATCCGCCCATCTGGCGAGCAAAATTACTATCTGTAGAAGGTCTGCGGCTGCTTTCTCATAACGACTAATTCGTTCCGCGAATGCCTCTGGCGTTGGCGAAGAACCTCCCTGCACGGGGAAATGGCGCAAATCTGTTGTGTCTAAGAATCTACGACATGAAGCGAAACAAATGCATCCAACTTGATGCGTTTGGACGGGTCGGATAAAAGATCGTTCAGTTGCTCCACTAGAGAAGATTGATTGTCCATCTGGTCCGCTACCACTCCTGATGGGTTGACGAGAATATCTACGCCTTCTCCACCCGACGTGCCCTCGTTTGGTGCAGACGCACGCAATCGATCCAGCACAGCCGTATCGAAAACAAAATCGCCATCGCCTTGGACAAATCCGTAATGAGGGGTTTGATGCGAGTATTCGTCGCGGCCAACTCGGTCATAGACGTATGACATTACTCCGTTAGCCGTGATGATGCCGTCATTGGTTGCCGCCGCGCCGTCGAGAGCGTTGAGTAGGTGCGCAGTAAATATTGAGTGACCAGGCCGGACGCCGCTTCCGTCAGACACTGTTTCGTCCGCCTTCCCAGCCGTCAGGACTTGTCTCGTGTAGCGCTGAATCATATTCCCCAGGAATCGCATGGTTCCTAAGGCCGGGCTACGGCTAAGAGCCAACCCGCCATAACAAGCATCCATCAGGAAAAAGACGTGCTTGGCCGGGATAAGCTCGGCATTACGCGTAAGATCATCCCAACGGATTAGAGTCGCGAGGTCATCAGGTTTGCCGTCGGCCGGAACCAAGAAACCGACGTCGCCACGGCTCCCCTGAAGCGTATGCCCATGACCTGCGAAGAAACAATCAGTCGATCATCAGGCGCCGTCTTACAGAACGACAGAAAGCACTCTCGAATCCGGTGCGCGCTCGCATCCTCATCAAGCAGAATGGTGAGATTACTCTCTGGAAAACCGAATTGATCTCGAAGAGTTGTCGCCATTGCCGCGGCGTCATTGGTTGCGTGCGCTAGCGGAGAGACATGTTGATATTTGTCGATGCCAATAACGAGCGCCCAACTTTGCCCGTAAGTTTCTGTGTAGTTCAAGAACAACCTCGTGACCTTAGAAAGAGAAAAGGCGGCACTTTCGCCGCCTTCTCGGGGGAATTGCTACAAACAGCCTCTACGAACACCCACTCGTACTCCCGCAGTTCAAACACTTGTAGCAGGCCCCGTTTCTAACCATGATCGAGCCGCAGTCGCTGCAACTCGGTGCGTCCTGCTGGTAGCGGAAGGTGGCGGTGTTGCGGGAGTTGGGGCCATCCGCATCCTTTGGCGCGGCGATGACTGACGGAGTGGCGAGGGAGGTTACGAACGACGCGTCCTCCTTCGTCAGCGGGGCTACGTTGGGGATCGGTTTGGTGGCGACGGGAGCCGCTTCTTCGCGGACGATTACACCCGCGTGCGCCTGGCTTTCCTTGTCGAGGAACTTGGTGGCCAGCCACTTGAAGATGTAGTCCATGATCGATTTGGTCATGGGGATTTCGGGGTTCTTGGTGAAGCCCGAGGGCTCGAAGCGGGTGTGCGTGAATTTGTCGACCAGGAAGTTCAGGGGGACGCCGTGCTGCAATGCCAGCGACGTCATGGTGGCGAAGCTGTCCATGAGGCCGGAGATCGTGCTGCCTTCTTTGGCCATGGTGATGAAGATCTCGCCGGGCGTGCCGTCTTCGTACTTGCCGACGGTGATGTAGCCCTCGTGGCCGCTGATGGAGAATTTGTGGGTAATCGACTCGCGCTCGTCGGGGAGCTTGCGACGGACGGCGGTAGGCGTGACGCCGAGGTCGGTGAGCTTTTCTTTATCCTTGCCGGTGGAGAGGGGCTGCGAGCGCTTGCAGCCGTCGCGGTAGACGGCGACGGCTTTCAGGCCGAGCTTCCACGCCTCGTGGTAGGCCAGTTCGATCTCGTCGATCGTGGCCGTTGAAGGCATGTTGATGGTCTTGGAGATCGCGCCGCTGATGAACGGCTGGACGGCGCCCATCATCTTGAGGTGGCCCATGTAGTGGATGGAGCGCGTGCCGTTCTGCGCTTTGAAGGCGCAGTCGAAGACGGTCAGGTGCGCGTCGAGGATGTGCGGCGCGCCTTCGATGGTGTCGTTCTCGTCGATGTACTGGATGATTTCGTTGATCTGCTTTGCGTCGTAGCCGAGGCGCTTCAGGGCCGTGGGGACGGTCTGATTGACGATCTTCAGCATGCCGCCGCCGACGAGCTTCTTGTACTTGACCAGCGCGATGTCGGGCTCGATGCCGGTGGTGTCGCAATCCATCATGAAGGCGATGGTGCCGGTCGGCGCGAGGACGGAGATCTGGGCGTTGCGGTAGCCGTGCTGCTGGCCGAGGGCGTAGGCCTCGTCCCACACTTTGGCCGCGGCGTCGGCCAGGTCGGCCGGCAGCGGGCGGGTGTTGATGCGGTAGGCGGCGCGGCGGTGCTTGTCGATGACGCGAAGGAACGGCTCGCGGTTGACGGCATAGCCTTCGAACGGACCGACCTTTTCGGCGATGCGCGCCGACTGCGCGTACGACTCGCCGGAAAGAATCGACGTAATCGCCGCCGCGTAATCGCGTCCATCCTCGGAGTCATACGCGATGCCGCGGGCCATGAGCAGCGCGCCGAGGTTGGCGTAGCCGATGCCGAGCGGACGGAAGGCGTGCGAGTTCTTCTCGATCGCCTTCGTCGGATAGGAGGCGTAGTCGACCGTGATCTCCTGCGCGGTGATGACGATGCGCAGCGCGGCGCGATAGGCCTCGACGTCGAAGCCGGTGTTCTCGTTGTAGAAGCGCATCAGGTTCAGCGAGGCCAGGTTGCATGCGGAGTCGTCGAGGAACATGTACTCCGAGCACGGGTTCGAGGCGTTGATGCGGGCCGTGTTCGGGCAGGGATGCCAGTCGTTGACGGTGGTGTCGAACTGCATGCCGGGATCGCCGCAGAGGTGGGCCGACTCGGCCATCTTGCGCATCAGCTCGCGGGCCTTGTACGTGCCCATGACTTCCTTCGGCTCGGTCACCGACCACGTCTGCCAGTCGAGGTCCTTCTCGTAGGCGTGCATGAAGTCGTCGGTGACGCGCACGGAGTGGTTGGCGTTCTGGAACTGCACGGAATCGTACGCACCGCCGGGCGCGTTGAAGGCGCCGTCGTAGCCGGCGTCGATCAAGGCCCAGGCCTTCTTCTCTTCCTTCTCCTTCGACTCGATGAAGTCGACGATGTCGGGATGGTCGGCGTTGAGGATGACCATCTTGGCGGCACGGCGGGTCTTGCCGCCGCTCTTGATGACGCCGGCGAAGCTGTCGTAGCCCTTCATGAAGGAGACCGGACCCGAGGCGGTGCCGCCGCCGGCCAGGAGCTCTTTCGACGAACGGATGCTGGAGAGATTCGATCCCGTTCCGCTGCCGTACTTGAAGAGCATCCCTTCGGTTTTCGCGAGGCCGAGGATGGAGTCCATGGTGTCGTTGACGGAGTTGATGAAGCACGCCGAGCACTGCGGATGCGGCTCGATGCCGACGTTGAACCAGACCGGCGAGTTGAAGGCGGCCATCTGGTAGAGAAGGATGTGCGTGAGCTCGTCGCGGAAGGTATCGCCGTCGGCTTCGGAGGCGAAGTAGCCGCCTTCGCGTCCCCATCCGGTGATGGTGCGGACGACGCGTCCGATGAGCTGGCGCACGGAGGTCTCGCGATCGGGTGAGCCGATGTGGCCGCGGAAGTACTTCGACACGACGACGTTGGTGGCCATCTGGGACCAGAACTTCGGCATCTCGACGTCTTTCTGCTCGAAGACGATCCCACCGCTCTCATTGGTGATGGCTGCCGAGCGCATCTCCCATTCACAGGTGTCGTAGACGTCCACGCCCGCTTTGGTGAAGAAGCGGTCAATGGCGATGCCGCCGGTCTTCGTCTCCTTTTTCTTCACGGGCTTGTTGTTGGCGCGGGGGCGGATGCTGCTGGACGGGATCTCGATGGACGTCATGGCCTGTTCTCCTTCTTTGAAGCAAAAGCGCCCCTACGCGGGGCGCTTCGGTGATTGTTAGAGCGTTTGTTAACGAGCGAGCCAGCGTGCGCTGGTGGGCCGGGCCTGCGGGACCGGCGTCTTGACTTTGACGGTGACCTGATACTCGCGAATCTGCAGTGAAACCGACCGCAAGGGGCTCCGAGTGGCAAGACGGGAAACGTGCTTCAAATCCTTCATCAATCCTCCCACGCGCTCGTAGTCGTTTGTTGTGCGAGACAAGCTACGCCCGGTGGAAACGGATGTCAAGTCTGTGACCACAAGATGTTGTGGTCGCGAATCCTCAGAACACAACCTGAAGCGTAAGTATTCGCAGAATCAGCAGGTTACTCCACAGGAAGTAGACGGGATTTGGTCGGGTTCTCCGCCGGGTTTCCACGTCTTCCCCGCAGGTTATCCGCAGGTTTTTGCACAGTCTTTCGAGCGGTAATCCGCAGAAAATCAGCGCATTTTCCACACGTTTTGCACATGTTTTCCATACGCAATTTCAGATGAGTTTTTCCGCAGGTTTTAAGGTGAGTTTCCGAAGGAAATAGCAGACTCGGCCGAAGAAAATTACATTGAGTCGCGATTTTGGCTGCGGAAAAGGGCGGGTTTTCGCTTAACTCGAGCCGTTTTGGACGGCGAAAAACGGCCTGCACAATGAGTGTGACACGTGGAACAGTGTGGAACAGTCGCATGCAAATTACGATAACGTCATCGCGCGCGAAGGTGCGCCTGAAGCCAGTCCGAGAGGGCGGGCTGAATCGTTGTGACCGGTGACGCGCCGCGGTAAAGTGATTCATCGCCATGTCATTTCTGCCGACCGATGAAGAGCGGCATTGGCTGGGCCAATCGTTGCGCGATCTCATTCGCGCGCGAGGCATCGAGCAATTCGCCGGCGCTCCGCTGCTCACGCCCTCGGATGAAGACTTCCCCGATCCGTGGGACGGCAGCGTCCGCGCGGCGCATCGGATCACTCAGCGACTCATGCATCACGCCGGCATCGGCGATCTGCGCATTTCGCTGACCGCACTGCCTGATGACGATGCGGCTCCGGACGACGTCTGGGATGCAGGAACCGCTGGCTGGTTTTCCGGAATCGAAGACGGACGCGCGCGATTCGGAATCCAGCCGAAGGAGATCGGCGATCCCGATTCCGTCGTCGGAATCATGGCCCACGAAGTCGCGCTCGCATGGCGGCAGAAGCACGAGTTGATCGACGCCGATCGCGTGACCGAGGAACATCTCACCGACGTCACCACGATCTTCCTCGGCTTCGGCATTCTGACTACGAACGCGACGGAGAAGTATCGTTCCTGGCGCAAGCTGCGTGCGACGGCACATCAGATAAAGTCCCTCGGATATCTGCCGGCGCCGGCGATGTCGTGGCTTCTGGCTCTGCAAGCGAGCGCGCGCGGCGACAAGAACGAGCGAGCCGCAATCCGCCGTTATCTCGAGCCGAATCAGAGGGGATGGTTCGATGAATCGATGGAGGTAATCGCCGCCGATCCGCGCTACCTCGACGCGCTGATGCTGCCGCCGCGCGGAAGCTGGACCGCGCGTGCCGAGCGATCAGCGGTGAGAGTTGTCGATCCGCGTCCCGATGAAGTGCGCGAAGCGCCATCGCCCGTCGAGCGCGGCGAGACGACTCGGAACGCCGGCCAGACCGCGTACCGCATCGATTCGACCAATCCAGCCGTGCGTTTCATCCTCGGCACCTGGTTTGGACTGGTCGCCGGAGTAATCGTCACGATGTTCGTTGGAAGCAACCTTGAGATGTTCAGGAGCGTGAGAGCGACGCAGCTTACCGTCGGCGTGGCCGCCGTATCCGGAGCGATCGTGGTGTTGTCGCGTCCGAGGTCGTTCCGCTGCAGCGACATTTCCTGCCGTGCATTCGTGCCTCGCGATTCCGCCATCTGTCCGAACTGCGGCAGTTCGTTCGCCCGCACGATCACTCCGCGCGAATGGCGCGACTTGCGGGAGCACGAGATGGAACGAAGCGCCGCGAGCATGGACATCCCCGATTGCGCCGACTGCCAGCCCGAGGAGCCGTGTGCCGTGCATGCGGTGATGTAGGGGCAGTGCCTCTGACGAAGCTGCGAGCTTTTCCTCGCGTGCGAAGGCGCGCCCAACAACCTGGCCCCGCGCTCGGCGCGGATTGAAGGTGCCACGGCAATGCGCGGCCGCGCCCACTCGGCCACATCCTTTGCCCCGCGCCGAGCGCGGGGCTGCATTGTTGAGCGCGCCTTCGCGCGCATCGTCGACGCCAAGTGCTTGCAGGTCGTGACATTCCTTTAGAAAACACAAAAAAAGGGGAGGGCCGAAGCCCTCCCCTTTTCGATTGCGGAGTGAATGCGATTACGGCGTCGTGACCACGGCGTCGTCGATGTAGACGTCGTTGCCGAAGACGCTGATGCCGAGGAAGCCGAGTTGGACGGTGGTGCCTTTGTAGGCGGTCAGGTCGATCGTGTGCTGCTTCCAGCCGGTCGTGCCGTCGTAGCGGTTGATGGCGGTGCCGACGTTGGCCCACGTTCCGGTGGTCGAGGCCTGCACCTGCACGCGGTCGGCGTCGGAGGAGTAACCGGTGTCGTGGTAGACCCAGAATTTCAGTGTGGCCGTGGTGGCCGTGCTCGGGATCGCGAAGCCGGTGGTCTGGTAGATCCGTGTCTGCGAGCCGCTGGCGGAATCGTAGGAGTTGAATCGCGCCAGGTCGCTGCCGCCGTGCGGCGAGACGGCCGGATGCGTGCCGGCGGTGACGATCGTCCACGCGCCGGCGGTGCCGGAGACTTGCGCCGTGGCCCATCCCGTCATACTTTCGAAGCCGTTCGAGAAGAGCGTCGTCGGGCCGCTGCATGTCGCGGTGAAGTTGTTGCCGGACACGTTCGCGCCGGCCACGGTTACCGAGAGACTGGCCGGCGAGAACGTGCAGCCGCTCTTGCTCGGCGTCACGGTGTAGGTGCCGTTGGCCAGGCCGCTGATGACGTAATTGTTCGAGGCGTCGCTGGTCGCGCCCTGCGATCCGGCGGTGACCGTTGCGCCCGACGTGCCGGCGCTGCCGGAGATCGAGTAGGTCGCCACGGGCATCGTCACGGTCGCCGTGATGGTGAAGTTGCCGGCGGCGTAACCGTTCACGCCGAACCACCAGGTGCCGGCGGATGGATTGGCCTGCGAGCAGGTCTCGTTGCCGGACGACGTGTACGGCCGGCAGATGTAGGCCGTTGACGTCGGCTTGGCGTTGAACTGCGTGTAGAGGTCGACGTCGGCCGTCGCGCTCGACGTGGCGACGGTCAGGTTGGTCGCGCCGGCGGGGACGGTGATGTAGTAGTACTTCCACGCATTCAGGGCCACGCTCTGGCCGGTCGCCGCCACGCCGCTGGTGAGCTGCGTGTCGCCGGTGCCGCAGGTGGCGGTGAAGTTGACGCCGGTCACGTTGGACGAGGTGACGGTGACGGAGCTGGAGGCGGGCGAGAACGTGCAGCCCGACTTGCTCGGCGTCACGGTGTAGGTGCCGGCCACGAAGCCCGACATCGAATAGTTGCTCGACGCGTCGCTGGTGGCGGATGACGATCCCGCGGTGACCGTGGCGCCGGTGGTGCCGGCGTTGCCGCTGATCGAGAACGTTGGCGCCGTGCACGAGGCGGTGAAGTTGACGCCGGTGACGTTCGCCGTGGTGATGGTGACGGAGCTCGAGGTGGGGGAGAAGGTGCAGCCGCTCTTGCTCGGCGTCACGGTGTACGTGCCGGCGGCGAGGTTGGCGATCGAATAGTTGCTCGACGCGTCGCTGGTGGCCGAGCCGCCGCTCGTGGAGAGCGTCGCGCCGGTCGTTCCGGCGTTGCCGGAGATCGAGAACGTCGCGGTGGTCGACGTCGTCACCTTCGCCGTCCAGATCTCTTCCTTGGCGTTGTTGCGGCGGTCGGTCCATGAGGGGAAGAAAGCGTTGGCGTATCCGGAGAGGCTGTTGTAGTCGCCGAACTGGTTGCCGGAATCGGCGCCGGTGACCGTCTCGTCGGTCATGGCCGTCGTCACCTTGACCGCGGCCTGCCAGGTGGCGCCGCCGTCGGTCGACAGCTGGTAGTAGACGTCGACCTTCTTGCGTCCGGCGTCGGCCACGGTGTCGTAGTAGATCGCGCCGATGTTTCCGTTCGTCTCGTCGACGGCCAGGAACGGATTGAACTGGTCATTCAGTCCGCTCTGATTGTTCAACTTGATCGCGGCGCTCCACGTGGCGCCGCCGTCGGTGGAGCGGGTGAACCAGATGCGCGTTTTGCACGTGGAGGTGACGCTGGATCCGGGCTCGCTGGTGGTGCTGGCGCAGCCCGAATCGCCGGAGAGATCCGTCCAGACGGCGTAGACGTTGTTGGTCGTGCCGTTCTTGTACGCGCCGCCGGAAACGTAGACCAGCGCGCGGCGGCTGTTGAACGACGGAACGCCGATGTCGTAGCCGCGGAACGTGGTGCGGATCTTCACCGGCGTGCCGTAGCTCGCGCCGCCGTTGGTCGACTTGACCACGAAGATGCCGCGCGAGCCGGTGTCGGGGAAGAAGCCGAAGACGTCGCCGGCGGAGTTGGTCTTGACGTCTGCGCCGATGCAGGTGCCGGTGGCCTGTCCGTCGCTGACCTGGATCGGCGTGCCCCATCCCGTCGACGTGCGGCGGTTCATGAAGGCGGGATTGCCGTTATGCCAGATGACGTAGTTGTTGTTCGCAAACGCCGAGGTCGAGCTGTGGTCGATCCACTGCATCTGCTTGTCGGTGTTCGTCTGCGTGCCGGAGATCGTTCCGTCGAAGGTCCAAGTCGCGCCGCCGTTGGTCGACTTGTACGACTGCACTTTGAGGACGGTCTGGGCGGAGTTGATGCCCATCGTGGTCGACCACGCGGTGCCGTCGGAGCTCCAGTCGACGGTGGGATCGGAATGGAAGGCGTCGCCGCTGGCCAGCGGGAGGTTCGACTGGCCCCACGTCACGCCGCCGTCGGTGGAGTAGTACTCGCCCTGCATGCCCGAGCCGCCGATGTTGTTCGAGGCGGCGATGATTTTCAGCGGATTCCAGTAGTTGATGCGGATGTCCGACTCGCTGCGCGAAACGGTCTGCGCGCCCGAGGTGCGGACGTTCGTTCCGGCAGTGGCGCCGAGGGCGGTGATGCGTCCGAAGCGCCGCGTCGCCGATCCCATCGCCTCATCGTCGGCATCGGCATCGAGATCCTGAAAGTTGCGCCCCGGCGCCATGGTGGCGTTCGGATTTCCCGGCTTGAGGTCCTGGTGCGTGACCATCCACTCCAGGATTTCCTTCAGAACCAGCGGATACCCGCCCGTCGGATCGTTGTCGTTGTCGTAGTTGGCTTCCGGATGCCCGCTGCGCCAGTACACCTTGAGCCAGGGCGGCACGATCGTGTCGTCCTTGTCTCTGTCTTTGAGCTTGCTGAAGTCCTGATTCTTCTTGATCAGTTTTTCGAGCTCGCTGCCGGGGATGGCGTGCGCATTCTTGAGCTGTTCATCGAGCGACGGAAACTTCTTCGTCTGCCCGGGAGGAGTGATGGGCTGGGCATAGATGGATGCGGCGAAAAACAGGGCGACCAGGACGAGAGAGATTCTCTTCATTACTTTCCCTTCGTAAAACGTCAATTTTCCGGGGGTCGAAGGGCTCAGCTAGATCAAGATCGGTGCCGTACGAAAAGGGCCTCGAATCGAGCTTTTTGGCAGCTTTGTTGACCCTGAAGGGAGGAAATGGCCGGTCACGGCTTGAGCCGTGAGGCAGAGGTTGACCCACAGCGTGGCGTAGCCGCAACCAAAAGCATCTTTCCGGTCGAGAGTCCCTCTCCCCGAGTTTCTTCCGGGGAGAGGGAGACACGCAGCGAAGCGGAGTGCGGGTGAGGGGCGGCGCCTGAAACCGCAGGT
>Ga0157369_10001189_pt1 | contig 32473 bp, 19 predicted proteins | sample C25metaG_FD_113461 | JGI IMG/M metagenome (GOLD analysis project Ga0157369, IMG submission 113461) | Corn rhizosphere microbial communities from Kellogg Biological Station, Michigan, USA - C2-5 metaG | ecosystem: Host-associated > Plants > Roots > Rhizosphere > Soil | place: USA: Michigan... | reverse complement strand
CCACGCGCCGAATTGTTCTTCAGGCGAAGGGCGAACCACAGGTGCGGGCTGCTCATCTCGCAGTTCTCGACAAACACGTTGCGCACTCCGGCCGAGATCTCGCTGCCGAGCGTCACGCCGCCGTGCCCGTCCTGCATCTTGCAGTCCGCGATGATGATGTTCTGCGTCGGCACCGGCACGCGCCGTCCCTCGGAGTTGCGCCCCGACTTGATGGCGATGCAGTCGTCGCCGGTATTGAAGTAAACGTCCTTGATCAGCACGTCGGTGCACGACTCGGGATCGCAACCGTCGGTATTCGGCCCGCCGTTTCCGTTGATGTGCAGGCCGCGGACCGTGACGTTGGTGCACAGGCACGGCGTGACCTGCCACATCGGTGAGTTCACGAGCGACACACCCTCGATCAAAACGTTCTTGCAGCGCACCGGCTGGATGAACTGTGGCCGCAGATAGTGTCCCTCGCCGAAGATGCGCTTCTCCGGCGGAACGCCGTCCTCGGCCATCTTCATGAGCGCATCGCGATCGCTGAGCGGGCCGCCCGGCGCCGTCCGGTTGTGAATCCGCCAGTTCCACCAGTTGTTTTCGTCGGCGTTGCCGTCGAGCGTGCCTGATCCCGTCAGCGCGATGTTTTCCTGCTCGAAGGCGTAGATGAACGACGAATAGTTCATCAGCTCCGTGCCTTCCCAGCGGCAGAAGACCAGCGGGTACTTCTTGGTATCGCGGCTGAAGCGGATGGTCGCGCCATCGCCGACGTACAGGTTGACGTTGCTCTTCAGGTGAATCGCGCCGGTCAGGAACTCGCCCTTGGGAACGATGACGCGGCCGCCGCCAGCCTTGTTGCATGCGGCGATGGCCTTGGCGAAGGCTTCCGTATTGTCGGCCTTGTTGTCGCCGACCGCGCCGAACTTCGTGATGTCGAAGTCGTGCTTGGGAAACACAGGCGGCTTGATGCGCGCCAGGATGCGCGGTACTTCTGACCAGGGATCAGGATCGGCAGCGAAGACGCGGCTGCCGACTGCCGACACGGCGAGTGCGGCTGTCCCGCCGGCGACCACAGTTTGGAGAAATTCGCGGCGATTCTGCATAAGGGGACGTATCTAAAAATAAGGAAGCCTCGCCGCCCGTGTGAGCGGCGAGGCGAATGGGTCTAGAAAACGAATCGCAATCCGAGCTGCAACTGCCGCGGACGATTTGCCTGCCCGGTGATGGTGCCGAAGGCAGAGTTCGTCGCCACCAAGTTCGGCGCATTAAACGTGGGGTGATTCAGAACGTTGAACGCTTCGGCGCGGAACTGGAAGTACATACGTTCGTTGATCGAGAACTTCTTGATCACCGAGGCGTCGAAGTTGTTGTTCGCGTCCTGGCGCAGGCCCGCGTTCGTAGTTGGAAGCGTCCGAATGTGGAAGGCAAACTGTCCTGCGGACTGGAGCACCGCGCATTGTGCCGCCGTGATCGGAGCGGAGCAGGATGAAGGTGAGGTGCCCGTAACGATGCGCGACGTGTCGAAGGAAGTCGCCCCCGGCGCCACTTGGCGCGAGTTGAAACCAAGCGCCTGGGCGCTCACGTATTGCGCCGGGAAGATGGTCGTCATCGCTTCGTCCACGCAAAGCCCTTTGGCCAGGGCATTGACCGTGCCTTTCGCCGTAGGCTGGCTGCAGAGTGCGTAGTCGCCCGGGTTGTTGGTGCTGCCGTTCGTCCATTGCAGCGGCGCGCCGCTCTGCCAGGTGTAGATGCCGTTAACTTGCCAACCACCGACGATGCTGTCGACCAACCGCGAATCCAGGTTGAGCAACTTGCCGCGCCCGATCGGCAATTCGTAGCTCACCGCAGTCACGAAGCGGACCGGATGGTCCCACGTCGAAATACGGCGCTCCGGCCTGGTGTCCGTATTGTTGAGCCACGAATCGGTTTCGATCAGCTTCGACCAGATGAAATTCTCGACCACCGTCAGGCCCTTCGACATGCGTTTTTCCACGCGCAGGTTAAGGCTGTTGAAGTTCGAGCTTCCGACGTTGAGATTGTGCTCGACAACACCCGAGCTGAAGCTGGTGGAATCGGACGCCACCGGGAACTCGGGGAATTGCGCGAGCAGCTGCCGGAGACTCGTGTTCGCGCCGTTCAGGCTGCCCGACGGGTTGGTTCCTGCGAATGGATTCGGATACGAAGCCGTAAGCGCCGTGTTAAGAGCATTGTCGCGGTTGATTCCGGTGCTCAGGTACTTACGTGGAATCGGATTGAGTTGCGTCACCTGGATGGGAAGGTGAACTGCGTGATTGCCGATGTAAGCAGCTTCCACAACCCAGCTTGAACCCAACATCTGCTGCACGCCCAGCGTCCAGCGCTCGGCATAGGGGTTCTTGGCGTTTGGCGCAAGGAAGTCGAGGCTCTGTCCGAGGAATGTACCCAGTCCGGCAGTGGATCCGGCCGGCTGCGCGATTCCGTTCGGGAACGGATTCGACAACGTCACCGTCGGATTCAGCAGCGGAGTCGTAACCGGCACCGCCGTCGATTGGCTGAAGCCTTCCTGGGTCAGGATAGGAGTCGACGAGAAGCTGCCAGTCGGACTCAGGTTCGTGAGTGAGAGTGGCTGTACAAACAGGCCGAACCCTCCGCGAATCGAAGTCTTGCCGTTGAGCTGGTCCGGCGCCCAGGCGAACCCGATGCGCGGGCTAAGAAGGTGAGACTTGTTCTGCCAGATATCGCCGTTGCCTGGAGTCGCGAATGTCAGACCGCCCGGCACCGCAAACGTCGTTGGGACTGGGACGCCATTGGCGGTCACGCCATTCAGCTTCGGCAGCGTGTTTTTGGTGAACGCCGCGAGCGCCGTAGCCGATACCGGGTTCGGATCGGTGAAGTCGAAACCATTCACGGTGCGTCCCAGCTTCTCCGACCACGGCAAATCGTGATCCCAGCGCAGCCCGAGGTTCAGCGTCAGATTGTGGCTGACGCGCCAGTCGTCATTGAAGAACAGACCGTAGTAATACTCGGTATAGGTCCCCCTGGACGAGATGTTGTAGGAACCCGAGCTCGGCAGTCCGAGCAGGAACGAAGCGAAGTCCTGCCCAAACGGCGCCGCTGATCCGTTGGACGCCGCCGAGGTCCAGCCAACCGAGGAGCCAAGGCCATTGAAGGTGTAGCTCCCGGTCGAAGCACCGTAGGTATTGGCGTCGAGTTTGTATTGCCGGCCGTCGAATCCAAACTTGAACGTGTGGCTCCGCCACTGTTTGGAGACGTCGCTGAACAGACTCCACGACTGCGAGGGCAGGATGCTGGCGCCGGTGGACCCGAGACAATCAAAGCTCGTCGCCTGGGTCGTGTCATTCCCGCAGTTGCCGAAGACAATCGCGGGCAGAGTCAGGTTCGTGCTGTTGCTGCCGATATAGCTGGGGAACCCCAGCGTGGTCGGATCGAATCCCGCCGTCTGCGACGGATGGTTCTCGATCATGCGCGTGTAGTTGACCCGCGCGTTGAGCACGGTGCTATTGCTCAGTGTGTAGACCTCGTCTACCGTCCCGCCCCAGTTCTCGCGGGTCAGGATCGAGGCCAGCCCATGCGCGCCGTTATTGAAGTAATCGTTCTTCGACTGGATCTGGTAGTTGTGGCGGACGTTGCCCGAGAGCTTGCTGCGCTCGCTCATGTTCCAGTCGAGGCGGCCGAGTTGGTTGTTATAGTCGTCCGTGGTGGGCGTCGCGTTGCCGTAGTTGCTGTACCCATTCTTATCGCCGGCGAGGGTCGGTTCCGGGTAGAACTTCAGATACGCCAACGCAATCGGGTTCATCAATTGCGAGGGGATTTTGTTGCAGTTCACGCCCTTCGCCTGGATGCCGGCCGCGTTCGGGACCACTGGGTTACCGGAGGCGTCGCACTGAAACGACGTGCGCGTGACCGTGCTGCCGGTCAATACGCCGCTGTACGGGTTATAGATCTGGTAATTCGAACCGTTCGTCAGTAGCGACGAGAAGTCGCCCTTGCGCTCCGCAGCCGTCGGCACCGTCAGGAACTTGGTGTTCGGCTGCGCGTCGTTCAACCGCTCATAGGCAAAGAACCAGAACAGCTTGTCCTTCCCGTGGTAGACCTTCGGGATGATCACCGGACCGCCGGCAGTGAAGCCTTCCTGGTCCAGCTTGGTTTCGGCGACGGGAACGCCGGCGCGATTTTGGAAGAAGTCATTCGCGGCCAGCGCCGACGGCTGTGTAAACCAGTATGCCGACCCGTGCAGCGCGTTCGTGCCCGTCTTCATCACTTTGTTGATCGTGCCGCTGCCGGTATGTCCGTACGCCGCATCGGTGTCGAAGGCTTTGACCTTCACTTCCTGCACCGCTTCTTGCGGCGGCGCGTATGCCATGCGGTTGTCCCACGTCGTGTTGGGAGCGCCGTCCATCATGATCTCGGCTGTCTGCGCGGGCATGCCGCCGATGCTCCATGACGACGCCGCCTTGTTGTCGAACGGGTGAACGAGGGCTGGCGTACCAGTGGCAATCACGCCGATCGCCAGCTGCGCCACCATCATCGGATTGCGGCCGTTCAGCGGAAAATCTTCCACCTGCTTGGTGGTGATGCTCTGCCCCGTCGATGAATTCGAAGTATCGACCAGCGGCACGTCGGCCGTGACTTCGACCGTCTGCGACGTCTGGCCGATCTCCATCTTCACGTCGATCGCAACGTGGTCGCCCGCGCCCAGCTTCAGTCCCTTACGCAGGAACGACTTGAAACCCTGCATCTCCGCCTGCAACTCATATTCGCCTGGCGCGAGGAAGGGGATGTTGTACTGCCCAGACGCGTCGGCGACGGTCGCCGTCTTGGTATTAGTGCGGACTTCCGTGGCAATGACCTTCGCGCCCGGTAACGCAGCGCCGGTCGGATCGGCCACCGAGCCGCTGAAAGTGCCGCGCGTTTCCTGCGCGATGGCCATTCCGCTGAGACAGAAGAAGAGGAGGAGAGCAACACAGAAGACACGCTTCATGAAAAGCCTCTCTGGCGCACGTCGACGTCAAGGTCGAGCGGGCGTATCTCGGCTTCAGTTAGGGACGACGGGACGGGATGAAAGCCGATTTCGACCCTCAGATTTCATCATGTGAACTCTTGTGTCAATCTTAAAGATTTAAATAGTATGTTTAGTTCTACTAAATCAAGATTTTGCCCGAAGGATGGCCATTCCATGGATGTCCACCAACTGGAACTGTTGCTGGCGGTGATCGATTCGCCCACCATGACGCGGGCCGCGGAGAAAGTTCACCTCTCGACGGCGGCGGTGAGCCTGCAATTGCAGTCGCTGGCGAAAGAGCTTAACGCCGAGCTTTTTGTGCGAAGCGGCCGCACGCTGGTGCCCACGCCGGCCGCGCTGCGACTGGCCGAGCACGCCCGCGCGGTGCTCGCCGAATTCCGCAAGATCGAGCAGGAATTCGCCAACGATCCGGCGCGCGACACGCGTCCGTTTCACTTCGCCACCGGAGCCACCACGCTGATCTACCGGCTCGCTAAGCCGTTGCGAAATCTTCGTCAGACCTATCCCAACCTCGACCTCCACGTCTCGGTGCTGCCCACCGAGGAGATTGTGGCCGGGCTGATCGATCGGCAATTCGATCTCGGGCTGGTCTCGCTGCCCGTGGTGAACGAAAACCTGCGTTTCGTTGAGCTGTTCGAGGAAGAGCTGTTGCTCGTGGCGCCGTCGCCGACGCCCGTGCGTGGCAACCACATTGGCACCTTTCCGCTGGAGAAGTTGCAGGGAGCTTCCTTTCTCCTCTATCCGCGGCAGAGCAACATGCGCGCGCTAATCGAGCGCTTCCTCGACGGGCTGCCCTTGAAGCGCCGCGTCATCATGGAAGCTGCCGACACCGAAGCCATCAAGCGGCTGGTGGAAACCGGTTTTGGCTATTCGATCTTGCCCGAGTGGGCGTTGAAGAAGTCCGGACGCTACTTCCACACCGCGCGCATTGCCGGACATCGGCTGGTACGCAGGCAGGCACTCGCCATGCCGCTCACCGCCCAGCCCCGCGCGCTGACGGAGGCCGTCGCATCATTCGTGCGGGATGCGCTAAATCCCTAGCAGGCCTTAGCTCGCCGATGTGGGCGAAGCGGTGACCTGTTCCGCAACAGATCGCGGTTGCGCGCCGACAACTTCGCCGACGATAATCAGGGACGGCGCATCCGACGCGATCTCGCCGAGCCCGCCGACCGTTGCCAGCGAAATGCTTTCTTCCGCGGTGCCGGCGCGCGAAATCACCGCACAGGGCAGGCCGTCCGCCGCTCCCGCGTTGCGAAGCTCAGTCGCTATTTGCGCATAATCGCGTCCCGGCATGTAGATGACGACTGTCGTGCCCGACCCGATCAGCGCGCGGAAGTCCTGGCGGCCATCGCGCGCCAGGCTGGCGGTCGTGAAGATCACGCTCGACGCGAAGCGCCGGTCGGTGAGCGAGATGCCGGCGCCGGCTGCAGCCGCCAGCCCTGCGGTAACGCCAGGAACCACCTCGAATTCGATACCAGCGCCGCGCAGAGAATCGATCTCTTCTCCAAGACGGCCGAAAATCGCCGGGTCACCCGATTTCAGCCGCACCACCGCGCGACACGCGCGCGCGAACTCGATCATCATGCGATTGATCGCATCCTGCGATGTCCCGTGATGGCCGCAACGCTTGCCCACATGGATGACCGTCGCCTCCCGCGCAAGCTCGACAATCGACTGCGGCACCAGGTCGTCATGCAGCACCACGTCGGCGCGCTCGAGTACGCGCACCGCGCGCACCGTCAGCAGGTCCAGCGAGCCCGGCCCTGCACCAACGAAGAAAACTTTGCCCTTCATCGCAGGAGCTCCTTCATTACTTCACGGGCAATCTGCTGCAACTGCTCGGTGCGCTCCGGTCCCGCTTCCGTCGATGCGATGATCTGCCGCCGGCGTTCCCCCAGTTCGCTGACCCGGAGAGTCCAATCGTCGGAGAACTCCTGTTCCAGGCGTTGTCGGATCTGCTGAGCCAGTGCCGGGCTATGTCCGTTGGTGGAGATGGCGATCTGCAAATCGCCGCGGCGGACGATCGCCGGCATATAGAAGTCGCAGAAGTCCGGATCGTCCACCGCGTTCACAGGCACCCCGAATCGCCGCGCAAGTTCGGCTACCGTGCGGTCTGCCTTGCGCCGGCCGGTTGCCGCGAACACCAGCACCACGCCGGCCGCGTCGGTGGCGAAGAAATCTCGCTCAATCCACTTAATTCGCTCCGAGTCCGCCCACGCGCGAATCGCCGGCGAGACTTCCGGAGACACCACGCGCACCTCGGCGCCGGCCTCGAGCAGCGCTGTCACCTTGGCCTCGGCAAGCGTGCCGCCGCCAACCACCAGCACCGCGCGTCCCTCGATCTTCACGAAGATGGGAAAAAGGCTCATATCGATTACCCGGCAACTCCCGCTGGAATCGATCCCTCGGGCTTGTCACGTTCTTCCGCCACAGTTGGACGTCCGGCCAGGATCGTCCGCAGTTCATCGTTGGAATGGCGCCCGAAGTAGTGGCGCAGATTTTCTGCCGCGCCGCGCTGCGCCAGGTAATGCCGAAGCAGGCGCTCAATCGCCTCGGGGACCTCCGCCGCCGGGCAGCGGTATCCGACCGGACGTGCGATGCCGGCATGCAGGCCCACAGCTCCGCCGACGCAGAAGTAGTAGGCATCGATCATGCCTGCGTCGGTCTTGATTTTCTTGCCCTCGATCCCAATGTCGGCGATCCAGTGCTGCCCGCAGCTATTGGGACATCCAGTCACATGAAGCTTGAACGACTGATCGAATTCCGGAAGCCGCTCTTCCAGTTCTTCGACTACCCAGCGCGAGAACGCCTTCGTCTCGGTCAGCGCCAGCTTGCAGAATTCGCTTCCCGTGCACGCGATGGCGCCGCGCCAGAACACCGACGCTTCCGCCGGCAGGTCAATCGCTTCCAGTTCCTTCGCCAGTCGCTCCACGTTCTTCGCGTGTACGTTCGGGATCAGCACGTTCTGCATGTTGGTGGTCCGCAGCTCGCCATTGCCGTAGCGCTCCGCGAGACTCGCCAGCGCGTGCAGTTGGTCCGCCGACGTCCGCCCTCGCAGCACCGACGCGCCGACGTAATAAAGATCCGGATACTTCTGCGCATGTACGCCCACGTGATCGCGATACACATCGGACGGAACGCGCTCGGGCTCGGCGGGATCGAGCGCGAACCCCAGTCGCCGTTGGATCTCGTCGAGAAACGTCTCCGGCGTCCAACCGTGTTCCAGGAAGAGCTGCTTCAGCCGCGCGCGTTTGCGGTTCTGGCGCAGGACCTCCGAATCGCGAAACAACGACGCCACTGCTTCCACAACGGGCAGCACCTGCTCCCAACGCACGAACGCGTTCAGCCGCGCCGCCAGGTGTGGTTCGGTCGAAAGCCCGCCGCCGACGCGCACCGAGAAACCGATCGCACCATCGCGACGCCGGCGCACCGCTGTCATGCCGATATCGTTGATCTCGGGATACGAGCACCACGCCGGGCAGCCCGAAATGCTGACCTTGAACTTGCGCGGCAGGTTGTAGAACTCGGCGTTGCCGACGAGCCTCGCCGTCACTTCGCGCACCAGCGGTGACGCATCGATCAGTTCATCCGCGTCGATGCCCGCCAGCGGGCAGCCCGTCACGTTTCGTGTCACGTCGCCACACGCGCCCATGGACGTCAGGCCCGCGCGCGTCAAGCCGTCGAGCACGTCGGGAAGCGATTCCGCCGTCACCCAGTGCAGCTGGATGTTCTGCCGAACGGTGAAGTCCGCCGTGCCGCGCGCGTGCTCGCGGCTGATTTCCGCCACCGCACGCATCTGCTGCGCCGTGATTGCCCCGTTCGGGACCCGCACTCGCACCATGAAGTACGGCGCCGCCTTGCCTTCTCCGTTGGCGCCACCGGTTACGCCCGCGCCATCGCCTTGCGTGTAGACGCCCCACCAGCGCAGGTAGGTCCCGATCCACTCGGCCGGGATCGCGCCGAAGCCGCGACGCGCGAAACCGCGCAGTTCCTCCAGCGACGCCCACGGGTTTACGGCACGCTTCAATCGTTCGGCGCGTTGCGCCTTCGTTTCCTTCACCGGATTGGCCACGCTGTTCGTCACGAAGTCTCCCGCACAAATGAAAAACCCACTCGCCGTCAGCGAGTGGGTTTGGATGAAACCGGATCTTTAGGAGATCAACTCATCCGTAACCGCGCTCGCCCGCACACACACATGTCGCAACATGCGCAACAACACGCGCACACGCACATACACATGGTCCGAATTGACGAGCTGCAAGTCATGAATGCAGTACTGACCCCGAATTACGGAAGCCTACCGGCGGTCACCGATGATGTCAATCGCCGGGCACGCAGCAATGGATGAATTGTTTCGCTGGGAGGTTTCAAAAAAATCGATGGGGCGCCGGGACCTGAGAATTACTCGTTCTCCACGCGGTTCGTCAGCGTGCCGATGCCCTCGATCACGACGCTCACTTCGTCCCCGGGAACGAGCCACCGTGGCGGCTTGCGCGCCATTCCGATCCCCTGCGGCGTTCCCGTGAAGATCACCGACCCCGGCAACAGGGTGGTGCTCTGGCTCAGGAACGATATTAGCGACGCGACCCCGAAGATCATGTCGCCGGTGTTGCTGTCCTGCATCACCTCGCCGTTCAGCAGCGTCTGGATACGAAGCGCGTTGGGATTGGAGATGTCATCTTTCGTGACTAGGCACGGGCCGATCGGAGCGAAGGTGTCGAAGCTCTTGCCCCGGACCCACTGGCTCCCGCCCATCCGCAGCTGCCAATCGCGCGAGCTCACGTCGTTACCGCAGGTGTAGCCCAGGACGTAATCCAGCGCCTTCTCCCGCGCGACGTTCTTGCAGGACTTGCCGATCACGATCACCAGCTCGCATTCGTAATCGATCTCCGTGCTGGCTGCTCCGTTCGGGATGACGATGGGCGCGTCCGGCCCTTGCAGCGTGTTCGGCGCCTTGAAGAACACCACCGGGCGCTCGGGAATCTGCATGCCCGATTCCTCCGCGTGCTTCCGGTAATTCAAACCGATGCACCAGATGGCCGGTGGCACAACCGGTGACAACACGCGCTTCACGTCGACGGTTTCATTGCGCACGCCGAAGCGGCCGAACAGCTCGCCGGCTATGCGCGAGTACGAGCCGTCGGGCTGCAGCGCCGCATGCCCGACTTCGCCCTTCGAATTCTCATAACGAATGATCTTCATGGTCGTTGTCACAGAAGTGTACACAGCCTCCGCGCGACTCGGCTGTGATTTCACTTTTTGAAAAGCATGTTTTTCCTGCTGGCTCGCATTAGTATCGTCACGGCTTCGCGCCGTCATAATTTTCCCAAGGATGGCCCTCGTGACATCGCTGCGCTCCGTGCTCTTCGCTCTCGTCTCCGCTCTGCTGGCTCTTCCGCTCGCCGCCCAGTCGCCCGCCGATTACGACAAGCGGGCACGCGACATCGTCGGCCAGATGACTCTCGACGAGAAGCTCACCGAGCTCCACGGCATCCGCGACGCCACGCACTATCGCTATGTCCCCGGCATCCCGCGCCTCGGCATTCCCGAGTTCCGTATCACCAACGGACCCGCGGGCGCGGGCCCCGGCGGCGCAGGCGCCCAGCCCAAAGCCACTGCCCTTCCCGCTCCGATCGCGCTCGCCGCCACGTGGGATCCGGAGCTCTCGCGCCAGTACGGCGCGGTCGTCGGCAAGGAGTCGCTGCTCGTCGGCAACGGACTGGTCGAAGCCCCGACCATCAACATCGCCCGCAATCCGCAGAACGGACGCACCTTCGAAGGCTTCGGCGAAGACCCATATCTCTCCGCGCAGCTCAGCGTCGCCAACATCCAGGGCATTCAAAGCGAACACATCATCGCCAACGTCAAGCACTACGCCGCCAACAGCCAGGAAACCGACCGCTTCGTCATCGACGAGACGATCGACGAGCGCGCGCTGCGCGAAATCTACCTGCCCGCCTTCGAGGCGTCCATTAAGGACGGACACTCCGCTTCGCTCATGTGCGCCTACAACAAGGTCAACGGCACATACTGCTGCGAGAACGCGCTGCTGATGAACGACATCCTCAAGAAGGAGTGGGGATTCACCGGCTTCGTCACCTCCGACTTCAACGCCGTGCACAGCTCCGCCGAAACCGCCCTCGCCGGCATGGATCTGGAGATGCCGACCGGAAAATACTTCAGCGATCAACTCAAGGCCGACGTCGAGTCCGGCAAGGTGCCGGTCTCGGTCATCGACGACAAGCTCATCCGCCGCTTCCGCGCCATGATGGCGTTCGGCGTGTGGGATAACGTGCCCATGCCGAAGCCGGTCCCTGAAAAGGAAGACGGCGCGATCGCGCGCTCCATCGCCGAACAAAGTCTCGTGCTGCTGAAGAACAACGGACTGCTTCCGCTGAAGGCGTCGGAGCTGAAGTCCGTCGCGCTGATCGGGCCGGAAGCGGCGAAGGCCTCCACCGGCGGCGGCGGCAGCTCGCACGTCCAGCCGCTCTACACCGTCGACCCGCCGCAAGGAATCATGCGCAAGCTCGTGCCCCAGACCAAACTTGCCGTCGTCGACGGCTCTGACATCGCAGCCGCGGTCGCTGCAGCCAAGGAAGCCGACGTCGCCATTGTCATGATCGGTGACAACGACCGCGAGGGACGCGACCAGCCGCTCGATCTCGCCGGTAACCAGAATGAGCTGGTCAGCGCGGTCATCGCTGCAAATCCGAAGACCGTCGTCGTGCTGAAGTCTGGCTCTGCTGTCCTCATGCCGTGGCTCGACGCGGCGCCCGCGCTGGTCGAGGCCTGGTATCCGGGCGAAGAAGACGGCGTTGCCGTCGCGAATGTCCTCTTCGGTAACGTGAATCCATCCGGCAAATTGCCGCTCACCTTCCCCAAGCGCGTCGACGACACCTTCGCCGCCGACCCGCAAACCTATCCCGGCGTCGACAAACACGTCACGTACTCCGAAGGCGTCTTTGTCGGCTATCGCCGCTACGACGAGAAGAAGATTGAGCCGCTCTTCCCCTTCGGCTTCGGCCTGTCCTACACCACGTTCGCCTTCAAGAATCTGCGCGTGCAGCCAATGAACTCCGTCCCGCGCGCTGTCAACGTGGAGTTCGACGTCACCAACACCGGCAAAGTCGCAGGCGCGGAGGTCGCGCAGGTTTACCTCGCTCTGCCCTCTTCATCAGCCGTGCCGCAGCCGCCGAAACAGCTCAAGGCTTTCCAGAAGATCAAGATCGAGCCCAGCAAGACCACGCACGTGCGCCTGATCCTCAGCGAGCGCGCTTTGGAATTTTGGGATGTCGGCTCGCACTCCTGGCGGCCTGTCAGCGGAAGCGCCAGCGTGATGGTCGGCTCCTCTTCGCGAGATCTTCCGCTCACAACTCAGATCCAACTTCGCTGATAGACTGCCGTCGTGAGCGCGCAAGCACAGAAGGTCGACGGTTCGCTGGTCCGCGCCCGTCATCGCGAACTTTTCGGCGGTGACGCGCGTGTCTACCGCGCCCCCGGACGCGTCAATCTCATCGGCGAGCACACCGACTACAACGACGGCTTCGTCATGCCCGCGGCCATCGGTTTTGCCTGTTGGGCCGCCGCGTCGCCGCGCTCCGACGCCAAGCTGCGCGTCCATTCCATCAACCTCAACAAGACCGCCGAGTTCGACCTTGCCGAGCAGAACCCGCGTCCAGCAAAGGATTGGACCGATTACGTCCGCGGCGTCGCCGTGCAGCTCAAGCTCGCCAAGCAGCCTCTTCGCGGCGCGGATCTTGTCGTCGCCAGTGACGTTCCTCTCGGCGCGGGGCTCAGCTCCTCCGCCGCGCTCGAGGTCGCAACCGCGTACGCGCTCCTCGGCGTCGCCGGCGCGACAATGGACCGCACTGCCATCGCCCAACTCTGCCAGCGTGCCGAGAACGAATTCGTCGGCATGCGCTGCGGCATCATGGACCAGTTCGTCGCCTGCCACGCGCAGCCGGGCAGCCTGCTCATGATCGACTGCCGCTCGCTCCAGGGCACAGCGGTCCAACTCGACCCCGCCGCCCGCGTCGTCATCGCCAACACCATGGTCAGGCACGCGCTCACCGGCACCGAGTACAACGACCGCCGCTCCCAGTGCGAGGAAGGTGTGCGGCATCTGAGCGCGCGGCTCCCTGGCGTTCGCGCCTTGCGCGACGTGTCGCCCGAGGAACTCGACCAAAATCGCGATCTCCTGGATGACATCGTCTACTCGCGCTGCCGGCACGTCGTCACCGAGAATCGCCGGGTCGAGCAGACGCGCGACGCTCTCAAGACAGGTGACCTCGCCCGCGCCGGTGAATTAATGATGGAATCGCACGCCAGTCTCCGCGACGATTACGAAGTCAGTTGCGACGAACTCGACATCATGGTCGGTGTTGCCATGGAGCAACCTGGCGTGTTCGGCTCGCGCATGACCGGCGGCGGTTTCGGCGGATGCACCGTCACCCTCGTGCCCGCCGCGTCCGTCGATCACTTTATGCAGAACGTCGCCCGCGAATACGAGGCGCGGACCGGACTGCGTCCTGAAATTTACGCCACCGTCCCGGCTGCTGCCGCGGGACCGGCCGACTGAACGCCATGGACCTGCACGACACACCGCATCACCGCTTCAACCCGCTCACCCGCGAGTGGGTGCTGGTGTCGCCTCATCGCAACCAACGCCCGTGGACGGGCAAGGTGGAAGCGTCGCAGGGCGAGAAGTCGCCGAAGTACGACCCGAAGTGCTATCTCTGTCCCGGCAATGAGCGCGCAGGCGGCGTGCGCAATCCCAACTATCAATCGACCTTCGTCTTCGAAAACGACTTCCCTGCGCTGCGGCCGGACACGCCTAAGGCGGAGTTGAATGACGGATTGCTTTACGCGCGCAGCGAGCGCGGTATCTGCCGCGTCGTCTGCTTCTCGCCGCGGCACGATCTGACAATCGGCGACATGGAGCCTGCCGAAATCGCGCGCGTCATCGACGTCTGGACCGATCAGTTCCGCGAACTCGGAGCGCTCGAGTGGGTCAAGCATGTCCAGATCTTCGAGAACCGCGGCCTGATGATGGGCGCGAGTAATCCGCATCCGCACGGGCAGATCTGGGCCAACGCCATGCTGCCCAACGAGCCTGCGCGCGAACTCGACTCATTCCGCCAGCACGCCAAGGTGCACGGCGGAAAGTGCCTGCTATGCGACTATCTTGCGCAGGAGCTGAGCGCACGCCAGCGCATCGTTTACGAAAACGACGGATTCGTGGCCGTCGTTCCCTTCTGGGCGATGTGGCCCTTCGAGGTGCTGGTGATCAGCCGTCCGCACATCGGCGCTCTCACCGATTTTCGTGACCAGGAGCGGACAGCGCTGGCCGACATGCTCAAGCAGGTCGCAGCCACGTACGACAACCTGTTCCAAATCACGTTCCCGTACTCGATGGGCTTTCACCAGCGGCCGACCGACGGCGAATCGCACGCCGAATGGCACTGGCACGCGCATTACTACCCGCCGTTGCTGCGCTCCGCTACCGTGCGGAAGTTCATGGTCGGATACGAAATGCTCTGCACTCCGCAGCGCGACATCACTCCGGAACTCGCCGCCGCGCGCTTGCGCGAGGTTCGTGGACGCTGATCCGTCCGTCCTTGCTTCTTTTCGGTCGCCGCGAAAGAATGACCAGCTGTCGCTTTCGCCATTCAAATCCAATCATTGAAATCTGCTCCTGGATCCGGAGGAACTTATGTCTCTTCGTGCGCCGTGGCTGGTCCTTTTGATATGTCTCATCGCAAGCCTGGGCGCGACAGCCCAGGAACCTGCGCCGAAGAAGCCCTCTCATCCGACGCAAGCCGGGCCTGATCTGACGAAGCAGCCCACGCTCTACGTCGTGCCCTACGCGCATCTCGACACCGAATGGCGCTGGGAGTATCCGCAGGTGATTCGCGAATACCTTTCCAGGACCATGCGCGACAACTTCGCGCTCTTCGAAAAGTATCCGCATTACGTCTTCAACTTCAGCGGCGCGAACCGTTATCGCATGATGAAGGAGTACTACCCGGCGGACTTTGAGCGCCTGAAGCACTACGTCGCCGCGGGACGCTGGTTCCCCGCCGGTTCGTCGATGGAAGAGAACGACGTCAACAATCCTTCCGCCGAATCCATCATCCGCCAGGTGCTCTACGGCAAGGAGTTCTTCCGCCACGAATTCGGCAAGACGAGCGCCGAATACATGCTGCCGGATTGCTTCGGCTTCCCCGCTTCGTTGCCCAGCATTCTCGCGCACGCGGGCATCAAGGGCTTCTCCACGCAGAAGCTCTCGTGGCATGGCAGCGCGCGCGTCGGTGGCCCGAACTCTCCCGAGCAGACGCCGCAAGGCATTCCCTTCAACGTCGGCATCTGGGAAGGCCTCGACGGACACAGCGTCATCGCCGCGCTGCACGCGATGGACTACTCCGGCGACGTCGTGCAGGACATCACTCGCAGCGACAATCCGCGAGCTACCGGCAACGACGACGAGAACGTCGACTGGCCGAAGCGCGTCGATCTCAACGGCAAAGTCAGCGGCGTCTTCACCGATTTCTACTATTACGGAACCGGCGACATCGGCGGATCGCCGAACGAGTTCTCCGTGGACCTGATGGAGAACATCCTGACCAAAAGCAAGACGGTTCTTCCACCGGCGTTCAAGTCCGGAATGAATCGTCCAGACACGCGCATGCCGCTGCTTGGCACTCCGGTCGCGGTCGGCGGTGGTCCGTTGCGCGTATTGCAGGTTCCTGCCGAGCGCATGTTCCTCGACATCAAACCCGAGTGGACCGCCCGAATGCCGCGCTACAAGGGCGATTTGGAGCTGGTCGAGCATTCGGCCGGATCGCTCACCTCCGAGGCGTACCAGAAGCGCTGGAATCGCCGCAACGAAATCCTCGCCGACGATGCCGAGCGCGCCTCCGTCGCAGCCGAGTGGCTCGGCGGACGCGCATACCCGGTGAAGCGCCTCGCCGATGCGTGGACGCTCGTCATGGCAGGCCAGTTCCACGACATCATTCCCGGAACCGCAACGCCGCGAGCATTCGAGTACTCGTGGAACGACGCGCAGATCGCGCAGAACCAGTTCGCTAACGTGCTGACGAAAGCGGTTTCGACCGTTTCATCGAGCCTCGAAACGCAAACGCAAGGCATGCCGCTGGTCGTCTATAACCCGCTCAACATCGCGCGGGAAGACGTGGTCGAGGCCGACTGGAGCGGCGACGCCAACATCCGCGTGCTCGGTCCCGACGGCAAGGACGTTCCCGCTCAGGTCAGCCACGGAAAGCTGATCTTCGTCGCCAAAGTTCCCTCGGTCGGCTTCGCCGTTTTCGACGTGCAAACCGGAAACTTTGCCGTCGACGCAGAAACGGCGTTGAAAGTGAGCGAGACGTCGCTGGAAAACGCGCGCTATAAGCTCTCGCTCGACTCCAATGGTGACGTCAGCAGCATCTTCGACAAGCAGCTTCAAAAAGAGCTGCTTGCTTCGCCAATCCGGCTCGCGCTGAAGACCGATCATCCGGTCGACTGGCCCGCGTGGAACATGGACTGGACCGACCAGCAACAACCTCCGCGCGCTTACGTCAGCGGTCCAGCGAAGGTCCGGATCGTCGAAAACGGATTCGCGCGCGTCGCGATCGAAGTCTCGCGCGAAGCCGACGGTTCCCGCTTCGTCCAGACCGTCCGGCTCGCCGCGGGCGATGCCGGCAATCGCGTCGAGTTCAGCAACGTGATCGACTGGAAGACCAGTGCGAGCAATCTCAAGGCGGTCTTCCCGCTCGCGGCGTCGAACCCGGTGGCGACCTACAACTGGGACATCGGCACCATCGAGCGGCCGAACGACGACGAGAAGCGCTACGAAGTCGCGTCGCACCAGTGGTTCGACCTGACCGACAAGAGCGGCGCGTTCGGCGTCACGATTCTCTCCGACGCAAAGAACGGCTCCGACAAGCCCACCGACTCAACCCTGCGGCTCACGCTGATCCGCACTCCGGGCCTCGGCCACCACGCCGACGGCAGACCCGGCAACGGCAACGACTACGCCGACCAGACGACCCAGGACTGGGGCCATCACGAGTTCGTCTACGGCCTCGCCGGACACAGCGGCGACTTCCGCTCGTCGCAGACCGACTGGCAAGCATGGCGACTCAACCAGCCGCTCGTCGCCTTCCGCGCGGAGAAGCACGCGGGCACGCTCGGCAAGTCGATGTCGCTGCTGCACGTCAGCAATCCGCGGCTGCGCGTGCTCGCCCTGAAGAAGGCCGAGAACGCCGACGAATACGTCGTGCGTCTCGTCGAACTCGACGGCAAACCGCAGCAGGACGTTCGCATCGGCTTCGCGAGTCCAGTCACGGAAGCTCGCGAAATCAACGGCGCCGAAGAACCGGTCGGCGCGGTTCACGTCAGCGGCGGCGAGATCATCACCAGCTTCACGCCTTTCGAGCCACGCACCTTCGCGGTGAAGCTCGGCGCGCTTAAGTCTGGAGCCCTTAGCGTCGTGTCACAACCTGTGACCATTCCCTACAACCGCTCGGTGGCGTCGCGCGACGGACACCCAGCCGACGGGGCCTTCAACAGCGCCGGGGAAGCCCTGACCGGCGAACTGCTGCCCGCGACCCTCGACTTCGCCGGCGTGCGCTTCCATCTCGCGCCTGCCACGCTCGGCAAGCCGAACGCAGTCGCCGCGCACGGCCAGACGATTCCTCTGCCGGCGGGCGATTTCAACCGCGTTTACCTGCTGGCGGCGGCCGACGGCGACCAGAAAGCCACGTTCACGGTCGGCGACAAGCCCGTCGAACTCAACGTGCAGGACTGGGGCGGCTTCGTTGGGCAATGGGACACCCGCATCTGGAAAGACGCGGCCGGTTCGCAATACGGCGGCTTGACCGCCGGGTTCATCAAGCCCGCGCCCATCGCCTGGTTCGTGGACCATCGCCACAACGCCGACGGCGCCAACGAGGAATACGCGTATTCCTACCTCTACGCGTACGAGATCCCGCTGGAGCCGGGGACGAAGACGCTTACGCTGCCGGATGCGCCGAACATTCGCGTCCTGGCGATCAGTGTCGCGCGCGAGCCGTTGGCGCAACCCGCGCAGGCGCTGTATGACGTCGAGGACCGGTCGAACGTGCCGGCGGGATTCTACGTATCGCCGAAAACGCCGTAATCGCCGTAATCGCCGGAACCGGGGTATGGGGTGGCGGTATCGATCCCCGAGATTCCCGTTTTTAAAGGACTTACGGCGACAGGTCCCGGCGATTCCTGTGCCGTCGCTCTGCGACTCTGCCGGAATGGGACGTTTTCCCGGGACTTACGTCCCAGGCTATCGCTGTGCTGCCGCTCTGCGGCTCTCTGCGGAACGGGAGTCCCCCATCCCTTCGATCCCTGTGTTTAAAGGACCTAGGTGGGTCGATCCCTGCGATCCCTGAGCGATACAGATGTCAGAATCCAGATTTGAAGTACCGGGGTACCCCTCCGGGATTGATCCCGGCGATCCCGAAATCTAAAGGACTTACGGCGACAGATCCCGGCTTCGATTTGTCAAAGAACGGCGAAAGCCGTCCCGATTCGGAACGGCTTCGTCGAGACATACGCCTCGATGATGTGACGGTAACGCGGATCAGAATGGAAATGCGGTGACGGCTGACACGGTTGCGTGTGATGAGGCTGGGGCTGACGCCCTCGCGCAATCGCATCGAAGGCGGCCGGCGCAAAAAAATCGGGAGGGCCGAAGCCCTCCCGAGGAAGCCGCTCGTGTAGTGGTTAGAAGCTGAACTTCGCTCCGAACCTCCACTGAGACGGAGCCTGAACGATCAGCGCCGAGCCCCAGAACGGATTGGTCGTCGGGGGGACGCCGCTGACGTTGCTGTTGATGGAGTAGGTCTTGTCGAGCGTTACCGCCCGCTGCTGGTTGAATACGTTAAACCAGTCGGCGGTCAGGCGGAATTCGCGGTTTTCGCCCATCTTGATCGGGTAATAGAACCCGAGGTCGGTGTTGGAGGTGATCGGCGCGCGGTTGGTTCCGACGCTGTTCACGTAGTTGGGGAAAGCGGGATCGCCGACCGTGACTTGGGGAATGATGGCGGTTCCGCGCTGCACACCGAATCCCTCGTTGTTGCCATACACGGGATGCGGAATGAGCATGTCGAACGGCGAACCCGACTGGATGTAGAAGTTGCCGCTGACCATGAGCTTGAATGGGGTTTGGTAGCTGCCGTTCAGCTTGAACTGGTGCGGCCGATCGTTGGGCAGATGGCCGTACGTGTTCGACAGCAGGCTGACGAGATCGAACAGCGAGGTGATGTTCGGGTCCGATTGCCCGTTGTCGTTGCGGAACAGGCCCTCGTAGTTCCCGATCAGGCTCGAATAGGTGTAGGAAGCGATGAACTGATAGTGGTTGGAGAATCGCTTGTTGGCCGTGAATTCAACGGCGCGATAGTAACGGCGGGCATTTCCAAAGCAGCCGATCGCGGGATCCGCGCAAGCTTTGTCTTCCGTCGTCATCATCTTGCCGGTTTTACGTCCGGGGTTGAACAGGAAGTAGTGGTCGCCGTCGTCGAAGGAACCGTCTTCGATGATCGACGTGTAGTTGCGATAAACACCGCGCACGCCCATGACGAAGTTTTTTGCCACTTCGTACTCGGCGCCCGTGGACCACTCCGCCAGGGTTGGCGGCCGAATGCTCGGATCGACCGGCGTCTGGTCGGCGCCCAGGTTATATCCGGCCAGGCTGCCGCTGATGCCGGGCACCAGGACGGAACTGCTCGGCGCGTTGACGGTATCGACGTTGAAGTTCTTGTCGGTTTGGGTGTCGCCGCCACCGGCACGAACGTTCATGTCGAGCGGAATCGGCGCCTCGATGAAGCGCGCGTAATTGAAGAAGAACTTACCCTTTGACTTGCCGGTGAAGTCCCAGATCACTCCGATGCGGGGCGCCGTATTGGGGATGAACTGGTTCAGCCTGAGGTAGGCTGCGCCGCCCTGCATGTAAGCCGTCTGGAAGTCCCAGCGCAGGCCGAGATTGACCTGCAGGTCCTTGGTGAGTTTCACATTGTCCTGGACGTAGCCGGTCATCACCCGAGTGTTCGTCCTGGCGTGAATCTGATAATCGCGGACGCGGGTGGCGGTACGCACGAGGAACGGATTGCCGAAGGCCTCGGCCGCCGTAATCGTACCCACGGGACCGACAGTAAGGCCCGCCGGCAGTTTACCCGCCGGCAGTGAAGTCAGCAGGTTGTAGGGCACCGACGACGGGCAGATGATCTGGTTGCTGCGCACCGTGCAAACCGAGAAGCTGTTGCTGATGCGCTGGTAGTCGGTGTGCAACACGGAGTCTCCGCCGCTGATCGGGAAAGCGCCCGGGTTGGCGAAAACTCGCGACGTGCCGGTCGAAATATTGTCGTCGTTGTAAATGTTCTTCGACCACTCAAAGCCGTACTTGAACTCATTCCGCTTAAAGGAATTCTGGAAGTGAGCGGTGATCTCGAAGCGGTTGCGATCGGAATGGTCGTAGAGACCAAATCCCGGGCCGCGCGAATAGCCGCGCTGCAACGAGCCGCCGCGTCCATCCACGAAGTCCACGTAACCGGTCTTGCCGCTGTTGGCTGTGGTCTTGAAGCCGGTTTGCGAAACATCCAACACCGACCCGCCCTTCAACACCGCGAAGTTGTCGGTGATGAGCGGCTGGTCGATCGCCTGCGGGGTGGTGTAGTTGCGCTGATAGTGGATGCTTGCCGAAACTTCCGCGATCCACTTCGGCGTGATCGCCGAGTTCAGGCGGAAGGCGTAATTGTGTCCGCCGGTCTTCTGCTTACCGAGGAAGGCGGTCTTGTCGGATCCGAAGCCATTGATGTTGGTGATGGCAGCGTTGGCCAGGAACCCATCGACGGTGGTGAAATCGCCGAAGGTCGAGAAGGTGAAGGTGTTGTTGTTGTTCAGCGCCCAGGTCACCTTCCCGGCATAGAACGGGATGACGACATCGTTCTTCACCGGCAGGTGGAAGGTCTGGGTCAGGTAGTTATTGGTGCGCCACTGCGGATTCATGGCGCCGAAGAACCATAACTTGTTCTTCACGATCGGGCCGCCGATGTCGCCGCCGATATCCTTTTCCGAGAAGCCGTTGGCGGACGAACCGGTGAAGGGGAAGTTCTTCACTTTGCGGACCAGGTCCTGTCCGGTGAAGAAGCCGAACAAGTCGCCATGGAAGTTGTTGCCACCGCTCTTGGTGATGACGTTGAAGATGCCTCCGGTGGACTTGCCGTATTCGGCACCGTAGGCGTTGGTCATGATCTGGACTTCCTGGACGAACTCAAAGGGCAGATTGGCGCCGCCGCCGCCATAGGCGGGATCGGAAGTGTTGACGCCATCCATGATGTAGTTGTTCTCCGGGCCGGAAGATCCGGCGACCGAAGGATCGCGATCGCGGCCGGACGCATCGCGCAATCCCGAGCGAGCTACGCCCGGGGCGATGTTGTAGAGGCCCTGCACGGTGCGGGACGTCGGGAAGTTGGAGAACTCGTCGTTGGTGACGTTGGAGCCAGTCGCTGTCTGGACGACATCGATCATGGCCGCGCCCTCGACGACCGTGACTTCGGCCTGGGCTTTGCCCACTTGCAGCGTCACATCGGCCGTCGCTGTTCTGCCGAGGCTGACCTCGATGTTGCGCTCTTCAAACCTGCCAAAACCCTTACCCTCTTCGACGACAAGGGTGTACTTGCCCGGGGGCAGATTGAGGATGGAGTAGCTGCCATTGCTGGCGGTGACCGCGGACTGCGGCCGCATCAGGTTCGGGCTGGAAAGGGTCACGGTGACGCCGGCGACGGTTGCGCCGGTGGGATCCTTAACCACGCCTTCCAACGAACCTGTCGTCCTCGTCTGAGCGAATGCATTCATCGCCAGCATCGCCACCAACGAGAAAATAAGAAGAAAACGCAATTTACTAGTAAAACTCATCGCAAACCCTCCATGGGGTTGTTGATTTTCAGGATCAAATGTTGCGAAGTAGCAACGCGACTGCGCGGGTCATTCGTCCAGCGGCTCGGCAATCGTGAGCGTGAACGCAACCGCTTGGTGCGTGGCCGGCGGGAACGGCGATAGGCCGAACTGAGAATCCGCAGCCACCTTAAAGGCCCGAACCACAATGAAACTGGTGCCCAAAATGGATGCAAGCGGTTGGCCAATGCCTTAGCTGAATGGCTGGAGCAACTTGCAAGGAAGATGCGTTACAGGAATACGAATATACGGAGACGGATGAGGCGGTAGATACGGGAAACGGTATTTCCGAGCCGTGCTATTGTTTCATTTTGGGAATTTAGTCGTATCCTGCTATTTCTTTAAGACATATAGATCGAAAGGTAGACAATTGCCCGGCGTGCCCCTTACCGCTGCGGGAGAGCGGTGGCGCTCGCGGCGCAAAGCGTTGACGCCCACCGATTCGCAAGCCATAATCCGGCCTTTGCGCTCCGATCCGCATTTTCGAGGTGATCTCATGCATTTCCGCATTCGTCCTATCGCTGCCCTGTTTTTCGCGATCGCGATGGTCGCGATCGGCTTCGCCGCAGACACGGCCAAGCGCACACCTCCTCCCACCAAGCGCGACAACGTGACCGAAACCGTGCAGGGTATTTCCATCTCCGATCCGTATCGCTGGCTGGAAGACCAGAACAGTCCCGACACGCGGGCTTGGATCGACGCGCAGAACCAGTACACGCGTTCGTTCCTCGACGGGCTGCCGACACGCGCGGAGATTTCGGCCCGCCTCGAGCAACTGGTGAAGGTCGACACGATGAGCGCTCCGACCGAGCGCGGCGGCCGCTACTTCTACACCGAGCGCAAGGCCGACCAGGACCTCAGCGTGCTGCACATGCGGCAAGGGCTGGACGGGAAAGACGAGGTGCTGCTCGATCCGCATCCGTTGAGCGCCGACCACACGACGAGCGTGCAAACGATGGGCATCAGCAACGACGGCAAGATCCTGCTGTACGGGATCCGGCTGGGCGGAGCGGACGAGACAGATGTGCATGTCATGAACGTGGACACGCGCACCGACACGGCCGACAAGCTGGAGCGCGCGCGTTATTCCGGCACCGCGCTTACGCCCGGCAACAAGGGTTTCTACTACGGGATCCTGACCGAAGCGGGACCGCGCGTGCGCTATCACGCGATGGGTTCCGATCCGTCAAGCGACCAGCAGGTGTTCGGCGACGGCTACGGGCGTGAGGCGATCATCTCGCCGAACGTCTCGGAAGACGGACACTACCTCACGATCCACGTCGCGCACGGATCCTCGAGCGACTTCACCGAGATCTACATCCAGGACCTGGTTGCCAAGACGCCGCTGAAGCCGCTGGTCAACGACGTGCACGCTCGTTTCGAAGGGAATCCGACCGGCGACATGCTCTACATGGAGACGAACTGGAACGCGCCGAATGGGCGCGTGCTGGCCGTCGACCTGAAGCATCCGGAACGGGACAACTGGAAGGAAATTATTGCCGAGAGCGATTCGCCGATTGAAGGCGTCTCGACGGTGGGCGGGAAGCTGTTTGTCCGTTATCTCCAGAATGCGACGTCACAGGTAGCGATCTTCGGCACAGACGGCAAGAAGCAGGGCGAGATCACACTACCGTCGATCGGCTCGGTGAGCGGCGTTTCCGGACGCTGGAGCAGCAAGCAGGCGTTCTACAGCTTCACGTCGTTCGTGGTTCCGAACGTGATCAACCGCTACGAGATCGCGACCGGAAAACAGCAGGAGTGGTTCCGGACAAAAGTTCCGATCGATGCCAACAAGTTCACGGTCGAGCAGGTGTGGTACGCGTCGAAGGACGGCACCAAGGTCCCGATGTTCCTCGTCTACGCGAAGGGCTTAAAGAAGGATGGCGCGCGTCCGACGCTGCTGACCGGCTATGGCGGCTTCAACCTGAACCGCACGCCGGGATTCACCGCCGAAGCGGTGATCTTTGCCGAGCACGGCGGCATCTACGCGCTTCCGAACCTGCGCGGCGGCGGCGAGTTCGGCGAGAAATGGCATCGCGCCGGCATGCTGGCGAACAAGCAAAACGTGTTCGACGACTTCGAGACGGCGGCGGAATGGCTGGAGAAGAACGGCTACACGAATCCGTCGAAGCTGGCGATTTCGGGCGGCAGCAACGGCGGATTGCTGGTGGGCGCGGCGCTCACGCAGCGTCCGGAGCTGTTCCGCGCGGTGGTGTGCTCGTATCCGCTGCTCGACATGGTGCGCTACCAGAAGTTCTTTGTGGCGCGGTACTGGGTGTCGGAGTACGGATCGTCGGAAGACCCGCAGCAATTCCAATACATCTACAAATACTCGCCTTACCAGAACGTGAAAGCGGGAGCGAAGTATCCGGCGGTGATGTTCGTCAGCGGCGATTCCGATACGCGCGTGGCGCCGCTGCATGCGCGCAAGATGGCGGCTCTGTTGCAGGCGTCGCAGGGCGGAGACAATCCCATCCTGCTGCACTACGACACCAAGGGCGGACACTCGGGCGGAAGGTCGATCTCGCGCGTGATCGGCGATCAGACCGACGAGTACAGCTTCCTGTTCTGGCAGCTGGGCGTGCAGCCGAGCGGGATGAAAGCGGCTGGAAAGTAATCGTTCACCACGAAGACACGAAGGCACTCAAAGAAAGAACGGCCACGGACTTTCCGGTCCGTGGCCGTTGTTCTTTCTCACGTGATGTATTCCGTCCTGCGTCAGCTCGTGGCCGGCGAGGACGCCGGCCCTCCACTTACGGCAAGTAATACCGGAACGAGGTCATGATCAGGTTTTGCGTTGTCTGCGGACCGCCACCCACTCCGGTCCAGGTGTTCTTGATGATGTGGGAATACTGCGGCCCCCACTGCACGCGTCCCTTCGGCCCGTTGTAGAACTTGATGTAGAAGCCGGCCGAGTATTCGATCAGGTTGCGCGTGTCGCCGTTGCAGTTCGATGGCGCGCCCGGCGAGAAGCCGTTACCGCCGCTGGGAACGTTTTCCGTGGCACATCCGGAGTTGTTGAACAGCGGCGAGCCGTAACCGACGGGGACGAGTTTGCCGCCCACGATCCCCATCTGATAGTAGCGGGCTACGTGCTCGGTGCCGCCGTTCGCGTAGATATCGAACTTCGGGTGGTGGTACTCGAGAGTGGCGAGTCCCATGTGAACCGGCAGCAACTGCAAAGTGCCATTGGGGCGAACCGTCGCGTCCGGCAACGTCGAGGTGCCGTAGCGGCCGACGCCATCTCCGCCGAAGTAGTGCAGGCCGAACTCGACGTGCTTGTTGACGACAAGCCAGCGCGCGTTGGCGCCGATTCCCGCGCCGATCTTCGTGTCGTTGAACGAACCCGCCGTGGAAGCCGGAGTCGCGGTGGCATTCGGGTATACGCGATCACGCAGCGGGCTGAAGATGCCGAAGATCTCGTAGTGGCTATACTTCGGCTGCCAGACCGCCTTCACGACGTAATCCGGAGAGACGTTGAACGAGTAGTTAGCAGTGGCGTTGTACAGACCGCCGCCCGTCCCGGCATTGCCGAAAACAAAGTTGCTGGCGTTACCGTGCGCGGTCTCCAGCGTCTGCGCGTTCTCCACCGAAAAACCGAGCCACACTTTGTTATGGAAGTTCTTGACGACGCGGAAGCCGAACTGCCGCGCCCAGCTGAAGCCCACGTTGTACTGGTGATCGATGACCGAGGGCACCGCTTCGGTGCGGTTGTCCATGCCGTTCTTGGTTTCGGTGACCAGGCTCCACATGTGTCCGCCGGTAAAACTCCATCCGTTGGTCAGCGCAACCTGCGCCCACAACTGGCGCATGCGGTTGGTGTAGCTGTTGCTCTGGTTGTTGTTCGAGGTGACGCCGGCAGAGAGGAAGTCGAGTTCGCCGTAGCCGGTGAACTTCGCGCGCGCAAGCTTGCCTTCAACCAGGATCGTCGGGCGCGACTGGCGGCCCGAAGCGAACAGTTCGGAAAGATGATATCCACCCGCGCCGGCGTACGGAATCGAGTTGAACGGCGTGTTGTCGTCCGACGTCATGCCGTGCTGATGCCACACGGTTTCCGCGGCGAAGAATCCGCCGGGCGTGAGTGTGATTCCCTTGTAGTGCAACGTAAGCGGGCTCTCGGTGGCTTCGTTGAACGCCTTCTGCTGCTCCTGCATGTTCAGGGCGGCGGTGGTGGCGTTGGCTTTGACGTCGGTCAGGTCGGCGTTGACCTTGGCGAGCGTCGACTGCGCGTCGTCAGCCTTCTGCGCCGAAGCGCTGGCAGTCGATTGCGCCTGGCTGGCGGCCGACTGCGCGGCGCTGGCCTGCTGCTGCGCCTGCTGCACGGCCGAATCGCGCTGCTGCAACTGTTGCGTCAGATTCTGGATCTGTTGCGCCTGATCCGTGATCATCTTCTTCAGATCGTCGATCTGCGACTGCACGGATGGAGCCTTTGGCGCCATCTTGCGGGTGGTCGTCGTCGTTTTCGACTTTGTGGTCGTCTTGTTGGCAGGGACGGCGTCCTGGGCAATAGCCGCCAGGCATAGCGACACTGTCAGCACGGCTCCGATCAGCTGCTTCATGCTTCTCTCCTCAAGGGCAACGGTGCTTTTGGTTCTCTTCAGACTGGGTGAATTTGAAAGTAGACCCTACTGTCGGGATATGAATGGCCCATGAATCCCAGATTAAATTGATACAACACGGAGACAGGCTTCGGGCCATCGAGCGGGGCGTCGCATCTCACGGATGACACCGCAGCGGGCAGTTTGTCTCAATTTCGAACGGGATCCCGCGGAATCTCGCAAACTTCGCGCCGCTCGCAATGGTAAAGGCAATTCGCGGGCCTTTTGCAACAAACGAAAAAAGCGCGACTCGCGTCGCGCTTTTCGCCAGGTAGTGCTTCCCGGTTCGTACTTTCCGCGCCGTAGGAGGCGGCACGGGCACCACACTTGATTACGGCTGAGGAGGCCGCTTCAGGACCGGAGGTCCGCTGTCGTCACCGGAGTTTCCGGTTCCGCCCGAACTGGCCTGCGAGTCGCTGGAATCGTTGCGACGGCGCAGCACCGGATGATCGCTGTCGTCACCCGCGTTGCCGCCGGTTTTCGTTTGCGCCGAGCGGCGCAGCGACGGACGGCCGTCCATGTTCTCCTGCACCTTGCGCCGATTCTCGATCGTGTTCAGCCGCGCCTTCACATCCTGGAATTCCGAGGTGTCCACCTTGTACTCGTCCTTCGGAGGAAGGATGGTGGCAATCTCCTGCTGGCTCTTCTCGACGCGGTCGGGCGTTTGCGGATGTGAATCGAAAGCCTTGGAGATGAACCCAGGCTTCTTCTTCTCCATCGCCTGCACCTTCTCCATGAAGGCGGTGAACGCCTGCGGATCGTAGCCCGCTTTGTACATGTATTCGACGCCGAGGTAGTCGGCGTCAGCCTCGAAGCCGCGGGAGAACTTCATGAACGCGGCGGGAACACCGAGGCTGGTCGCGGCCTGGAGTCCGTAGTAAGCGCCGGCGCCCATGGGAACGAAGATCAGCGGCAGCGAAGCGAGTTGCGCCAGGTTCATGCGGCTCTGCTCGCGCGCGATGTGGCAGGCGGCGACGTGGGCGATTTCATGCGCCATGACGCCGGCGACTTCGGCTTCGTTGTCGGCCGCCAGAATCAGGCCGGAGTTCACGTAGAAGAACCCGCCGGGCAACGCCATGGCGTTGGCGGTGTCATCGTCGATGACCTTGATGGTGAACGGAACCTGCGAGTCGGAGTTGCGCACCAGGTTCTGGCCGAGACGGTTGATGTACTCGGTGATGACCGGGTCGTTGATCAGCTTGACCTGGGTCTCGATCTGCTGCGAGTACTGCTTGCCCATCTGGACTTGCTTGTCGAGGCTGTACCAGTTGCCAACGCCGCGGCCACAACCGACATTGCGGTTGCCGATGGCATTCAGGTCCTTCTCGCTGCCGTCGGTATAGGTCTTGGCGGTGGACTTCTGGTCCGCCGCAAACGCGCCGGAGCAGAGCAAAACTAGGACTGTAAAGAGTGTCAGGCTGCGCCGCATATGGATTTGGAGGTCTCCCTTTATTAGACGCCACAGGAGCGAATCCGATGCAGCCTCTCGGCAACAATCCAGAGCTGGATTCGCCTCCACTAAAGAGAACGCCTGAGCCGCTAAAGCTTGCATTGCTGCCTTGGCGCTCCGCAGGTCAGCAGGCCCAGGGAGCAGGCACGATCAGGGTCGGGCCGGGGTCCTCTGACGAAGGCACGCCGCAGGCTTCGCGCAGGGCGCGCAGCATCGAGCGCTGCTGGCTAGACGATAGAGAGCGGAATGCCCGCTCCAGTTCGCGCAAAAGACGTGCTCCGCGGCTTTCGATCACAACCTCAGCGGCTGCCATGGTTCCTCCTCGACAGCACCGGCTGGGCCACTCGCCGCAGCCCTTCGCCGGCAAAATACGAGATGATTCCGGTCATGCCCAAGCCCGCGCTCAACAGCACCTGGATCCGGGACAACCATGCCGATTGACTCAAGGCCGACATCCATTCCTGCCCGTCGATCTGGAACATCCACTGCATGGCGTCTCCCGTCCGACTCCTTGATTCGGAGCCGTCGTACTTCTAAGAACACGGGGAGAGCGGGGGTTCGCGTAAAGAATTGTCATCGGCGGGTAATAGCCGCCATGACAAAAGTCACGGCCGGGCAGAAAAGCGCTTTTCGGTCTCCCGACATGGAACTCCACAGCTTTTCTTTTCGTATTGACATTCGATAGGAGCGGCCGGATACTCCTATCGAGCTTCTATAGGAAGGCCAAATGGCGGACAAACAGACCAACCTGCTGCAAGGCACGCTCGATCTGCTCATCCTCAAGGCGCTGATCGCAGGCGAACTCCATGGGCTGGGCATTTCGCGGCGCATCGAGCAGATCACGGGCGGGACATTCCTGGTGAAACCGGGCTCGTTGTTCCCTGCCCTCCACCGCATGGAAGAAGCCGGATGGCTTTCGGCGGTGTGGGGCGAGTCCGAAAACCATCGCAAGGCGAAGTACTACCGCCTGACGAAGGCCGGTGAACGGCAGCTCGGCGCCGAAACCGAGCAGTGGCAGCGCATCGCGCTGGCGATCCAGGCCGCGTTGCAAACGAGCTAGACCGAGGAGTTTCCGATGTCGTTCTCACGAATCACGAGCCTATTTCGCAACCTGTTGCACAAGCAGCGCGTCGACAGCGATCTCGACGCGGAAATGCGCGCGTATGTAGAGCAGGTTGCGGCGGAGAAGATGGAAGCGGGCATGTCACCGGCCGAAGCGCGGCGGCAGGCGCTAGTCGAGTTTGGCGGCGTCGAACAGGTGAAAGAAGAGGTACGCGGCATTCGCGCCGGCGCGCTGATCGACCAGTTCTGGCAGGACATCCGCTACGGCCTGCGCATCCTGCGCAACAATCCCGGCTTCACGCTGGTGGCGGTGCTGACGCTGGCGCTCGGCATCGGCGTGAATGCCAGCATCTTCACGCTCTTCGACAGCGTGGCGCTGCGTCCGCTGCAGCTGCCCGAATCGAACCGGTTGCTGGACGTCTATCAAACGATGCACGGCAAGATGCACCGCAACGTGATGGGCGGAATCAACCTCTCGTCGTACCCTGAATACCTGGACTACCGCGATCACAACGAAGTGTTCGCTTCGCTGGCGGCGTACAAACCGGAGACGCGCGCCACGCTGGCCACCACCCGCGAAGAGATCAACGGCCAGCTCGCCACCTGCAATTACTTCGACGTGGTCGAGGTGAAACCCGCTCTGGGCCGTGGATTCGTGCCTTCGGACTGCGCGGCGGCGAACGCGTCGGCGGTTGTGGTGCTGAGCCACAGTCTTTGGGAGAACACGTTCGGATCCGATCCTGCGATCGTCGGAAAGGTGATCCGCATGAACCGCGTTCCCATGACGGTGATCGGAGTCATGCCGCCGAACTTCCGCGGAACGCAGATCATCCCTGCCGAGTTTTGGGCTCCGATCACGATGACGCCCTCGCTCGACAAGTTGAGCTTCCGCGACATGCTCAACGACGACGACTCAAGCTGGTTGGCGATGCTGGGACGTCTTAAGGACGGTGTGAGCCTCGCCCAGGCTCGTGCCAATCTGAACGTGATCGCCGCACAGATGGACGGCCGGAGACCCGGCCGCAAAACCGACGTCACCGTCAACACGGCAACCCTATTCGGACGTCCGGACATGCGGGTGGTGGTGTTCAGTGCGGGTAGCGTGGTGCTCGTCGCGGTCGGACTGGTACTGCTGATTGCATGCGCGAACATCGCCAACCTGATGCTCGCCCGCGCCGCCGGCAGAACCCGCGAGATCGCGGTGCGGCTGGCAATGGGAGCGTCGCGCGCGCGGCTGGTGCGGCAACTGTTGACCGAGAGCCTGCTGATCGCAGCTGCCGGTGGCGGACTCGGGCTGCTGGTGTCCTCATGGACTGCGCCGGCGCTGGTGAAAGTGTTGCTCGCGCGCATACCCGCCGGCGGGCCGTGGTTCTCGGTGAGCAGCACGCCGGACCTGCGCGTGATCGCGTATGCCGCGGCGATGACCATCCTGACCGGTATGGCATTCGGTCTCGCTCCCGCGCTGCAAGCGACCCGCAACGACGTGAACGCCGCTCTGAAAGACGAAGGCGCGCAAACGACGATGCAGAGCCGGGGACGGCTCCGTGGCGCGCTCATCGGCATCCAGGTGGCCGTCTGCATGGTGTTGCTGGTTTGCGCGGGACTGCTGCTTCGCGGACTGGCGCATGCGCAGCAGCTCGATCCAGGCTTCGAGATGAACCGCATCGGCATGGTGAATTACCGGCTGGCGGCGCAGGGCTTCACGCCCGAGCAGGCTGCCGCTTTCAACCGCGACATGCGCGAGCGCGTGAGCGCAGTCCAGGGAGTGGAGGAAGTCGCCGACGTGGCCGCAGCGCCGCTTGCCAATGTCCACTTCGGCGCAACGTTCAGCGAACCTGGGCACAGCGAACGCAGACAGATGACTTACGATATCGTCGGCGCGAACTTCTTCTCGCTGGTGGGCATTCCCATCACCCGGGGCCGGTCCTTCACGGAAACGGAAGTCAAAAACAATATCCCGGTGATCGTCGTGAACGAGGCTGCCGCGCGCGCATGGTGGCCGGGGCAGGACCCGATCGGCAAACGTCTGGTCGCGTACCTTCGCCAGAAAACCGAGTGTGAAGTGGTAGGCGTGGCCAAGGACGTGGAACTCGATGCCATCGGCGCCGCGCACACGCCATTCATATTCCTTCCGGCCACTGCCGCCGAGCAGGCAGAGATCATGCTGCTGGTTCGCACTCGGGTTCCGTTCGACCAGGTGGCGTCGCCGATTCGCGAGGCGGCTCGCAAAGCCGATGCGGAATTGCAGATCGACGTCCTGTCGTTGAGGACGAACCTGGAAGATTGGCCGCTCGGTCCGGCGCGGATTCTCGTCGTGCTGGCCGGGACGCTTGGCCTGCTCGGACTGGCGCTGGCGTCGATCGGCATCTACGGAACGGCTGCGTACTCGATCAGCCGCCGGGTGCGCGAGATCGGAATTCGCATGGCGCTGGGCGCGCGGGCCGCTGACGTCAAAACCATGGTGTTGCGCCAGTCCATGCGACCCGTGCTGATCGGCGGAGTCATCGGCGTGCTGATCTGCGCCGCGGTCACGCGCATCCTGGCGAAGATGCTGTTCGGCATCAGCCCGATGGACGCGATCTCATTCGTCTCCGTCGCCGCATTCCTCACGGCGGTGGCGTTGCTGGCCAGCTACCTGCCAGCGCGACGCGCGGTGCGAGTAGATCCGATGGTCGCGCTGCGGCACGAATAACAAACTCACCGCAAGACGCAAAGAGCGCGAAGAACAGCGGTTCAGAACACTTCGCGTTCTTAGCGTCCTGGCGGTGATTCTTGAATCAGACTCAGCCCAAGTCGTTGTCGCCGCTGACGTGATCCGCGGTGCGTCCGAGCGTGAAGCGGACCTTGTCCTTGCAGGTGCGGCATGCGGGGAAGATTTCGTCTTTCAGCAGGATGGCGGTGTGAGGCGTCCTATGTGCGTCGTGAACGACCTCATAAATCCCCGAGAAAGGTGCGGCTTCTCCTGGGCGAAAGGTCTTCTTCTCTGGGGACGTGGAGGAGGACGGCATAGTCGTACGTTTCGCCGGCTGACCTGAAGCGAAACAGCGACATTGTAAAGGAAGAACCCGCAGGCCGCAGGCCCACGCGGTAACGTTACGGAAGTCCAGCGCGGCGATTGCACCGAAGCGGAAACGTCCCGCCCTCGCGGCTGCGAAAGCGGGACGAACCGGACGACTAGTTCAGCTTGAGTTCGGTGTGGACGATCATGGGATCAGCGGTAGCCTTCACCGAGAATCCCATGCTGGCCGCGAGGCGATGGACCTCGCGGTTTTCGGCCAGCACGTTGGCGGAGATGCTCTCCAGCTTCTCCTTCTTGGCGATGTCGATGAGCCGCAGCACCAGCTCGGTGCCGAGTCCCTTGCGGTGGAAGCTGTCGCT
>Ga0157369_10001188_pt1 | contig 32476 bp, 26 predicted proteins | sample C25metaG_FD_113461 | JGI IMG/M metagenome (GOLD analysis project Ga0157369, IMG submission 113461) | Corn rhizosphere microbial communities from Kellogg Biological Station, Michigan, USA - C2-5 metaG | ecosystem: Host-associated > Plants > Roots > Rhizosphere > Soil | place: USA: Michigan... | reverse complement strand
TTAGAAGTTAGAAGTTAGAAGTTAGAAAAAAAGACAGCCACTACAGCTGTCTTTTTTTATTTTTTGATGAGTAACGAAACGATATCCTGCAACACTTTCTGAGAAACGAAGTTCATAAAATCAATCCTTTCCAAATGTGGCAAAAATAATTTTGAGGTCACTTCTTCATCGCCAATTCTAATCGAGTAATAAACTGTTCCCACATCTTTCCCATCTTCGCCTTTTCCGGGACCAGCAACGCCTGTGGTAGAAACCGCAATATCCGTTTTGAATAATTCCTGACAACCTTTCGCCATTTCCGAAGCAACTTGTTCACTCACGACGGTAAATTCCTCGATTGTTTTTGGATTAACTTTCAGAATATCGATTTTCTTCTCGGTCGCATAACTTACAATTCCGCCGATAAAATATTTTGAACTTCCTGTGATCGAGGTGATTAATCGTGACAATTCTCCGCCCGTACAACTTTCCGAAACCGAAATGGTCAACTTTCTGTCATTCAGTAATTCGCCTAGGATTTTCTCGATTTTATCTTCGTGTGTGGCGATGATATTTTCGCCGATGATTGGAATCAATTTTTGGATTTCATTTTCCAATTCCTGCTCTAAAATTTCCTGTGAATTTCCCGAAGCGGTTAATCTCAACTTAACTCTTGTTCCGATTGGCAAATAAGACAACGCAATATGTTTCGGCAAAGCCAATTCCCAACGTTCAATGTTTTCTGAGAGAATACTTTCCGGAACATCTACAACAGAAACGATTCTCGTCACGATGTGGTCTAATGATAATTTTTCTTTCAAAAATGGAATGATTTGGTCTTTCACCAACGGCTTCACTTCATAAGGAACGCCCGGCAAACTGAAACAAAACGTTCCATTCTTTTCCAAAACCATACAAGGCGCCGTCCCAAAATGATTAAGGAAAACCTCAGCTTGTGATAAGACAGTTGCTTGTTCCTTATTATGTTCCAAAATCCAAAGTCGGTTTCGCTTTTCAAGATAAGCTCTCAGATGTTCATAAACCTTATCAGAAAAAATCAATTCGTCTTCGAAAAAATCAGCGTAAGCTTTCTTTGTAATATCATCTTTCGTTGGCCCTAATCCGCCAGTTGTAAAAACCACATCTGCCATTCCGAATGCTTTTCCAAGTGTCGAAACAATCGCACTTTCATCATCTGGAATAGTGAAGATAGATGTCACTTTCACGCCAATTTCTTTGAGTTGTGTGGCAATGAAATTGGAATTGGTATCAACGGTATTTCCAGATAGAATTTCGTCGCCAATTGTAATTAAAACAGCTGTTTTCATAGGAACAAATTTCGGGAATAATTAACATATTTGATTAACATTATCTCATTTTTATTAAGCTTTAAAATGTTAATTAATTATAAGTTTAATAAATTCAAATCTTATGATATAACTCATTTTTAATGGCATATCGGCTTAAAACTTGTAATTTTATACTGATGGAAAAGACAATTTTAGAACCAAGATTTAAAGATTCAGCACATTTCAAATATTTTTGGACAAAAGGCAACGGAAAACAATTGATTGATTTTTCTGGTGCTGAAGTTAGCTTTAAAGATTTTGACAAATTCTCCCATTACTTCTATCACATTGATGAACTTGGAGATAATGTTGTAAAAGAAGTTTATTTTACCAAGAAATTTCAGGAAGCTTCCCGTGAAATTGAGCAATACATCCGCAAAGGTGTTTTAGAAACTGATGAAGTTCCTGCGAGTGTTCAAAAGCTTTTCCAACAAACACAAGCTGTCCCAAGCTGGCTGGATTACAATCTGCTGAAAAGTGGCGCAGAACTTTGTATGCGAAGCAATGTGGATTCGCTTATTTCTTTGCGGGATTATTGTCTCATCGGTGGTTACGACTATGCTTATCTCAACAAACCTCTGATTGTCACCGAAGCTTTAAAGAAAGGAGCAGTAAAACGACTTTCCGAAACGCTTGATTTCTGGGTCAATGCAACAAGATACAACGCCTTGGAAATTCACGCCAAAGGTTATGAGTTTGCCATAAAAACAAGATTGATTCACTCCTACGCTAGACTTTCTATCAAGAAACATTACAAAAACTGGGACACGGAAAACTGGGGAGAACCTATTAATTCTTGGGATATGATGGCCACGTACATTGGTTTTAGTTTGGTTTTTCTTCACAGTCTCAGAAAATTGGGTAATACTTTTTCTGATGAGGAAGAAAGAGGACTTTTTCACCTTTGGAAATATGTGGGCTATCTTTTAGGAATCCCGGAAGACCTTCTGCCCGACGATAAAAAACAGGCAACCGAATATTTCTATCTGTGGACAGCCATCCAACCGCCATCCGACAAAGATTCTGTTCTGTTGGCACATTCTCTACTGAATGAATCTCTGGAAAATCCAATTCTAAAATATAATTTCCAGAAGAAAACATTGCGATTTCTTCACATCAGCTGTACTTGGTTTCTACTTGATGATGAGGTTTGTAAAAGACTGGAAATACCAGAAGTTTTCGGAAGAAGCGTCTTTCCAAATACTAAAAAATTCATCAATAAAATTTACAACAATTTAATTAGCAGGGAAAACCGAATCGCAAAAGGGAATAAAGACCAGATGCAGGTTTTAAAAGATTATCTGAGAGTGACACAGCAGTCTAATTTTCATTAATTAAATTGATTAGCACAACTCGATTGAATCTTTCCAAACATTTTTATAATTATCTTTGATTAAAATTGAGGAATGAAATCATCTTTCTGGACAAACTACAGCAACATTATCCTGCTTCTCATCGGGATTTTCATTGGAAGCCTTGTTGGAATTTTCTCACCGGATTTTGTCGTTTATCTGAAACCGATTGGTGACATTTTCCTTAATCTACTTTTCGTAACAGTCATTCCACTTGTATTTTTTGCGATTGTTTCCGCCATTTCCGGCATCGAGCAACAAAATCAATTGGGAAAAATCATCGGAACAATGGTTTTGACTTTCCTTAGTTTCATTCTGATCTCAGCCACATTTTGTATTGTAATGGTCTATCTTTTCCCGACAGAAACGCCAACCAATATCCACGAAACCATAACAGAAAACTTACAATCGAATACAAATATCAACGATCAGATCGTAGGATTTTTCACTGTCAGCGAATTTTATCATTTGTTTTCAAGACAAAATATGCTGGCACTCTTGGTATTTTCCTTTTTAGTTGGAATCTCGATCAGAAGATCTGGCGAAAAGGGAAATGCATTTCAAAGCTTTATCCTTTCTGGGAACGAGGTCATGAAACAGCTTTTATTATTAATAATGAAAGCTGCACCTATTGGATTAGGGGCTTATTTCGCTTATCAAGTTGGAACGATTGGACCACAACTTTTCGGATTTTATGCTAAACCATTGGGACTTTATTACGTTGCCGGAACGATTTATTTCATTGTTTTTTTCAGTCTTTACGCGTTTGTTTGGAAAGGTGGAAAGGGCGTGAAGGCATTCTGGAAAGAAAGTCTTTTGCCAACCGCAACTGCCATCAGCACGTGTAGCAGTTTGGCGACAATGCCCGTAGCCATCGAGTCTGCCAAAAGAATGGGTGTTCCCGCATCCATAGCCAACGTCGTGATTCCAATTGGAACTACTATTCACAAAAATGGTTCTTCCATTTCTTCAATCATCAAGATCTATGTGGCGTTTCAGCTACTTGGCTGGAATTTCTTCGAACCAATGAATCTCTTAATGGCTTTAGGCATCACAGTTTTCGTAAGTGCCGTTGCCGGTGGGATTCCGAATGGCGGTTACATCGGCGAAATGTTGATGATTTCCGTTTACAAAATTCCGCCGGATGTAGTTCCTGCCGTTATTATTATCGGGACTTTGGTAGATCCTTTGGCGACAGTTCTTAATTCCGTCGGGAATATTCTGGCAAGTATGATTGTCTCGAAGTTTGTAAAAGTAGAAACTGTCTGAATTTTTAAGGAGCTAAATCCCGCTATCCACTATATCTTTTTTGCTTTTAGAACGCTTTTTCATCAAAATATAAAATTTGTACAAAACAAAAAAGGATGTCGTTCCTATCGGGGCTATTTGACGATTCTGAATTCTATTCACTTCGCTTTATCGGTTCAAGATTCTCCAGCTCTTCCGGCGTGAAAAGTCGGTAATGCACTTTGAAAGTTTTCCCCAAAGGTGTTTCCAAAGAAAAGCCACCAGGTCCCCAACCATCCAAAACATCTAGCGTAAAGTGAGAATACTTCCAATATTCGAAAAGATCACGATCTATCCAGAATTCAAAACCGTTGATAGTGCCTATCATTGCATCATTCATTCTCGGAAAATAACCGCCTTTCTCGAAACATTGCGGTTGCGTGCCTTCGCAACAGCCACCCGCCTGATAGAACATCAGGTCGCCATGTTTTTTCTCAAGTTCCCAGACAACTTCCATTGCAGCATCTGTCACAGAAAGTCTTGAGATTTTATCTTTAGTTTCCATTTTTTTATTTAAAGTTAAACAAAACCCGGCGAAAAACTCTACCGGGTTCATAGTATTTAGAGGTCTATATACTTTAATTAAAACAACATTATCTTAAAAGAAACCTAATTTGTTCTTGTTGTAAGAGATCAGCATATTTTTGGTCTGACGGTAATGATCAAGCATCATTTTGTGATTTTCTCTACCAATTCCCGATTGTTTATAGCCTCCAAAAGGTGCTCCTGCAGGATAAGCGTGGTATTGATTCACCCAAACCCTACCCGCTTCCACGTGTCTTGGAATGTTATATAATTGATGCGCATCACGTGTCCAAACGCCTGCTCCTAAACCATAAATCGTATCATTGGCAATCTCCAAAGCTTCCGCCTCATCTTTGAAAGTCGTGAAAGCCACAACCGGACCGAATATTTCTTCCTGGAAAATTCTCATTCTGTTATTTCCCTTGAAGATGGTCGGTTTGATGTAATAGCCTTCTTCCAAACCTTCGACAGTGTTTACGTCGCCACCTGTAAGGACTTCTGCGCCTTCTTCTTTGCCTAATTTCAGATAACCCATAATTTTATCTTTCTGGATTTTCGAAGCCTGTGCTCCCATCATTACGGTTTTGTCCAATGGATTTCCGATTTTGATAGCCTCAGTTCTTTCAATCACTTTTGTGATGAAAGCATCTGCAATATCTTCCTGAACCAACAATCTTGAAGGACACGTGCAAATCTCGCCTTGGTTAAGAGCAAACATCACTGCACCTTCAACAGCTTTATCCAGAAATTCATCGTCAGCATCCATTACCGAATTGAAGAAAATGTTGGGTGACTTTCCTCCTAACTCCAAAGTCACCGGAATGATATTTTCTGTAGCATATTGCATTACCATTCGTCCAGTTACTGTAGAGCCAGTAAATGCTGCTTTGTTTACTTTTGGATTTGTCACAAGCGCTCTTCCAAGTTCTGCCCCGAAACCATTGACAATGTTCACAACACCTGCTGGGAGCAAGTCGCCAATTAATTCCATTAAAATAATAATAGAAACTGGTGTACTTTCAGCTGGTTTCAAGACTACGCAATTCCCTGCTGCCAATGCCGGAGCGAGTTTCCAAACCGCCATCAGGATTGGAAAGTTCCAAGGAATAATTTGTGCGATGACACCAAGTGGTTCATGAACAATCAAAGAAACTGTGTCTTTATCTAACTCGTTGTGTGAACCTTCTTCTGCTCTGATGACTGAAGCGAAATATCGGAAATGGTCGATTGCCAAAGGAATATCGGCTGCCAAAGTTTCTCTTACGGCTTTGCCATTATCAATAGTTTCTACTGTTGCTATATATTCCAGATTCTCTTCTATCCTATCAGCTATTTTGTTTAGAATGATGCTTCTTTCTGTTGCTGAAGTATCTTTCCAGGTTTTGAAAGCTTCCGCTGCAGCATTGACTGCATTTTCCAAATCTTCTTTGTTGGAATGAACGGCTTGTGTGAAAACTTGTCCATTAATCGGAGAAATAACATCGAAATATTGTCCGCCGGCTGACGGCACAAACTTACCTCCAATGTAATTATCATATTTTGCTTTGAATTCCGGCCAGGCCAAAGTGGTGGAGTTTTGTTTTTGTTCTGCTGTTGTACTCATAATATTATTTGATTTTATTAATATTGAATTAATATTTGATTAAGGCTAAGTTAATTACATACTCAACAATAATAATAGCACAATCCTCCAAAAAAACAGTAAAATTCTATTTTTATAATACTTTATTACTCCTTAACACAAATTGTGACGCCAATTAATTTATAATTGTTATATTTGATAAACAGGATGTTATAAATCTTGAATCTATGAATCCAAATCATTTTCAGCTTAACAAACCCAGCTTGGTGCACGAAAATAAACTGAATACTTTGGTGGAAAATCAAACCAAATTCAGTTTAAATAATTGTGAATTTAGTATCTATGAAACACATAAGGCGGCTTATGATATAAAACTGCATTTTGAGCATTTGGCATTCACGGGAATGTTGCGAGGAAGGAAATGGATGAAGCTTCAGGACAAGAGCAATTACTTCGAATATCTTCCTGGAGAAAGTGTTTTAGTTGCCCCAGGAGAAACAATGGTTATCGATTTTCCGGATGCAGATGAGCAGCCTTCACAATGCGTTTCTCTGACGTTAAATCCGCAGTTTGTTCAGGAATCTCTGGACAATTTGAACTTTAATATGACCAAAGTGGACGATTCTTCTCAATGGAATATTTCTCTGGATGAATTTTATTTGCTTAACAGTAAAGCTTTGGCTTCGGCAACTAATAATATTATGCGAATTGCAATGGACGACAATTCGCATAAAGATGTGATTGCAGATTTTGCTTTGAAGGAATTATTGATCAGATTGATGCAGACTCAAGCGAGAAGCTTAGTCGAGAAAAATACTTTGAAGAATCAATCGAGAATTAGTTTTGTGGCTGATTTTATCAAGAAGAATCTTCATCAGAAATTATCCATTGATGCAATTGCAAAAATGGCTTATGTCAGCAAATCGAATTTCTTCAAGATGTTCAAACAGGAGTTGGGAATTTCTCCGAATGAGTTTATCATTCACGAGAGAATCAAGAAAGCGAAGGAATTATTGAATCAAAAAAAATCGGTGAGCGAGACGGCTTTCAGTACGGGATTTTCAGACACCAATTATTTTATTCGGGTGTTTAAGCAGATTGAAGGTGTGACGCCAAAGATTTTTCAGAACAAAAAATTAATTTGAAGTTAGTAGTTAGTTATAGATATTTTCAAAAGAGAACGAGCAGAAATTTCTGCTCGTTCTCGATTTATGATTAGACTGGATTTAATAATTGATGATTATGAGGCCGCTCCTACGGAGCTTAAATTCTACTGCATCATTATTGCTATTAACAGGTCGCTCCTACGGAGCTCTAAATTCTGTAGCTCTTTTTCTATTACCAGACCGCACCTACGGCGCTATTATTTCTGATAACTGTAATATCTTGCGCCTTTCAGAACCTGACTCTCTTTTTCGATTCTTGTCAATCCGAAACCTTTGTAATTTTGGTTAACCGATGAATCTAATTGCTTTCGATGTAACTTTTCATAAGTTTCGAAATCGATTGGCAATCTGTTTTTCAGTTTTTCAAAAAGATTCCATTTTTTTACGACGGATTTCCATTCTGGGGAAACTTTACCTACGAAAACCTTGGATTTCGAACCGCTTCCGTAAGCCAGAAAACCAATTTCTTTTTCTGTCAAATCTTCATTTTCATTAAAAGAAGTTTGCAATGCTGACAACAACGCCATAAATATTGAAGCCGTGTACATATTCCCGATTTCGGAAGAAGCGCGCTGAGATTTCTCAATTTTTTCATTAATGAAATTGATGTAATCTTCAGATTTTGCGATGGCTTTTTGTTTCTCTGCATCAGAATAGTCCAGATGATTTTCTAAACTATAAATCTCGGTGAAGACTCGTTTCCCATGGAAAGCGTAAGGCAAATGGAAAATCATATATCGCCAATCCTCATAAGGTCTTACGGTAAAAGTCTGGTCTTTGTAATGTTCATAAGCTTCACGGATTCTGTCCTGATAACAGATATTGGAATATTGTCCATCGAAAACCGGTTCGTCTGTGAAAACTTCAATCTTGTCAGGGAAATTTTCCGGCGCGGTTGGAAAATCGTCTTTTGAAAAGTGGCGTCTAGGTTTAAAGAAATCGAAAACACTTTCTGTGGCAACGCCCCAATTGTTATCAATATCGATTAATTTTGGATTTGCTGAAACCAGTAAAGCGACTGCGCCGCCACCTTGCGTATATTCTCCGGACGAAGCCAGTTCATACTTTGCGTAATCACTGGCAATCACCACTGCTTTTTTGGTTGGATTTGCTCTCACAAAATCCAAACAATTATGCAATGCATCCACAGCCCCAACACACGCAAAGGTCATATCAACAATGTCGCAATTTTTGAAACTTCTTTCACCAAATTCTTCGGTTAAGAATTCTTCTACCATTTGTACAGCGTAAGTTGAGGTTGGTTTTGCAGCGTCCAGAGCGCTTTCGGTTCCAAGGTAAACTCTGGAAATTTCTTTTGGGTTGAGATTATAATCCTGAATTAATTTGAGTAAAGCTTCCGCTGCGAATGTGGCTGCATCTTCGTGAACATCAGGCAAAGCCATTTTGTGCAGACCAAGGCCTTTTTCCAATTTTGCCGGTTCTATTCCTCTTTTCTCTGCAAGGTCTTTGATTTCTAAATATAAAGAAGGCGCATAAAAACTAGCTGCATCAACTCCGAATTTCGTCATTTTAAAAATTTTAAGACACGAATTTAGAGATTTTTGGGTGGATTTTGGGTGTGTTTTGGGAATAAATTTATGAATTAAATCAATTAAAAACCTCACCAATAATTGGCAAGGTTTTCTTCATATCAAAATCAATTATGCATCAATGCATAATTTATACTAAACTCTCATCATGCTGAGAAAGATCCAAACCAATACTTTCGGAATCTTCTGCAACTCTTAAAGGGATAATCATATCAGTCAATTTATATAAAACCAAAGATCCCAAAAATGTAAATGCAGAAACCAAGACCAAAGCCATCATATGATGTGCAAAAACCCCAAATCCGCCGTGAAGAAGACTTGCATTTTCTCCTTGAGCCAAAATTGCTGTCAGAATCATTCCCATAATTCCGCCAACGCCGTGACAAGCAAAAACGTCCAAAGTATCATCTACTTTTTTCAAACGTTTCCAATTACACATTAAATTAGAAATAATCGCTGAAATAAATCCAATAAAAATTGCGTGAGGAATCGTCACAAAACCAGCAGCCGGTGTAATAGCAACCAATCCGACAACTGCTCCTATGCAAGCACCCAAAGCGGAAACTTTACGGCCATTGACTCTATCAAAAAATATCCAGGATAACATTGCTGTTCCAGACGCAATAGTTGTAGTCCCGAAAGCCATCGCAGCAGTAGCATTCGCAGCCAAAGCCGATCCTGCATTGAAACCAAACCATCCAAACCAAAGCATTCCTGTTCCCAAAATAACAAACGGAATGTTAGAAGGTTCGTGGTGCGGGTTTTTTCTTTTTCCAATCATCATTGCTCCTGCCAAAGCGGCAAATCCCGCACTCATATGAACTACTGTTCCTCCTGCAAAATCCTTCACTCCAAAATATTTATTCAATAATCCGTCCGGATGCCAAACCATATGACAAAGCGGTGTATAAATTACCAAACTGAACAAAACCATAAATAATAAGTAAGAAATAAATCTCACACGCTCCGCAAAAGAACCCGTGATCAAAGCTGGTGTTATCACCGCAAATTTCATTTGAAATAATGCAAAAAGCACAAATGGAATTGTTGAAGCCATTTTACTGTGAGGCAAAACGCCAACGTTGTTAAAAAACAAATAAGTAGTCGGATTCCCAATCAATCCATAATGTTCGCCATTGATTGTAATCCCGATAGATTCTCCAAATGACAAACTGAATCCTACAACAACCCAAACAATACTAATCACTCCCAAAGCAATAAAGCTCTGAAGCATTGTCGAAATCATATTTTTTTTCCCAACCATTCCTCCGTAAAAAAAAGAAAGTCCAGGTGTCATCAATAAAACCAGACCGGAAGAAGCCAGAATCCATGCAACGTCTGCCCCCACAATACTATCTTCTCCAAGAAAAGTTCCCGGAAGTGGCAAAGAAGTCTGCTCAGGCCAGAAAAGTGCAGCAATTGAAATGATACTGATAATTACAAAAGAAATGATCCAGCGTTTCTCGATTTTCATATTTATTATTTTAACCCTGCAAATATATAGGGTTAATTTTGAAAAACATATAATTTCAAACAACAAACCCAATAATTTTTACAGATAATAAATTAATATTTCGAAAATTATTTAAATAACAATCAGGCATTAGTTTTGCAATAGATTAAAAAAATCAAGCTATGAGATCTGATATTCCAAAACCAGACAGCGAAACCAACAAAGGACCGATGATTGCGATTATAGTCGTAGTTGGATTATTCCTTTTAGGTTATTTCGCTTATATGATGTTCATCCCGCAACAAGTGGAGAATATGAACAAAACCGAAAATATACAACCCGTAGAACAAAAAGTAAAAGACTCCATATAGGAGTCTTTTTTTATTTTAAATCTGATTTAAATATTAGTGAATATGCTTCTCAGCGTGATAGGAACTTCTTACCAAAGGCGAACTTTCCACGTGGCGGAAACCTAAATTTCTTGCAAAATCACCATACTCGTCAAATTGTTCCGGCGTGATAAAACTTTTCACAGGAAGATGTTTTTTGGTCGGCTGAAGATATTGTCCCATCGTAATGACGTCAACATTGGCGTTTCTTATATCTTCAATTGTTTGGAAAACTTCATCTCTGGTTTCTCCCAAACCAAGCATTACTCCAGTTTTTGTACGATTTTGTCCAGCTTCTTTCAAATATCTTAAAACTTCAAGACTTCTTTCATATTTTGCCTGGATTCTCACTTCTCTTGTCAGACGTTTTACGGTTTCCATATTGTGAGAAATTACTTCCGGTGCCACTTCTACCATTCTGTCAAGGTGTTTTGTGATGCCTTGGAAATCCGGAATCAAAGTTTCCATTGTAGTTCCAGGAGAAATCCTTCTAACTGCATTTACCGTTTCGCCCCAAAGGATTGATCCCATATCTTTCAAATCATCACGGTCAACCGAAGTTAGAACAGCGTGTTTGATTTTCATTAATTTGATAGAACGTGCTACTTTTTCCGGTTCGTCCCAGTTGACATCCAAAGGTTTTCCTGTTTTCACACCGCAAAATCCACAGCTTCTGGTACAGATATTTCCAAGGATCATAAAAGTTGCTGTTCCCTCGCCCCAGCATTCGCCCATATTCGGGCAGCTTCCGCTTTGGCAGATCGTGTTCAGCTTATATTTATCTACCAGATGTCTCAACTCGCGGTAATTCTTACCAGTCGGCAGTTTTACGCGAATCCATTTGGGTTTTTGAATGGCTGTATCTTGTTGAATTAAATCCTCCATTTTGATCTTAAATTTAAAAATCGGTTTCGTCTTCTTTTAATAATTCGGCCAAGATCTTTTTGGCGCGCATTATTCTCACTTTTGTATTGGCTACAGAAAGATTGAGTTCTTCTGCTATTTCCTTGATGCTTTTTTCCTCAAAAAACCGGAGACGGATAATATCCTGATTTTTAGCATCCATCGTTTCTATGATCTTGATGATCTTTTGCTGGTCTTCTTCAGAAATCAATAGTTCCTCGGGAGATCTTGCAAATTCATTTTTAACGTCTTGTAAATTAGCGTTCGGGTCTTCATTTTCCCGACTTCGTTTTCTCCAGAAATCAATAATCGTGTTTTGTGCGATTGTAAGAATCCAGGTTTTGAACTGAAAGCTCGGATCAAAAAGATCCAATTTATTCAGCACTTTTGAAAATACCGAAACTGTGATCTCGTCCGCATCATTTTCGTCTTTCACTTTGTTCATCACAAAAGAAAACACATCTACCCAAAAAGAATTAATGAGTTGTGTCTGAGCCTTTTGATCTTTATCCCTGGCTTTTATGATTAGTGTAAGTAACTGATCTTCTTTCATTTTTTCGACGAACAAAGATAGGTATAATAATTAAAAAAAATCAACATTGAGAGATTGAGAGATTCTATAATTAAGGATCATTTTAGATTAAGTTTAAATAACATTTATCAAGATTAAATTGTCTTTAAAATCAGTAATTTTACGGGCTTGATTTTTGTAATGGAAAATCAAATTAATCAACTAATATTCAGAAATTTAAAATGAAATTTTATAAATACCAGGGAACAGGAAACGACTTTGTAATGATTGACAACCGCGATCTTGAATTCCCGAAAAGCACAGAACTTATCGAAAAACTTTGTGACAGACGGTTCGGAATTGGTGGAGACGGCTTAATTCTTCTTGAAAACGATGAGAAATCGGACTTCAAAATGGTGTACTACAACTCAGACGGAAACGAAAGTACAATGTGCGGAAACGGCGGACGCTGCATCGTTGCGTTTGCTCATTTCTTAGATATTTTCGAAGATAAAACTACTTTTGATGCGATTGACGGACTTCATAAAGCTGAGATCAAAAATGGAATCGTGAAGCTTAAAATGATTGATGTTACGAATATTAATGCTGACGGAAACGACTTTGTCCTAAATACTGGTTCGCCACATTATGTGAAATATGTAGAAATGTTAAATAATTATAATGTTTTCAAAAACGGTAACGAAATCCGGAATTCTGAAACTTATAAGAAAGAAGGAATCAATGTCAACTTCGTGGAAGCTCTTTCTGAAAAAGAATTGTTTGTAAGAACTTATGAACGCGGCGTGGAAGATGAAACTTACAGTTGCGGAACAGGAGTTACTGCTGCGGCTTTAACTTTTATGAATAAAAATAATCAAACCTCTGTCGCAGTCAAGGTTTTGGGTGGACAACTGAAAGTTTATGCTGAGAAAAACGGCGAGGGATTTTCTGATATTTGGTTGGAAGGTCCGGCAAATCAGGTTTTTAAAGGAGATATTAATTTATAGAAATCTGATTTTATTTTAAGTTATGAAAAAAGTAATTCTTATCATTTTTGTTGTTGTCATTTTAATTCTGGGATTTTTCGGGATTAGATTTTACAATAAGTATGTCGGAAATAATGTGGAAAAAGATGGATTTGTTCTGATTCCTCACAATGCAAAACCTCAGCAAATATTAGATTCGATTTCACCATATATTAAGAATAAAAATTATTTCACGAGCATTGCTGAAGACAAAAAGCTTGGAGAAAATTTCAAACCTGGTCGTTATGAACTGAAATCCGGAATGAATAACCGGGAAATCGTTAATATGATTCTGGCAGGAAATCAAACACCAAATTCATTCAGAATTAAAGATTTCGATGACGTTTATCAAATGATTGGCAGAGTTTCTAAGAAGACAGAAATCGATTCTACGAAATTTGCTAATCAGTTAAATGAAATTGCTGTCAGCAAAGGTTACAAAAATGCAGAAGATTTAAAAAAATATTTCTTCAACAACACTTATGATTTTTTCTGGACCGTGACACCGAAAGAATTCTTTGAGAAATTTGATAATGATTATAAAGATTTCTGGACTGCTGGCAGAATTGCAAAAGAAAAACAATCAGGATTAACAAGAGATCAGATCTATGCTTTGGCTTCGATTGTTTACAAAGAATCCGGAGGAAAACCCGATGAGCAGAAAACGATCGCAGGACTTTATCTTAACCGATATAAAAAAGGAATGAAACTGCAAAGTGACCCAACGGTAATCTACGCAGTGAAGCAGTCTAGCGGCTTTCATAAAGTAATAAAAAGGGTTTATTATAAAGATTTGAAAACACCTTCTCCTTATAATACTTATGCCAATAAAGGAATCCCACCAGGACCGATCTGTATTGTTGACAAGAATTCTCTGAACGCCGTTTTGGACGCTGAGAACAATAATTACATTTTCATGTGTGCCGATCCAGCGAGATTTGGTTACCATAAATTCACAGATAATGACGCGGAACACGCCAGAAATGCGAAGGCATACCAAGACTGGCTGAATAAGAAAGATATAAAATAAATAGAGCAATTGCTCATAAATAAACTAGGAATGAAAAGAATGGAAATTGTAAGTGTATTTCAAAAGAGAGCTTTTGGTCTTGCCCTGACAATAGGAGCCGCAAGTTTTGTAATGGCTCAGCAAAAAGTGAATGTTTCTGGAAATGTAAAAGATGCAAATGGCGCTATTGGCTATGCATCTATCACTTTCACAAGTCAGCAGAATTCACAATTCAGCGATGCAGCACTGGCAGATGCAGATGGAAATTACAAATTAGATTTGGCTCCCGGAAGCTATGATGTGAGCATAGAAGCTATTGATTATAAAAAATTTACGCAAACCATCAGAGTTGAAAAAGCCGGCCCAATTGCACCTTTTGTTATTGTTTCCAATGGGAAAGCTAACTTAAATAATACAACCGACATCCAAGGAGTCGTAATTACCGCTACTTCTACAAAACCATATAAAGTAGAACTTGATAAGAAAACCTACGATCCTTCTCAGGATATTGTGAGCAAAGGCGGAAGTCTTCAGGATGTTTTGTCTAATGTACCTTCTGTGGAAGTAGATACAGACGGAACCGTTTCTATGAGAGGAAGTTCAAATGTAAGATTCTTGATTAATGGAAAACCTTCTGCTCTATTGGGAATTTCCGAAGGTAGCAATGCACTCCAAAGTATTCCGGCGGATCAAATTGAAAAAATTGAAGTCATTACAAATCCTTCTTCAAAGTTTGAAGCGAGTGGAACAGCAGGTATTTTGAATATTATTCTGAAGAAAAGTAAAAAAGTTGGCTTTAACGGTAGCGTTATCGGGACACTTGGTTACCAGCCACGAACAAACCTGAATGCAAATCTAAGTTGGAGAAAAAATAATCTAACTTGGTTTCTTAATGGTGGTGGTGGATACAATGAATCCACAAGAACCAACAGAAACAGTAATTTGAATTATGATAAAAATGAAGCATTCCAATTATTAAGATCTGACCAAGAGACCAAAAACAAAGGTTATAACAAAAACTATAATGCAACTGCTGGTTTGGTATATGACTTAAATGATAAAAATACATTTAACATCTCTGGAACTGTAAGAACCTTTGAAGAAGAATCAAACGGAAAAATCAATTATAATTATCTTTATAATGCTGATTTCTCAAATCCTTATACTTTGAGAACCAGCAAAGGAGACAATAGCAATCTTGCTTTTCAAGGAGATATTGGTTGGGATCATAAATTTGATGATAAAGGACAAAACCTATCTGTATCATTAAGCCTACAGAGCAACAAAAGCAACAATTATACAGATATTTCCGAAACATCTGATTACAGGCTAAAACTTGACTATGAAGATGACACCGATGACACGGATGAAGACAATGGAAGCGTGATCGATATCCTAAGAGAAATGCGTTATAATTTAAGTAATAACTCTCAATATTCCCGTACAAAATCTTTAGTCGGAAAAATTGATTACGAACTTCCTCTTGGCGAAAATTCTAAATTGGAAGCAGGATATAGAGTTGACAGAAATGCCAATTTTTATGACAACACGGCCAATCAAGCTGATGGGCTTGCAGATCCTTTCTATACTTTGAATAAGTTTACAAATACAACCAATTATGACGAGTTTTTCAATGCTTTCTATTTACAATTTCGTAGTAAGATTGGAAAATTAGGCTATCAATTAGGACTTAGAGATGAACTTTCCAACGTGAAAGTTGATTATAAGAATCTTGAAGGAGATGTTATTAATAATAATAAAACTTACAATAATCTTTTCCCAAGTGTATTCTTAAGTTATGAAGTCGGTAAAGACAATCAGTTTTTATTAAATTATTCCAGAAGAATAGACAGACCGCGTTCTTGGTTTTTGATTCCATATTTTTCTATCACAGATAACCAAAATTTATTTTTAGGAAATGTGGATTTAAATCCTTCTTATGTAGACTCATTCGAGTTTGGATACAGTATTTCCAAAAAGAAATTCACTCTGAATCCTACTCTATTCTACAAAAAAACAACTGATGACGATAAAACAGTTGCTTATCAGGAAGATGAAAGAACAAACATCTATTTTACAACGCCTGTCAATTTAGGAACCAACGAGCAATATGGTTTGGACTTCAACGGAACCGCAGATATACTACCTTGGTTAAAGGTAATGGGGAACATAAGCTTATTTGGATACAAAACAACAGGTGTATATTCTTATAAGACAATTGACACAAAAGGAGAAGATGTAACCAGAACCCAGCCTTATGACGGAAATGGCTTCTCAGCAAGAGCAAGATTGAATACGACATTTAAAATTGATAAAACCCTAAGTGTACAATTGCAAGGTTTTTACAGAGGTCCTCAAAACACGTCCAGCCAAGACAGAAAAGCAATGTATGCTGTTAATTTTGGCGCTTCCAAAACCATTTGGAAAGGGGATGGAACCATCTCTTTCAATATGCAGGATATATTCAACACCCGTGCTATGAGATCCACAAATTATCTTGCAACCGGCATTAGAGAATCTTACATGCAATGGCAGCCGAGACAGGCTTCCATCTCGTTGACCTACAGATTCAAACAAGGTGAAAAAGTAGAACAGCCAAAACGTAAGAAAGACATCAATGCTAATGATAACGGAGGCGATGAACAAGGCCCGATGTAAATCAACACTTAAATATAGATTGATCCTGCAAAATAATTTGCAGGATCTTTTTTTTATATTTTGACTCTCCTGAATTCTAAGTTAGCCACAACAATCTATTTCTATTGGTCCATCATGTACTTGAATGATGAGAGAATCTCTTATCGAGCGATAAGTCCAATTCTTATCGGATGATATGAACCTTTCTTATCGTTCGATAAGAGCAACGCTTACCGGACGTAATCAATACTATTACAGTTCTCAACTACATTGATAAAAAAATCCGTCTCGCTATGAATACGAGACGGATCTTTTTAACAATTATAATTTAAAGGTCTATTTCTTTTTGTCTTTCAACTCTTCTTTGTCTTTGTCAGAAGGATTCCAGACTTTAACTTCAGCATTTTTATCGATTCCGGATAGGATCTGAACGTTGATTCCGTCACTTGAACCTAACTTAACATACACTTTTTTGAAGCTTCCATTCGGCTGTTTCACTTCTACAAAAGATTTATCTTTTCCACCGGCAGCTTTTTCATACTGAATAAGCGACTCATCCAAAAGTAAGGCATTTTTCTGAGAACTCAACAAGATCTCGCCATTGGCACTGAATCCAGCGCGGATATATTCTCCGGTTTTATTGTAAACATCACCTTCTACAGCAAATTTGATCGTTCCGCTTTCTTCAGTTCCTTTTGGAGCAATCAAAGTTAATTTTCCAGGGAAAGTTTTGTTCTGCAAAGCACCGATTACAACGTTCATATCCATTCCTTGTTTCAGTTTTCCGGCCTGAGCTTCATCAATATCGCCTTTGAAGATTAATGAATTAAGATCTGCAATAGAACAAATCGTTGTTCCGGCGTTGAATGAGTTAGCTTCGATTACCTGGCTACCAACTTTCACAGGAATTTCCAAAACTGTTCCTGCTGCTTTTGCACGGATCTGAGTCGTTGCCATACTCTGAAGTTCCGGTGTTGCTCCGGTTCTTACAATCTGTAATTGTTTTTGTGCTGCATTCAGACTTTGAACGGCCAATTTTTGTTGTTGAATTGTTGTTTGCAACTGTTGTTCAGCCGTGATATATTCCTGTTTGGAAATTACACCTTGCTTGTACAGCTTCGCCTGCATTTCGTACTGCTTCTGCTGATTTTGAACATTCACTTTTGCATTCGTCAATTGAATCTGTGAGTTACTGACCTGCATTGTTGCATTATTCACTTCCGTGATATTCGGTACAATTCTGATGGTTGCAATCAATTGTCCGGCCTGCACTTTATCGCCTTCGTCCACATTGATAGTCTGGATAATTCCGGCGATATTTGGTTTGATTTCAATCTCTTCACGAGGTTCGATTTTTCCGGTTGCCATCACTTTGTCATCCAGGTTTTGGATCGTTGCTTTTCTTGTCAGAAAAACTTCATTTTCCCCGGAATTGGATTTGATAAGATAGCCGATTCCGCCAACCAGAGCTGCAACGAAGAGCAATCCTAAAAATATGGACAGTGCTTTTTTGAATGTAAATTTCTTTTTTTCCTTTTCCATTATGTAGAAATATAGTTTGTTTTTGTTTTAATATTAAAAAATTAAATGATTAAAAGATTATTTATTACTAATCATTTTTAATCAATAATTTATTCTGATCTCAATGCTTCAATTGGTCGTATTTTCACCGCTCTTTGTGCTGGAATCAATCCAATGATTAATCCCAGAAAAATCATAATTCCCATTGCAGAAAATACGTTTCCGTAATCTACCGTTGGATTAGAGAAAGGAAAAGCATCATTGTTCATCGTCAATATATTAAGAATAATGAGCAGGAAAATTCCCGATAAAAACCCTAACAATCCCGATGATAAAGTAATCACAACGCTTTCCAGCAAAATCTGATTCCGTACTTCGGCTGGTTTTGCGCCCAATGCTCTTCTGATTCCTATTTCTTTTGTTCTTTCTTTTACTGTAATCAATAAGATATTCGAAATGGCGATGACACCTGCTAAAATCGCCAATGTTCCTACTGTAATCGTCAGAAGCTGCATTCCCGTAAGAAATCCTGTCACTTTTTTGAATTCCTTAGCGAGATTAAAACTCCCAAACGCATTCGTATCTTCCGGAGAAACGTGATTGATTTTTTTGAGTTCATCTTTCACTTTTGTTTCTACAACGGCCGCTTCTGCATTGGGTTTACCAACGATCGCAAAAAAACCAACTTTATCACCTTCGTTATACATTCCGGAATAGGTTGAAAACGGAATATAAGCCGACTGGTCATTCTCCATTCCGCCACCTCTTGGGACACGGAAAACGCCTATTACATTAAAAAATATGCCTTTTAAGTTGACAGATTTCCCAATCGGATTTTCATTTTTCTTGGCATCGAAAAGATTTTTATAAATCTCCTCTCCTATTACGATTACATTCTTTTTGGACTGGATATCGGCATCATTAATATATCTTCCAAACAGTAATTTCTTCTTGGAAATCTTATTACCCACCGGGAAATCGCCCGTGATCATATAAGTGTTTTTCTTTCCGTTTCTTGAAATCTGATCGCCAGGTGTTCCAAAATTTCCTCTCACACTTTGAGGTGAGATATAATCTACTTCAGGTATTTTCTTGGTTATATATTCGATGTCTTTTAAGTGAAGATCCATTTTTCTGCCTTTCGCAAAGCCTTCATAAGGAATATTGGTGCTCTGCGGCCAAAGAAAAATCGAATTGGTTGCGAAACCTGAAAATAATTTATTAAATCCATTTTCCATTCCATTCGCAGCACCTAACAAACTCACATACAAAAACATACCCCATCCTACGCCTATCATCGTAAGAAACGTTCTGAGCTTATTATTCCGAAGAGAATAATAAATCTCCTGCCAGGTATCTCTTTTGAAAATTATATTCATTTTAGTTGATCGTCATTAGGATTTAATTAATTCTTTAGTCAGTTCTAAGTGCTTCTATTGGTTTTATTTTCGAAGCTTTGTAAGCCGGAACAAATCCCGCAATCGCACCTGAAAAAACCAGACAGAAAAATGCAGCAGCAATCAATCCCCAACCTACGGAAGGTTCTGTGATGAAGTAATCTTCAAGGTTATTTCCTATCAGTTTTAAAGCTAAAACGCCAAGTCCGACACCAACAAATCCGGAAATCACTGTAATCACAATACTTTCCTGAAGAATTAGAGCAACAATTCCTCTTGGTTTTGCGCCAATTGCTTTCCTCACGCCGATTTCCTTGGTTCTCTCTTTAATGATGTAAACCATGATATTACTGATTCCAATAATTCCCTCCAGCAATGTCCAAAGTCCGATGAATCCTACAACTGCTGTGATCACAAATAAGAAAGCAAAAGAATCCTCCGTATTTTTAGCATTGTTATTGACTCTTATTCCCTGCTGATCGTCCGGCGATATTTTGTGTCTTGCCCTGATATTTTTTTCCAGTTCATTTCCATATTTTACACCTTCTGCGGGCGTCATCTTTGGATTATAGGAAAGCATGACGCTGCTGATCGTATCAGAACTTTTCTTCATTTGCTGAAGTGTAGACAATGGAATAGAAACATGACGCTCGTCCCAATCGCCTCCAGGATCTGAGAAAACACCAACAACTTTGAACATCGTTCCGTTGATTTCCAGATCTTTTCCAATCGGACTTCCGTCACGAATCATATCGCGCCAGACCATTCTTCCGATGGAAGCTACGTTTTGCTTCAGTTCATTATCTCGTTCTGTGATGTATCGGCCATCGATCATTGTTCGGTTCTCAAGGAATTTTTCGTCGCCCAAGACACCGTTTACCTGATAAGTTCCGCTTTCTTTACCATATTTGATCATCAAAGAGGTTTGATACCTCGGTGAAGCATATTCTAATTTTCCTTCACTCTCCTTTACAATAGCATCGAAATCATCATTATTAAAAGTGATATTCCTGTCCGACTGCAAACCTGCGTAAGGAAGCGTAGTCTTGCCGCCCCAAATCATAATCAGATTGGTTGCATCTCTCGTAAATGCTTTCGCAAATGAATTATTAAGACCATTCCCAATTCCAAACAACACAATGAAAATGAACAGACCTAGCGCAACCGTAAACCCGGAAAGTACCGTCCGCAATACATTACTGCGAATGGAACTAAATATCTCTTGCCAGCGGTCTAAATCAAACATAATTTGGTTGTTGGTTTATAGTTGTTAGTTTTTTGTCAGGTTAAGATTCTCTTCCCGTTTGTCAGGCTGAGGCTCTCGAAGCCATTTTATTTACAATACTATTTGCTTAATGAACTCGTCACTTTCTATTCTGCCGTCTTTTAAAACGACATTTCTTTTTGTTTGTGCAGCAACATCTGGTTCGTGCGTAACAACTACAATTGTTTTTCCTTCATTATTAATATCCTGAAGCAGCTTCATAATATCGTGCGTTGTTTTGGAATCCAAAGCTCCGGTTGGCTCATCGGCAAGGATTAATTTCGGGTCTGATATTAATGCTCTTGCAATGGCAACTCTTTGTTTTTGTCCTCCGGAAAGTTCGCTTGGAAGGTGTTCTGCCCATTCTCTCAATCCTACTTTTTCCAGATATTCGAGTGCTTTTTTTGTCCTTTCTTTTCTGGAAACATTTTGGTAATACAACGGAAGCGCAACATTTTCCAGCGCCGTTTTATAATTAATCAAATTAAATGACTGAAAAATAAATCCAATGAAACGGCTTCTGTATTCCGCCGCTTTCACTTCTGTGAGATGTTTGATAGGAAATCCATCAAGCTCATAAATGCCATTATCCGCTTCATCCAAAATCCCGATGATATTAAGCAAAGTCGATTTTCCGGAACCGGAACTTCCCATAATAGAAACAAACTCGCCTTGGTTGATATTAAGATTAATACCTTTCAGTACGTGAAGTTTGCTCTTACCTGTGTCGTAAGATTTGTTGACATCTTCTATTTTGAGAATCGGATGAGACATTGTCTGGATTTTACATATAAGTAAACCCCATTGAGTAATTGTTACAGTTCCGAAAAAAATATTTTGAATTTTTAATTTAATTAAAGTTTGAAAAAAAATTAATAGATCTCCGTAACATTTTTACAATTCCGAAGTCTTATTGTATATAATTTTTCTTTTATGCTTAAAAAAGTTTTTTGTATTTCGCTTTTGTCTATTGGAGTTTTGGGATTTTCTCAGAAGAAATGGACGATTCAGGAATGTGTAGATTATGCGATCAAAAATAATCTTCAGGTTCAGGCGCAGGCTTTCAACAAAGATGTGCAGGCAAAAAATCTTGAAATGGCGAAAAGAGAATATCTTCCTTCTGTTTCCGGTACGATCTCTAACAGCGCAAGTTTTGGAAATTCGCAGTTCGTCAATACAACTGTGCGAAACGATAACTTTAATAACAATGCAAATGTCGGCGCAAGTATCTTGGTTTACAACAACGGAAGATTAGAAAAAACAATCCGCAAAACAGGTTTTGATGTTGATGCAAGTCTGCAGGATATTGAAACGATTAAAAATAATATTGCACTACAAATCGCTCAGCAATACCTTTCTGTAATGCTGAACAGAGAAATCAAGAAAATCTCTGAAAGTGCGATGGAAAATGCACAAAAACTTTACGACAGAGCAAAAATCACAACCGATGTCGGAACAACAGCTCAAACGGTTTTGGCAGAAGCAACTGCATCTCTTGCGAGAGAAAAACAGAATGTAAAGACAGCTCAGATCAACGTGGACAAAGCTTTGTTTGCAATGGCTCAGCTTTTACAGCTTCAGGATTATAAAACTTTTGATGTTGTAGATATTCCGGTCCCTGATGAATTAACACCACAAACAGAAACTGTGGATGAAGTACTAAATATTGCTTACGGATCTCAGCCTGTCATAAAAGCTGCCGAAATCAGAATAAAAGCAGCGGAAGCACAAACCGAAGTTGTAAGAACCAATTTTTGGCCAACCATCACTGCAACTGCCGGAATTGGAACACTTTACAATAATCAACTATATACTGATAACTTAAACTATGGACAGTTACCTTATATAAAAGAACACAGCTTCACACAACAGTATAAAGATAACTTTGGCCAGCAAATAGGTATTAATGCAAATATTCCGATCTTCAATAAAGGAAATACCAAACGACAAGTTGAGCAGACCAAGATCAATGAATCGATAGCTAAAAATAACTTAGAGCAGCAAAAATTCCAGTTGAAGCAGGATATTCAGCAGGCTCAGTTCAATGCAGATTCCAATTATGAAATTTATATTTCTGCAATGGAAGCTGAAAAAAGCACAAAACTGGCACTTGATTTTGCAACAAAAAGTTATGATGCCGGACGATCAACAATTTATGATGTAACAATTGCCAGAAACAATTATGCGAATGCGCAAGGTTCTGTTGCTCAGGCAAAATATAATTATCTGTTCAGCATCAAAGTTTTGGACTTCTATGCAGGACGTGGGATTTCACTTTAAAATTTGAAGATTTTTTGCTATCTTTGAGAGATGCAGACCTTTGGAAAAGATTTACTCAGAGAAATAAAAAATGCGGAATTATTGGGTGAGAATGCACACAAAATCTATTCTCCGCCTTATCGTCCTGTTTACAGTTATCAGGATATCCTCACAAAAAATCCGAAATTTGCAGCCGTCAACATTCTACTTTATTTAAAAGATAATGAATGGTATTTTCCATTGATCGTACGTTCTCAAAACGAAAGAGACCGGCACAGCGGACAAATTTCTTTGCCAGGCGGAAAAAATGAAAAAGATGATTTGGACTTTGCTCATACAGCAAAGCGCGAGACATCCGAAGAATTAGGAATTGATGAACATTATGTGAGAATTATCCGTGAAATGTCGCCGATTTACATTCCGCCAAGTAATTTTTATGTTCACTCTTTTATTTCTTATACCAAAAAGAATCCGGCGTTTTTCCTCCAGGAAAGTGAAGCTGTAGAATTGATAGAATTTCCAATATCATCATTATTAAGTCTTCCCGACCAGCCAAAAAATATGATTTTGCCATCAACGAATGGATCTGAAGTTCCGGTGATAGATTTTAACGGTTATATTATTTGGGGCGCTACTTCGATGATTCTAAGCGAGTTCAGTAACTTATTAAAAAATGTTTAATTTTGCGGTAATAATTACCAACTTTGGAAGTTATAATTAAATATCAATGGCGAAAAAAAATATTTTTACCGATTCTTTTGGAAATATTTATATTCTGAAAAGAGTGATTATTTTCATTCTTGGCGTAGTTTCTTACAGGAGATTCAATGGTTTCAATAAACTTAATATTACAGGAACCGAAAATCTTTCCGATTTGCCAGACAGCAATGTGCTTTTTGTTTCCAATCATCAGACTTACTTTGCTGATGTTGCTGCAATGTATCACGCATTTTGTGCAGTAAATAACGGGTATCATAACACGATCAAAAATCCGGTTTACCTTCTGAATCCAAAAGTCGATTTCTATTACGTTGCAGCAGAAGAAACGATGAATAAAGGAATTTTGGCAAGAATTTTTAAAATAGCCGGTGCAATTACAGTCAAAAGAACCTGGCGTGCCGAAGGTAAAAATGTCAACAGAATGGTTGACCTCAGTGAGATAGAAAATATTATGAAAGCTCTTGATAATGGTTGGGTTATTACGTTTCCGCAAGGTACAACTTCTGCTTATGCACAAGGCAGAAAGGGAACGGCAAAACTTATTAAAAATCAAAGACCAACTGTAATTCCTATTAAAATCAATGGTTTCCGAAGAGCATTTGATAAGAAAGGTTTGAAAATAAAAGTAACTGGTGTGAAACCTACAATGGAATTCAAGCCTGCTTTGGAAATAGATTACGACAATGAATCAGCAACGGAAATCCTGGACAAAATAATGCACGCCATCGAGCAAACCCCGGAACATAATCTGCTTCACGATTATGATATAAAGCAAAAAGAAATTAAATCTCAACAATAAAAAACGGCTACTTTTCAGTAGCCGTTTTTGTTTTACAATATTTTTTAATTAAAATCTAAATTCTAATATCTAAACTCTAACTTCTAAGCTTCAATACTTGGAACCTGAACGTTTTCGTTCGCATCTTTTTCATAATCGATTCCGTCCACTTCGAAACCGAAAAGGTTGAAGAATTCTTTTCTGTAACCAGCGATGTCACTAATTTCGGAAAGATTTTCAGTTGTGATTTGTTTCCATAATTTATCAACTTCCGCTTGTACATCATCCGCCATTTCCAAATCGTCAATTCTGATTCTGCCAGCTTCATCCAAAGCAACATTTCCATCTTCTGTGTATAATCTGTCAGCAAAAAGTCTTTGGATTTGCTCGATTGTACCTTCATGTGTTCCTTTTGCTTTCATCACTTTGTAAAGAAGAGAAATGTACAATGGAACAACAGGAATAGCTGAACTGGATTGTGTTACCAAAGCTTTGTTTACAGAAACGTAAGATTTTCCGTGAAGATCTTTTAGTAAATCATTTAAAACAGTAACAGTCGCTTCAAGGTCGTTTTTCGCCTGACCGATTGTTCCGTTTCTGTAGATTGGGAAAGTCAGTTCCGGGCCGATGTAAGAATAGGCAACTGTTTGAACACCGTCAGCTAAAACGCCAGCCGCTTTCAAATCTTCTATCCAGAATTTCCAATCTTCGCCACCCATTACGGCAACAGTGTTTGGAATATCTTCTTCGTTTTCAACCGGAGCAATGGTCACATCAGAAACTACGCCTGTGTGGAAATCAACCGTTTTGTTGGTGTAAGACTGTCCAATTGGTTTAAGAACAGATGAATGAGCAACGCCTGTTTTTGGATGCGTTCTTCTTGGAGAAGCCAAGCTGTAAACCACCAGATCAACCTGACCTAAATCCTTTTTAATTAATTCAATCGTTTGTTTTTTGATATCGTCTGAGAATGCATCGCCATTGATACTTTTAGCATAAAGTCCGGCTTCGTGTGCCTCTTTTTCAAAAGCCGCAGAATTGTACCAGCCTGCTGTTCCCATTTTACCTTCAGAAGCCGGTTTTTCGAAGAAAACACCAACTGTTGCAGCATCTGAACCGAAAGCAGCTGTGATTCTGGAAGAAAGTCCGAAACCTGTAGAAGCACCGATTACCAAAACTTTTTTTGGTCCGTTTTTGATGATTCCTTTGGACTTTACATATTCTATTTGATTTTTTACGCTTTGAAGTGCTCCATCAGGATGCGCCGTCAAACATATAAATCCTCTTGTTCTTGGTTGAATAATCATTGTTGAAATTATTTTTAGCATTGCAAATTAAACAAATTTGAGCAAATAATAAGGAATTTTTGATTAAAAAGAATCTAACAAATTTTAATTTGATGAGCATTAATCAGACTTTACGATTATATCAATTTTTATTTTGTGCAATCGATTGCGCAATTCGTTATTTTTTTTAATTTTACCGAAGTCAATAAGTTGCATAAAGTAAAAGGTACGATGTTTAATGTCTTTTCGAAACACTGACAAGGCTCTTAAGAAAATTTTACAAATTGGAAAAACCTGGATAAATTGACAAATATTGAACCTTGCGAAGCGCAGCCTGGCTTGAACGGAAATCCTTTTTTTTGGCTGGAAAAGCAAAGGCAAAAAGATTGACTTCGTCGAACCACTCCGTTAGGTTTGGGAGTGGGAGACGGATAAAGCTGCCCAAATTATAATTAGCGATTACACTTTAACTAAAACATTTATAATCAATCAAAAGAATTCATATAAATAAACAATGAAAAAACTATTAATAGGATTTGCTCTTTCTCTGACAGCTTTGGTTTCTGCGCAGAAAAACGACATCAATTATTACATCAACAAAGCGCCGTTCAAATTTGGGGAAATGGTTTTGCCAACGATTCCTCAGAAGGATTATAACTTCAAGGATTTTGGAGGTGTTGCTGATGGAAAAACGCTGAATACAAAAGCTTTCGAAAAGGCAATTACAACAATCGCTGCAAACGGTGGCGGAAGATTGATTGTCCCAGCCGGAACCTGGTTGACAGGACCAATTGAGCTGAAAAGCAAAATCGATTTTCACGTTGAAGAAGGTGCAATTGTACAGTTCAGCAGCGATGTAAAACAGTTCCCAATAAGAGAATCTTCACCCGGAAAATTTGAAGTGACTGCTCCAATTTGGGGAAATAACCTGAAGGATGTTTCGTTCACAGGAAAAGGAATTTTTGACGGCGCAGGAGAAGCCTGGAGACCAGTGAAGAAATTCAAAACAACGGACGCACAATGGAAGGAATTGCTTGCAAAACCGGGAAGTACTCTAAGTGACGACGGGAAAATCTGGTGGCCAAGTGCAGCTGCAAAAAATGGTGAGGAATTGGCAAAAGTGATTACAAAAACACCAGACGCGACAATAGATATGTACGAGCAAATCCATCATTTTCTGAGACCGATGATGTTTACATTATCTAAAGTAACCAATCTTTTGATCGACGGACCAACTTTCAGAAACTCTCCGAAATTTGTCATCAATCCAAAACAAATCACAAATCTTGTCATCAGAAACACAACCGTTTACAATCCGAAATGGGCTCAAAATGGTGACGGAATTGATATCAGTGCTTCGAAAAATGTTATCATTTACAACACAAAAGTGAACGCTGGCGACGACGGAATCTGTATGAAATCCAGCGGAACTCCGAAAAATGGTGAAGCAAATCTTCAAAACATCATCATCGCAGAATGTACTGTGAATGAAGGTCACGGCGGTTTCGTCATCGGAAGTAATACGGATGGCGGAATGAAAAATATCTATGTGACCAACTGTACTTTTGACGGAACAGATATCGGAATCCGTGTGAAAAGTAACTCGGGAAGAGGCGGCGATGTGAGCCAAATTTTCATCGAAAATATCGAGATGAAAAACATTATCAAAGAAGCGGTTTTATTTGATACTTTTTACGCTGATGCGCCTGTTGGAAGCACAAAAGAGAATGAAGCGGCTCAGCATACTGGTGAAAAAGTGCCTTACTTCCACGATTTTTATGTGAGCAATGTGAATTGTTCGTCGTCCGAAACGGCTTTCAGTTTTACCGGACTTCCAGAGAAATTGATTGAGAATCTTTTCTTTAAAAATGTGAATATCACGAGTAAAAAAGGAATTGTTGGGAAAAATGCCAATAATATCGTTTTTGAAAATGTGAAAATAAATAACAGTACAGACTACAAAGTGGATAGTAATCTGAAGAAAGCAATTGTTGTGAAGTAATTTTTTACGACTATTAAAGGTGTTAATTTCAAAAACCCTTTCAGAATTTGAAGCTGAAAGGTTTTTTTCTATTTTAAAGCGATGGTAAAATCTTCATTCATTAGCAAAATTCCTTCTTCTTGACCTTCTGTAAAACCTTTCAGTTTGGAAGTTTTGCTTTTTAGAATCAAATCCTGAAGTTGCTTTTCTGATAATTTTTTTCCGAATATTTCAAATGAAACTTTGAAACCACAAGCTTTGAAATCCGAACAACCGATGGCGGCTTTTCCCTTCATCAACATATTGGCTTTACACTTTGGACATTGGGTTTCTGTCCAGATGATTTCGGTTTTTACTCTTGGTGTTTTTTCTTTTGGAGCAGGTTTCTCTTCTTCAAAATTGATGACTTTCCCCTTTGAACTAATGACTTTTCGTGTCAGTTCCGTTACCATTTCTATCAATTCGTCCTTGAATTGGTTGGCTTCGTACTCGCCTTTTTCGATTCTTCGGAGTTTGGATTCCCATTCTCCGGTGAGTTCTGGGCTTTTGAGAACTTCATCTTCTATCGTATCAATTAATTCGATTCCAATAGAAGTTGCAACCAGATTTTTCTTTTTACGTTCGATGTATTTTCTTCGGAACAAGGTTTCGATAATGTTGGCTCGGGTTGATGGTCTTCCGATGCCGTTATTTTTGAGCATTTCGCGGAGCTCCTCATCTTCCACTTGTTTTCCGGCGGTTTCCATTGCTCTCAGCAAAGTTGCTTCTGTGTAAGGTTTTGGAGGTGAAGTTTTTCCTTGGTGAATCAATGGAGCGTGGTCGCCTTTTTCGCCAGCTACGAATTCAGGAATTGTTTGTTCTTCGTCCTTATTTTCTTTTTCAGATTCGTCTTTTTTATCTTTCGCATAAACCGCTCGCCAGCCAGGTTCCAGGATTTGTTTTCCTGAAGCTTTGAACGGAATTGTTCCCACTTGTCCTTCAACTAAGGTGTTTGAAATCTTACATTCAGGATAAAAAACAGCGATGAATCTTTTTGCTACTAAATCATAAATTAATTTTTCTTCACGGCTCAAGTTTGATGAAGGCGGAATTTCTGTCGGAATGATGGCGTGGTGGTCGGTTACTTTTGTATCATCGAAAACCGCTTTCGTTTTTGGAATTGGTTGCGAAAGTAACGGCGAAATCAAGTCTGAATAAATAGTCATACTTTTCAGAATTCCACCGATTTTTGGATAAAGGTTTTCTGATAAGTAAGTCGTGTCAACTCTTGGATAAGTCGTATGCTTTTTCTCGTAAAGACTTTGAATATAATTAAGTGTATGCTCCGCAGAGAAACCGAATTTTTTATTCGCTTCCACCTGAAGTCCTGTCAAATCGAATAATCTTGGATTTTTTTCTTTTCCTTCTTTGATTTCAAAAGAAACAATTTCGAATTGATTTTTCTTGAGATATTCTAGGCCTTTTTCAGCTTTTTCTAAAGTTTTTAATCGGTCAATTGATGCACTAAAAAGTACATCTCGATATTTCGTTTTTAGTTCCCAATATTCTTCCTGAGAAAACGCATCGATTTCTTTTTGACGCTGAACGAGCATTGCCAAAGTTGGTGTCTGAACTCGACCAATTGATAAAACCGCTTTGTTTCCTCCAAATTTTTTTGTGAACAATCTCGTTGCATTAATTCCCAAAAGCCAGTCTCCGATTGCTCTTGCATTTCCTGCGAGATAAAGATTCTTATAATCTTCAGCAGGTTTTAAGTTTTCAAAACCTTCTTTGATGGAATCTTCTGTCAAGGACGAAATCCACAGACGTTTCATCGGTTTGTCACATTTTGCCTTTTGCAAAACCCAACGTTGGATAAGTTCTCCCTCTTGTCCGGCATCGCCACAATTGATGACCTCATCACATTCCTGAACCAATTTCGCGATGGTGTTGAATTGTTTCTCAACGCCATTATTATCAATGAGTTTGATTCCGAATTGCTTGGGAATGATTGGTAAGAATATTAAATCCCAGGATTTGAAATGCGGTGCGTAATCCTGCGGTTCTTTCAGCGTGCAAAGATGCCCGAAAGTCCAGGTGACACAATAGCCGTTTCCTTCCATATAACCGCTTTTGGGATTATTGGCTCCCAAAACTTTGGCAATATCACGGGCAACGCTGGGTTTTTCGGCTATACAAAGTTTCATCTGTAATTTATATTTTTCTTGAAGACCAGATGTAACGTCAAGACGTTTCATTGGTTTGCCTTGAAATAAGGCTTGCAAAAATGCGATTTTTAAATTGAAAAAACGAGGGATTTTGAACACAAAGTTCACAAAGATTTTTTTTAAATTATTGAGTTCGCAAAGTTACTTCGACAGGCTCAGTACAAACTTCAAACGCATTAAAGAAAGACAAACATCATAAAAGTAAGTTTGTCATTCCGTAGGAAACCTAACGGAGTGGTTCGACGAAGTCAATCTCGACAGTTTAGATTCCTACGGAATGACAATATTGGGTTTATTTTGACTGTTGTTTTATATTAAATCTGCGCCCCGACTTGAGTGGAAATCCTTTTTTGCTTTGACTATGGTTCTATTTTAGAGGAAAATTGTGTGCAAAAAAGATTGACTTCGTCGAACCACTACGCTAGGTTTGGGAACGGAAGGCGGATAAAGGCGCCAAACTAATCAAATGAAAAAATCCCTCCGAAATGTGAGACATCGGAAGGATTCTTGAGAAAATAATATAATGTATGTTTTGTTAAAATCCTGATTCAAAAACTTTGAGTAATTCTGTTTGCTGGATGACTTCGTTTTTACTGTTGATGAGATTATAATTAGCTTGAAGCCAGTTGTTTCGGACAACGAAAAATGTGTAAGCGTCCATTAATCCTTCTTTGTACTTTTCTTCGGATTTTTGGAAAGAGAGTTTTTGGTTTTCGAAATTGGCTTGAAGTAAAGTGTATTTCTCTTCAGAATTTTGGAATTGTGCTTTGATGGAATTGATGCTTTGAGTCAAATTATTAATCACGATTTCTTTGTCGTAATTGGAATTGATGACGTTAAGTTTTGCAATTTCGACATTGTTTTTAACTTGAAGTTTGTTGAAAACAGGAATATTGAGTCCAAATCCAACCTGCTGGTTTTTGTTTCTCTTGAACTGATCCGAAAATGCATCAGCTGGTTCGCCTAAAGTTTTGTTGTAGAAAGTGGACCAATTGTAAGAGCCGTTCAAAGTTGGAAGATAAGCCGATTTTGCTATGGCTACATTTTTTTGCTGCGCTTTTATTTCTGTCTGAACGGATTGGTAAGCCGGATTTTTTTCTAAAAGATTTTTCACAAAATCGGTGTCGTTGAAGTTTGAACTCGCAAGAGCGTTGTCTTCCATTTTGAAATCCAAAGAATCTTTTGTGATAGCTAAGGCATTCAGCAAATTAATCTTTGAAAGGTCTCTGGAATTCTTGGCGGTAACCCACTGTTCCTGTAAAGTTCCGAGATTTGCTTTGATGTCATAAACATCACTTTTTGGACGGTTTCCGATCTCCACTTCTTTTTCTGTGCGTTTGATCTGGTCTTCGATTCCGGAAATTTGCGTTTCCAAAACATCCAGCCAGCTTTTGCTGTTCTGATAGGTGAAAAAGGTCTGAATGACATTCATTCTTACTTCATTCTGCGCCTGTTTCATTTTGAAAGTTGATGTTTCCTTATTGATTTTTGACAAGGAAATAGTCAAGTAGTTTCGCCAGTTCATCAGTTCCCAATTGGCTTGTGCATAGACATTATCATTCTGGGTATTTATACTTTCCCTTTGATTATTCTGCGGATTGATACCGTTTCCAAAGTTGTAATTGTGATTGATTCCAGTTTCGACCGAAGGCAACAACATTCCTTTTGCAGCGGAAATCTGACGGTCGTTTTTCTGGATATTAACCGAAGATTGTTTTACCAAAGGATGATTGGCAGAAGCGTAATCCAGACATTGCTTCAAAGTCCAATTCTGCTGAGCGGGGACAAGGTTTATTAATAATATGAAGAATAGTTTTTTCATTGTTTTAATTTTTGGTTGGATGATCTGACACCAAACTTTTATCGTTACTCGTATTTCAGGTATTTTACAAGGTTGATTTTTGTGGCACGATAAGCTTTGAAACTTACGACTGTGAATGTTAAAATTAATAACAAAATCATACTCAAAACATAAGGCCAGACAGGCATATCAATTCGGTAAGAGAAATCTTTCAGCCACTCGTTCATCACATAATAACTGACCGGAATACTTAATATGACCGCAAATGAACAAATTAATAAAAATCTTTTTGTCAAATCCCAAATGATTGTTCTTTCGTCGGCTCCCAAAGTTTTTTTGATGGCAACATCTTTTAGTTTCTGTTCAATTAATAATGATGACAGGGCGAACAATCCTAATAAAGCCACAATCAGGACAATAACATTCAAAGTAGTAAAAAGGGATTGTTGTTTCTGGAATTTTTCAAATGTTTTTGCGAATTGCTTATTCACAAAGTTACCATTGAAAGGATAACCCGGCTCAACCTGTTTTTCCCAATATTCTTT